>WNFU01001270.1_pt1 | contig 98584 bp, 103 predicted proteins | sample 5400121 | NCBI WGS metagenome assembly WNFU01 (sample SAMN13153360, study PRJNA577476) | soil metagenome | isolation source: 100 cm soil or saprolite under grassland replicate 1 | place: USA:California | collected 2016-06-15 | reverse complement strand
GCCGCCAGACCGCAAGGCACGGACCAGAAGACAGCAGATGCCTGCCCGCCCACGCGGGCTGCTTGAGCCGTGTGCCGCGACGAGTGGCCAGCACGGTTCTGAGGAGGGGGGTGCCGGAAAACGGCACCCCCTATCCGACCCCAAGACAAGGGCCCGCGCGAAGTATGCGATTGGCGCGGCCTTCGGGATTGTACGCGGCGTGTACGGGATTTCATCCTGGTTTCCCTCGACCCTGCCGGGCGAGGCTGGACGCTGGGGATTCCACGGCGATGAAGCAACATCGCTGCAGCACTTCATCGGGACCAGCGTTCGGCACCTGGTCTCCGACCACGCGCAGAACCCCGTGCGCGTGCACCTGAAGGGTCTTCCCGTAGCAGCGGTCTTGAAATGAAGGTCGCCTCGCTGGTCGAGGCGCCCGGCGCTCGTGCGGCACCTGCGCTGATCTGCCGCCATGTTGATCCGCCGAGCCCGGTCCAGGCATCATCCTGTACGCCCTGGACGACAGTCCATGGACCACGCACGGGCCAGGGAACGAGTTGCGGGTGTGCCCGGATCGTCCGACCACCTGCCGGAGGTTGGCTGGAGGGCTGTGCAGGGCCAGACGGACAGTCACGATCGCCGGCGATCTTGTTCAGCGCCGTGGGTTGCTGTACCCATCCGGTGCTCCTTGCGCCGCGTCCACACAAGATCGTTCGTGCACCGACCAGAGGCCGAAACTATCCGTGGGGCCAAAGAGTACAACTTCATCACGCAACCGCGTGCCTCGAGGAAGATTGTCGGAGGCATACGTGATTATGTTCAACATGACGGCGCCCGATCTGCTCAAAGACACAGCTGATCTTCGCAAGGCACGCGGCGCCTTCTTCACTCCAAGCGCTCTGTGTGACCACATCGTCACCTGGGCGATACGGTCTCCGGCTGATGAGGTTCTCGAGCCAGCATGCGGCGAGGCAGCCTTCCTCACGGCTGCGGCGGCGCGGTTGGCTGACCTGGGAGCCTCCCTCGATCAGATCGGCCGGCTGCTGCACGGCATTGAGCTACACCAAGCAAGCGTGTCTCGGGCGCGATCGATATTGATACACAAAAGGCTGTCGGCTCGAATCGAGATCGGGGATTTCTTCCGGTTTGACCCGAAGCCGATTTACGACGTGGTTGTAGGGAATCCGCCCTACATCCGGTATCAGGATTTTGATGGCGAGGCACGACGCTATTCAAAGGCCGCTGCTCTCCGTGCCGGCGCCCCGCTTACTAATCTGGCTTCGTCGTGGGCTTCGTTTACAGTTCACGCCGCGCTGTTCCTTCGCCGTGGCGGCCGAATGGGTCTTGTGCTTCCAGCCGAACTCTTGACCGTCAATTATGCGGCGCCAGTTCGGCGGTCTTTGTTACAGCGTTTCAAACGCGTGACTCTTGTATTCTTCACCGAGCGCGTTTTTCCGGGTGTGCTCGAGGAAGTGGTGTTACTTCTTGCGGATGGATTTGACTTGGGTCCATCCACCGAATGTGAGATCGTTCAGACACATGACGTCGCCGGTCTTAATGATGCCACTAGTCGAACGTGGCGTCCCGAAACGCCTGACGGCAAATGGACGCCCTCGTTGATGACGCCCAAGGCCATGGACGCCTTCGCCAATCTCACAGGGCACGCTAGGTTCGCCACGCTTCACGACTGGGGCGAGACGACGCTTGGGATGGTGACCGGTAATAACAGGTTCTTTGCGTTGACACTCGATCGGGCCCGTCAGCTTGAGCTGACGCCGGCTGACTTAATAGATATCTCGCCACCTGGCTCACGTCACCTCAGAGGGCTAACCTTTACCAAAACGGCACACGCGGAAATTGGCCGCAGCGGTGCGTCTATATTGCTGTTTCGGCCACTGGGCGAACCATCTGTTGCGGCCCACGGATATATCGCAGAGGGCCACGGACAGGGGGTTCACCGAGCATACAAATGTAGGGTGCGAAATCCGTGGTGGAGAGTCCCCGTCGTGCCACCTGCCGATCTCTTCATCACCTACATGAACGCAGATACTCCACGCCTTTGTACAAACAGAGCTCGTGTGGGCCATCTGAATTCAGTTCATGGTCTATATCTACGACCTGGGCTTAAAGCTACGGGCATGGACCTTTTACCGCTGGCTGCGTTGAATTCGGTGACCCTTCTCGGGGCCGAAACTGTCGGCCGAGCCTACGGCGGCGGACTCCTCAAGCTCGAACCGAAGGAGGCCGATCGGCTCCCCGTACCTTCACCAGCGATCTTGGAGGAGGTGCGCAGCGCCTTGACGGCTCTCCGCCCCCAAGTAGCGGCGAGACTTGGACGGCCGGCAGGGTTGCTCGAGGCCGTGCGTCTCGTGGACGATGTGTTGCTGGTAGGAGTGCTCCGCGCCAAACGAGCAGAGGTGAGAGCACTCCAAGAGTCATACGTGGCGCTGGCCGGTCGCCGGGCCGCAAGGGAGAGAGCCGCTGCAGATGGCCCGAGTCGATGACACTCTACTGGCTGCACTAAAGACCTTACCGCCCAAGCCCGACGACACGGCACCGCGTGAGGTTAAGAAGAGGTACTCCGAACGGATGTCCGCTTCGTTGGCCGTGGCGCTTGGGCAAGAGCTGCGTGCGCGAGGCATGCGAGAGGTCCGACCCGCCGAGCCCGGCGAGCTGGGGTTAAGTGGCGCCGAACGACGTTTGGCGGGCGGAATTGGCGCGAAGAAGGTCGATGTGAGCTGGGCAACGGAGGAGTCCGGCCTAATGCTTGCGGTTTCCATAAAGACGATCTCTTTCAAGGATGCCCGTAGTGCGAACTTTCAGAAGAATTTGATCAACCGCCGTGGCGATATGCTGATTGAGGCCGTGACGCTGCATCGGAGATTCCCATACGCGGTGCTGGTAGGTCTTCTCTTTCTGGACAAGGAAGCGGAAAAAGATGCTACGGAACGGCGACGATCTACCTTCAGTAAATTCATTTCAACGCCTCCGTTTGTTCACCGGACGAAGCGATCCCGCTGGTCGCGACGAACAATTTGAACGGCTATATCTTTTGCTTGTCGATGCGAATCCATTCTCACCCGGCCTTCGGTGCTATCACGTAAGTGATCCGAGCCAACCAGTTCCGTTGGCGGAGCTGCTCAACGACGTAGTTGAGCTAGTGGCCGAACGGAACTTCGATCTATACGAAGCAGCGGACGTGTGGTTAGACGCGTCAATGAGCCCGTAGTGCCGCGCGCAGTTTTCGGATCTCGGCGAAGAGGCCAACCAACATGACGGTAGATGCTGCTTACCAGTTGCTGAGTGAAGAGACGAATGCATTTCGGATCGGCAATAGAACGAACTCAGCCGCTATGCTCGCATGGTTCCTAACTACTGTGTGGCGACTTGAGCCGGAGGATGTCACTGACGCCATCTGTGACGGCAGCGGTGACAAGGGTATAGACGCTCTAGTCGTTGACGACGACCTTGCGGAAATAACTGTATTACAGGGCAAGTGGCGAGAGTCCGCCAACAAGGCGCAAGGCGACAATGATCTAAAGCTGCTTACTGGTGCATCTGACTACTTTGCTTCGGCAGCCTCCGTGGAAGGTCTCCTTGCGTCGAAGCCGAACGCTGAGCTGCACAATCTATTGGTCAGGCAAGATGTGCGGAACAAGATTGCCAACGGGTCGCACCTTGTCCGTCTGGTGTTCGTCACGAACGCTCAGTTGGACCCGTCGGCAAAGGACTTCGTTACTAGTCGGGCGGGAGTAGAGCCACAGCTTGACGTCTGGCCTCGCGAGCGCCTCGCTGAGGTGGCAGCTCGCGCTCGACGAGCCGAGTTGAGACCGGAAACAGTTACGCTTCGGACAGTCGCGCCACCTATGAAGGTGGATTTGACATCCGCGGAACGGCTTGCGGTCGCCCTAATTTCCGCACAAGAGTTAACCGAGAAGCTACCGGGTATTAGTGATTACACCTTGTTTAGCCGCAACGTGCGCTTGTTCGCGGGTCGTACGCGAATTAACGACGAACTTCGAGATACGGTCCGGGATGTCGATGAGCATCGTTTGTTCCCTGCATATCACAACGGCCTGACCCTGCTTACCGAAGGTCTAAGGGTTGAGGACCACGAACTAGTGTTGAGTGGCGTCGGGGTGGTCAACGGATGTCAGTCTCTCGTCACGCTCTATAACAATCGTAAGATCCTTACCGGTGACCTTCTGATTTTGGTGAAAGTAGTCGAGGTTTCTCGCGATAGCACGGCCGCAGACAAGATTACCTATCGCTCCAACAACCAAAACTCAGTGACGCTCAGGGATCAACGATCTAGTGACATCGTCATGCGAGACCTCCAGGAGGACGTGCGTCGAACGTTCGGTGAGGAGTTCGCACTACGAACTCGTATCGGGGAGGAGACGAAGGCTCGGCTGATTCTCGATAATGCTGACGCGGCTCAGCTCATCATGGCCGTCTATCTGAAGGAGCCGTGGGCTGCAGTTCGAAAGGTTCGTCTTTTTGATCAAGATTTCCGGCGTATTTTCAATCGATCGATAACGCCTTGGAAGCTCTATCTCCTGGCTACAATTGACTCGGTCATAAGTAGCACGCGAGCCGGGCTCCGTGATGACCTTAAGTCCAGTTTCGCCTCAGTTCGATTCACAGTTAATCACCTCGTCGCTCAAGTCCTGCGCGAGTCGGAGGAAGGCGCAGAGCTCCTTGAGTCTCCAAGCGCATGGCTTGTCGGTCAGCGGCCCGAGGTAATTGAGGCGTTAACGATAATCGCGACAGACGTTGTGGACTCGGTCAACTTTCACGTCCAGGAAGAGGAGCGAGACCGAGGGAGCGAGTTCGATCCCAAGGTCGTTTTCAAGAGCAGGGCAGGCGTCGAACGCCTCGAGAATGACGTCATTCGGCAATCGCGACGCCAAGCGAAGCGCGACGAGGACTACCTATTCAGAATCCGGGCACTCGCTCAACCAGTTGATGATGACTAGTGTAACTGCCAATCCAGTCGTCAAATCCGGCGTTGAACGACCCAATCTTCCACGTTTTCCGATAACAGTGAACACGAGCGTCCGCTAGCTGCCATCCCCGGCCACCTGGACTCGCCCCACGGAGGAAGCGGCCCGGCGCTCGGACCAACTATCAAGCGGACCTTGACAGTCGTACGCACTCCTCATGGCCCACTTCCTAAACATGCCGGAACCGGTCGTGGAAACGCTTTCTCATGAGCTTCGTTATGTAGTGGCGGCTAGTCCAGAGGGCAAAGGGGGTACCGCAATTCGTTCGGAGGGCGAGAGTGGCGACGATCAGCACGTCGAACGCCGTTACGAGGTAGAACAGCGGCCCCGGTCTCATAGTTTGAGTCTGCCAGCTAGGGGCCCATGCCTGTGGGCCCCCGGCGATTGGTCAGGGCGCGGGCTAACGCGTACTAAGCGGCCCCGATCAGTTTGGTCAGCTCCTGATTTTGACACAGCGAATGCAGGAGCGCGGCGGCCTTGCTCGCCAGATCCGGGTATGCCTCCTGGCCGAACGCCACGGTAGCGGGCCTGGCCGCTGACGATGACAACAGGCCGTAGTCTCGCACCCGCGGCGGGGAGCCCAGCACGATGCCGGCGATCTCCATCAGGTCCTCAAGGTCGAGAAAGACCGTCATCGCGCGAGGCGGTCGAGCAGCTCGGCGTCCTGGCTGGCCACCTGGCCAGCCAGGTCACGCACTCTGGCTCGGTGTTCGTTCCGAGCGAGGTAGGCCTCGATCGCGACGAGGATCGTGGCGTGCATCGATCGGTGTTCTTCCGCCGCGACAGTCTTGAGCCTCGCGTGCAGGTCGTCCGGCAGCGTAACTGTGGTAACCATAGAGCAATAGTAGTGTTTTGCTACTCCCACAACGAGTCGTCGAGGGGACGGCTCAGCGATCCTGGAGCACGGACAAGATGTTGCCAGCGGGGTCGGTGAACCAGGCGATGTACGGACCCGCCTGGCGGAAGATGCCCCGCTCGTCCTGCTGGAAGCCCTCGTACCGCTCGAAGCGAACGCCCCGCTCAACCAGCTGGTCAACGGCCTTGTCGATGTCGTCGACCGAGAAGTTGAGGATGGTGAACGTCGCCGGGATGTGGTTCGGCTTGGGGTAGACGAGGACCTCGGTGCCACCAGCGAGGTGGAGGTGCAGCATGCCGTTCTCCTCGGACACGTTCAGGCCGAGCGTACCGGCGTAGAAGTCCTTGGCCCGCTGCATGTCGTTCACCGCGAAACCGCTGAACGCCTTGGTATCTCTGAACATCACCGCTCTCCTTCCGCTCCTCACCTCCAGCCTTTACCCCAGCCGGCGATCGCGCGAACCGGTTGTCAACCGGGGTTGACAACCGGCACTCTGTCAACCTAGATTGACAGCATGACCGAAGCGACCAAGCTGGCATCGGCGGCCAGCAGCACCGACCCGAGGGCCGGCCTGCACGCGGTGCTCGCGCTGCGGCGACTGCTGGACCGCCTCGAGGTTCTGCAGGTGGACAACGCGCGCCGGCACGGCTGGTCCTGGCAGGAGATCGCCGACGCGCTCGGGGTGAGCCGACAAGCCGTACACAAGAAGCACGCCGGACGGGGGGCATGATGTTCGAGCGCTTCACCACACCCGCACGCAACGCCGTGATCGCCGCGCAGGAGGAAGCGCGGGCGCTGCGGCATACGTACATAGGTACTGAGCACCTGCTGCTGGCGTTGCTGGATCCCGCCAGCGGCATCGCGGCGACGGTCCTGCGCGACGCGGCGGTGGACCGTGCGCGAATCCTCGCCCATATCGAACAGGTCCACCAGAGGCCGCCCAGGCTCCTGGATGACGCCGACGCCGAGGCCCTCCGCGCGATCGGCATCGACCTGGACTCGGTTGTCGCCGCCGTCGAGGAGTCGTTCGGACCAAACGCGCTGCGACCGGTGCCGGCGGCGCCGGCATCGCTGTGGCGGCGGCTGCGCCGCCGGCTGCGGCGCCTGCGTCCCGGAGTACGCGCCATACGGCGGCAGGAGCCCAAACACCCCGGTGGGCATCTTCCGTTCCTCGTGACCAGCAAGAAGGCGGTGGAGCTGTCACTGCGCGAGTCGCTGCGCCTAGGCCATCGTCACATCGGTACCGAGCACCTCCTGCTGGGCCTGTTGCGCGCGCGGGAGGGAGCGGCGGCCCGGATCCTGGTCGATGCCGGCCTGAGCCTGGACGACCTCCGGCAGCGGACCCTTCGAGCGCTCGACGCGGCCGCTTGACCGCCCCAGCTTCAGCTGTCCCGGCGGCGCAAGGTCGCCACAGCCGAGCCGGCCAGCGTCATCAGGCACTGCCGGAGCTTGCCGTCGGCCATCGCCGCGCTGAAGAGCGCCGCGCCGGTCGAGGGGTCGCCGTTGGCGTACGCGCTGACGAACCGGGCGACCCAGCGGGCGTCGTACGCGGCCTCCTCGATGCCCGGAAAGTCCAGCCGCCACAACCCCTGTGGCCGGTCATCGCCGACCATCCGGGCCGCGAGGCTCCACGCCACGTTGTACGCCGCGTCGACACCCTTGCGGTCGGCCACATCGTCGAAGGTGCCGACCACCGCGGCGCCGTCACCGGCCAGCGCCGAACGAAGGACCGACGCGACGTCCTCGTCGTACGTCTCGTCCGGTTGGCCCTCCACGTCGCGCAGCGTATGCGCACCGGTCAAGTCCCGCAGCGCACGGCCCAACAACGCCCAACAACGGCCCAACAGGCGCCGGTGCTACCGCCGGCGGAGGGCACAGGTGAGGCGGGCGGTGCAGATGCGCTCGCCGGCCTCATCACTGATCACGATCTCGTACGATGCGATCGACGTGCCCAGCCGAAGCGGGGTCGCGACTCCCGTCACCACCCCCCGGCGAGCCGCCTTGTGGTGCGTCGCGTTGATCTCGATGCCCACCGCGATCCCGCCGTGCGCCCGCGCGGCATGCAGCGCCGCGCCGAGCGAGCCCAGGGTCTCGGCCAGTACGCACGATGCCCCGCCGTGCAGTAGCCCGTACGGCTGAGTGTTGCCCGCCACGGGCATCGTCCCGACCACCCGCTCGGGCGACACCTCCGTAAGGAGGATGCCCATACGTTTGGCCAGGACGTCGGGACCGCTGTCTACCGCGGTGGTGACGTGCTGCTCGGGCAGGGCTTCCGCGCGGGTGTCCATGCCCCGCAGGCTACCCGGCCGTGACCGGTCTTCGGGCCGCCCGCGGTCCGCGCTATCGTGCTCGGCAGATTTCGGAGGGAGTCACGATGCGAGCTCGCCGGGGCGCTGGTCGGGTCGCCGTCGCGGTCACCGTCGTCGGGCTGCTGCTCGGCGCCAGTGGGTGTGGCACGAATACGCAGGACAACGCCGGTGAGGTCGCCGGCGGGGTCCGCCTGTACGGCAGCGATGGCAACATGAGCAACTCGTTCGCCGCAGGGCTGAAGGATCGTCCCGGCGTGCTGGCCGGCATGAAGGGGACCGCGCCGCTGACCCGGCTCTCCGCAGGCTTCAAGCGGCGGCTGAAGGCGATCGACCCCAACATCATCGACTACGTCTACGCGGGCGAGACATACGACGCGGTCGTGATCGCCGGTCTGGCCGCCGAGATGGCGCACACCACCGAACCCACGACGATCGCCAAGTTCGTCAACGGCGTGACCGCGTCCGGAACGACGTGCGACTCCGGGCAGGCGTGCCTCGGCCTGGTTCGCGAGGGCAAGGACATCGCCTACCGCGGTGTGTCGCTGCGCCGCAGTGGCTTCACCGACGCCGGCGAGCCCTCCACGGCGTCGTACGGCACGCTCAACTTCGGGCGCAACAACCAGCTCGACGACGGCAAGACCGAGTACGTCGGCGCGGGCAGCGAGTCGGCGGAGACCAAGCAACCGTCACCACCCCCCAGCACGAAGCCCACCAAATCAGCGGAGCCCCTCAGGCTCGGCGGGCTGCTGCCGCACACCGGGACGCTGGCCGGCGCCGGTCCGGCCATGTTCGCCGGCGCCCGCCTCGCGGTCAGCGATCTCAACGACGCGGGCGGCGTCCTGGGCCAGCGGGTCGAGTGGGTCGACGGCGACGACGGCACCAGCCCGTCGGTGGCGAGCGCCACGGTCGACCGGTTCATCGCCGGCGGCGTCGACGTCATCATCGGGGCGAGTGGCTCCGGGATCTGTCTTGCTGTGCTCCAGAAGGTGGTCGCCGCGGGTCGTCTCATGATCTCCCCATCGGCCACCTCGGACGCGCTCACCCCGGCCCCCGACAAGGGCCTGTTCTTCCGGACGGCACCACCGGACACATTGCAGGCCAGGGCGCTGGCCGACATCATCATGCGCGACGGCGGGCAGCGGCTGCTCATCGTGGCGCGGGACAACGCGTACGGCACCGGGTTGCAGAAGGGCGTGGAGGCCGACCTCAAGGCGGCCGGTGCGAAGGCCTCCGACATAAGGCTGGTCACCTACCCGGACAACGACAAGTTCACCGACAAGGACGTGGCCTCGATCTTCGGTCCGGTCGCAAAGGTGATCAAGTCGTTCAACCCGCACGGCGTGCTCATCATCGGCTACGACGAGTCGTCGATGGTCGTCAAGGCGATGCTGGACGCCGGCATCAAGCTCCACGACTGAGCCAGGCAGGAGAGAAAACCTCATGAGCGAGTACGACGACACCGCCGCATACGACGAGGCGGGCACGGACGAGGCGCCGGCCGAGGATGACGCCAACACGATCGTGCAGCAGGGCACCGACGGCTCGACCACGTACGTCGTGGACACCGACGGCGACGGGTACGCCAATGTCGTGGCCACTGACCTCGACTCCGACGGCACGATCGACCGCGCGTTTGTCGACACCGACGACGACGGCCGGCTCGACACGCTGCTCGTCGACACCGACGACGACGGGACGGTCGACACCCAGTACGCCGACACCGACGGCGACGGCCGGATCGATCTCATCGCCCGCGACGTCAACTCCGACGGCACGGTGGACGCGGTCATCGCCGACACCGACCACGACGGCAAGGCCGACACCTTTGTCCGAGATGCCGACTTCGACGGCCGCGCTGACGTGGTGGTCCGCGACGCCGACGAGGACGGCCTGGTCGACTCTGTCACCCGCGACGCCGACCACGACGGCACGCTCGACACGGTCACCTATGTCGACCCCGACGCCAACCCGTACGCCAGCCGCTGAGCCCCGGGCTCCGGGCCTCTCCTGCGACAGGTTCGCGATTGTGCCCTACGGTGAACCCGGCAACGTACGCGCAGAGAGGATGTCTGGATGAGCGAGCCTGTTGAGACCCGCGGCGACGACCGCGTAGACCTGATCGTGGGCGACACCAACAAGGACGGCAAACCCGACCTGTGGGCCTCGGACACCGACGGCGACGGCAAGGCGGACCTGTTCCAGTTCGACACGGACGGCGACGGCAAGGTCGACATTACGATGGTCGACCTTGACCAGGACGGCCAACCGGACACGGTGGTCGACGGCGACGGCGGTATCGCCCCCGAGGTCTGAGCACGACGTGAGACGGGGCCGGCGAGCCGGCCCCGTTCACCGTCCACTAGAGACCGAGCGCCCGCAGCACCAGGTTCAGCCCAAGGCCGATGAGCGCGGCGAGCAGAGCGCCGACCAGCCAGCGCCGCCAGCCCTTCGGTACGGGCGGCTGTGTCGACGTCGGGTCGACGCTCAGCCTCCGGCGGCTATGCAACACCTCGCGGTACCACCGCCGGGCGGTACCGGATTCCGGCGTGCCGCCGCGGCTCAGCTCGACCGCCAGGTGGGCCTGGGCCCGTTGCAGGCGCGCCACCGCACGGAAGCCTCGGAACCCGGCTGGTGTCCGCCGGGCCGCCGCCCGGCCGCCCGGTGTGGCCAGCGCCTGGATCTCGGCCGGCGTCGCGATCTGCTCGTCGTCCAGGTCGGCCAGCACGGTGCCGTAGTAGCTCGCCTCCCGCTGGCCCGCGGACCTGACCAGCGCCAGGATGACCACGAGCGCCGGGGTTCCCCTGACGAGCAGCTCGACCAGGACGCCCGGCGCCCCGAGGCGGAGCCCCTCGGCGATGAGCGGCGAGTTCCACAGCCCATGGCACACCAGTGCGCCGAGCAGGCACACGGCGGCGAACGCGGCGCGGGTCGGCCGGGAGCGCTCGTGGCGGACCACCGCGTACCCGACGCCGGCCCCGGCCAGCGCCGAGAACAACGTGTGGCTCCACAGGCCGGCGACGAACCCGCGCGCGAACAGCGTCGTCAACACCGGACCCGGACGGTCTCCCAGCCCCGCCGCGGCCACGGCGTTTGCCGCGTAGAGGACGTTCTCGATGACCTGGAAGCCCAGGCCGGCTACCGCGCCGTACACGAAACCATCCACCACGCTGTTGATCTGCTCGGTGGCGAGCAGCGCGACGACGACCACCCCGAGCAGCTTGAGCGGCTCCTCGACGACGGGCGCCGCGAGCGCCGGCCCCCAGGTGGCCGCGAACGCGGGCGAGCCGACCTTGGCGACCAGGCTGTTCAGCGCGGCGTTGCCGGGCACCGCCGCAGTGACCGCGACCAGGGCGCCCCAGGCGAAGACCGCCGCCAGCAGCACCGGCGGCTCCCGTTCGAAGTAGTCCAGGTGCCGGATGAAGAGCATGAACGGTACGGCGTAGAGCCCGAACAGCACGATCGCGAGCGCCGTGGAGAGCGGGAAGGCCGTCACGGCCGGCCGCAGCATCGCCCCGAGCCGCCAGGCGCCGGCCAGGAGCAGCCCCATCAGCAGCCAGTACGCCGGCTGCCGCAGCCAGTTACGTACCGGAGCGGCGGCCAGCGGGGCCGGCCGTACCGGGGCGGTACGGCTGGCCCGCCGCGACGGCTGCTTCACCGCTGGCTCTCGATGGTGAGGCTGGCCAGGCTGTCCTGTACCGCCGGCAGCCGAGCCGAAAGCTCTGGCGGCGGCCCCTCGACGGTCGCCTCGACCGCCACACCGCCGGCGAGGTAGACGGCGTACTGCCCGGCGTGGTGGCCCAGCACGTACTCGCCGTGGATCCCGGGCGCACCGGCGGCCGTGTGGACCGGCTGTTCGGAGCCGGTGACCCGGCAGCCGGCGCCCAGCACGAGCTTGGTCCGCAGCCGGTTGACGGCAGTTGGCAACCGCCCGTCGAACCGGGCGGCCTGGACCGCCAGCCGCACGTCCCCGGTGTGGAAGACGGCAGTGGCATGATCGCGTCCCGGCCGGGTACGCCCGGCGTCGAGCGTGGCGCCGGCCGGCGGCATGAGACTGACCCCGGCGCCGAGCCGGTACGGCTGCCCGGCCGGGAGCGGCCGGTCGCCGGCGACGGCACGGTCGAGCGCCGGCAGCCCGATGCCAATGACCGCCACGACCATCAGTACCGCGATGCTGCCGAACGCGTTGAGCAAGAGCCGTGGTGGCCCGACCCCCATAGCTTTCGACGTTACTCTCTGTCGCCAATCCTGCACGTTAAATCATCGACGGTCGCCAAATGACACGCAAGACCACCCGGCCCATGAGATGTCATGAGATGCCATGAGATGGTGTGGGGGTGAAGGTCACGCTCGGCCGGCGAGAGCGCAGGAAGCTGCAGACGCGGGCCGCGCTCGAGGCGGCCGCATTGCGGCTGTTCGCCGAGCGGGGGTACGAGCAGACGACCGTTGAGGACATCGCCGAAGCGGCGGACGTGGCGGTACGCACGTTCTTCCGGTACTTCTCCTCGAAGCGGCACGTGCTCTTCGGCGACGTGGCGCACACGATCGTCGACCGGCTGCGCGCCGCGCTCGCCGAGCGGCCAGCCGGCGAGCCGCCCATCGAGGCGGTACGGGCCGCTATGGACACCATCGAGGTGGCGGACCCAGATCGGCAGCTGGAGATCGTGACGCGGATGCGGCTGCTGCAACGGATGCCGGAGCTGCTGCCGGCGTACCTGATGGTCTTCCAGGAGATGCACGACGTGCTGGCCGAGTTCGTCGCCGACCGGGCCGGCCAGGGGGCCGCCGACGTCTACCCGCAGCTGGTCGCGGGCGCCGCGACGGTCGCGGCGAAAACGTCGCTGGGGGTGCTCCAGGCGCATCCGGAGCGGGTGACCTCGTGGCGGTCGCTGCGGGCGATCCGCCACGAGGCGTACGACGCGCTGACCTCGGGCCTGGACCGGCTCAGACCTTGACCAGCACGGCGAGGTACTGCGGTGCGTCGGCGTCGTCAATGGTCTCGATGCGCCAGGCGGTGCCGGTCAGCAGCGTCGCCAGCTCGTCCGGCGAGCACAGCAGGTAGTCGAACCAGCCGGTCGCGATGTTCCGGTACCGGATCCGGACCGTGAGCTGGCCGCCCAGCCTGCCGCGCCGGTGGTTGCCCTCGTGGTAGGCCAGGTGCACCTCGTCCGAGCTCCGGTACGGGTCGGTGCCCTGCCCGACGATGCGCGCGCCGGGGGCGGCCAGGGCCGCGAGCGCCGCCAGGAACGCCGGTGCCCGCTGCCGGTTCTCCAGCAGCCCGAGGTTGTTGCCCAGCAGCAGAAACGTGTCGTAGCGGCCGGTGTGATCGTCCACTGTGGAGCATACGAGGTCGCGTACGCCGCGCGCGCGGGCCACTTCCACGCAACCCGGCGAGATGTCCAGGCCGGTGACGGCGAGCCCGCGCCGCTGCAGCTCCAGCGCGACGCGCCCGGCACCCACCCCGATGTCGAGGACCCGGCCCCGGGCCAGGTCGACGGCCCGCCGGTCGAAGTCCAGCCAGTCGGCTGGCGCGGCAAGGTAGCGCGCGGCCGGGGCGCCTTGCAGGAACCCGTCGTCGCGCTCCACGAGCTCGATGACCGGCCGCGGGTGACGGCTGCCGATCGTGGGGCGCGGGCCGACGCCGGTCTCCTCGGCCAGGGCCGCCCGCATCACCTCGCCGAACGCGTCGCCGATCCGCGGCTGACCCACGCCGATCGAGGGCGGACCCACGCCGGTTCGGGGCTGATCCACGCCGGTCACGGTAGCGTCGAGGTCCGCGCCCTCGCGACGTAGCTACGCCACATCCCGGTGAACGAGCCCAGGTCGGTCCCCAGCACCTGTTGCATGACGGTGGTCTGGTCCTCGGTGTTCTGGAACGCCTCGTACAACGCGACCAGCTTCGCCTCGCCGTAGCGCTCGGCGATCAGCCGGCAGGCCAGCCACGCGGTGAGGTAGTTTCGCGGCTCGTCGTAGAACTTGTCGTCGCGGGGCAGCGCGTCCGTGCTCGCCCCTTCGAGCACCCGGTGCAGGTACGACGATGGCACCTTCTCCGTCTTGAACGGCACGTACTCGGCGAAGCCTTCGACCAGCCAGCTCGGGGTGTACCCGGTCGTCACCGGCCCCATGGCGGCATGAGTGAACTCGTGGGTCAGGTCGTGGAAGAGCTCGGCCTCTTCGGCGGCGAGCTGATCGGGGTTGATGACCACCCGGGTCGCCGCGTAGCTGGGTGTGGAGTGCCAGGCGGGGACCTCGCTGTAGTACGGGACGGCGATCGCCGCGACCTGGGCCACCTTGTCGGGAGAGTCCGCGAAGTAGGTCTCGAAGATCTGCCGCTCCTGCACCGCGGTCACCAGCATCTTGCCGGCCCAGCTATGCGGGCGTACCGCCATGACCCGGTCCATCGACAGCTCCGCCATCTGCAGGAGCCGCCGGGTCGGCTTGCTGTCGTCGGCGGACAGCACCATCAACACCCGGTCGCTGCGCACCAGCTTGATCGGGTTGGCGTCCCACGGCTGGCCGCCGGCGCCGGTCGGCAGCCTCTTGTCGGTCAGCTCCGCCGCCAGTACCCACTGGTCGCCCCGGAGCCCGAGCACCGGCGCCCACGGCGCGGCGACTGCCTGGGGGTCGATGTCCTTGACCCGGTAGGCCACGGTAACGGCCGGCGCGCGTACCAACGCATGGAAGCGACCGCGCAGCCGGCTGTCGACGAGCACCTCGTAGGAGGTGTCCGCCTCCAGGACGTACCTGAACTCGACGAAGTCGAGCTTGGTGAGGTTGTCGAACTGCTGCTCCTGCTTGCCCAGGAACGCCGCGTCGGAGCGGTCGACGTCGGCCAGGAACGCCGACCTGTCGCGCGCCTTCACCGCGTCGGCACGGCGGTTGAGCAACGACTGGATGGCCCTGTCGCGCGCGTCGGGCGCCATCTGCCCGACGAAGGTGACCGTGCTCGGGCTGCTGGCCAGCCGCGAGGCGGCCACCGCACCGCCCGCGCCGCACACCGCGACCAGAGCGCTGATCAGCAGCAGCGCGGTCAGGACGGGCCATTGCCAGGTTCGCCGTGGTCGCTCCGGCAACCGCGGGAGGTACGCCGGGAGCGGCGGCTGCCCCCACGGGTACGCCGCCGGCGGCGGGCCGGGTTGGTGGTAGACCACGTAGACCTGCCTGGAATGAGGTGAGACAGCGTATCTTCCGCCAGCATGGCAGGCGCTGTCGACCCCGCCCCTGCTTCTTCAGCCGTCCCGGCCGCTCAGCCGTCCCGGCCGACCGCGGCGATGGCATCGAGCACGGCAGGCCACGCCTTGGACCGCGGATCGATCAGGCCGAAGTGCTCGACCTCCGGGAGCTCGACCAGCGTGATGTCGTCGCCGAGGGCCTGCGCCGCGGCCGCGTAGCCCCGGCTGATCGGCGGCGGAACGACGTCGTCCGCGGCACCGTGGACGATCACGGCCGGTACCCCCAACGGCAGCTGGCGCATCGGGTCGGCGGCCGCGTACCGGTCGGGTTCGGAGTCCGGGCCACCGCCCAGGAGCTCGGCCACGGCGCCGCGGCTGAGGCCGAGCCGGTAGGCGGCTTCGAGATCGGTGACCGGCGCGAGCCCCACCACGCCCCGGACGGCGTGCGGGGCGCGCTTGGCGTACCAGAACGCCAGATGCCCGCCGGCGGAATGGCCCACGAGCACGGGCGGATCCCCGGAGCCGGGACCGAGACCGGGGCCCGCCGCCGCGATCGCGGCCGCCACGTCGTCGAACGTCCCCGGCCAGCCACCGCCGTCGTGACCCACCCGGCGGTACTCGATCACCGCCACCGGATGGCCGCGATCGGCGAGGTCCGCGGCCAGCGGTGCGGCGTGCGTTCGGTCGTACGCCGCCCGCCAGAAGCCGCCGTGGATGAAGACCACCGGTGGCTCGGTGGTGGCGCCCCGAGCCAGCCAGAGGTCGACCACGTGCTCGGGATGCGGCCCGTAGCGCACCGTGCGATCGCTCATGACGGCCGAGGCTATCGTGAGCCGATGCGGCTGGCGGAGCTCACCGACGTGGCGTACCGGGTCGACGGCGACATAGCCGTGATCACCATCGACCGGCCGGACCGGATGAACGCGTTCCGTGGACGCACCGTCGACGAGCTCGTCACCGCGTTCAAGCACGCCTGGGCCGACCGTAGCGTCGCCTCGGTGATCCTCACCGGGGCCGGGGACCGGGCGTTCTGCGCGGGCGGCGACGTCAAGGAGCGCGCAGAGACGGGCGGGTACGGCGAGACCGAGTGGGGCACGTTCGAGATCGAGCGGCTGCACCGGATCATCCGGGACATCCCCAAACCGGTGATCGCCGCGGTCAACGGCGTGGCGGTCGGGGGCGGGCACGTGCTGCACGTCCTGTGCGACCTGTCGATCGCCGCCGAGCACGCCCGGTTCGGGCAGTCCGGGCCGAGGGTGGGCTCGTTCGACGCAGGCTTCGGCTCGGCGTACCTCGCCCGGGTGATCGGCGAGAAGCGAGCCCGGCAGATGTGGTTCCTGCTCGACCTCATCGATGCGGCGACGGCCGAGCGCTGGGGGCTGGTCAACGCCGTCGTTCCCGGACCTGACCTGATGGCCACCGCGATGGAGTGGGCGCGGCGCATCGGGTCGTACTCCCCGACCGCCCTGCGTTTCCTGAAGCACTCGTTCAACGCCGACTCCGACCACATGGCCGGGCTGTCACACCTGGCGTTCGACGGCCTGGAGGTGTTCAGCCACACCGAGGAGGCGGCCGAGGGGGCGGCGGCTTTCGCCGAGAAACGACCGCCCGACTTCACGCGGTTCCGGTGATCGCGCCCAGCCGAGCCTGACCTGACTCACCCGCCGGTGAGATTCGGCCGTGCCCGCCGCTCCTGACCGGTTCGCGATGCGACCGAGGAGCAAGCGAGTAGGAATCCAGTAGCGATCGCATTCAGACTAGCCGCGTTGTGACCGGGAGCGGTGGGTCTGCTCGTGCCGTCATGCGGCGATAGATGCTCGCCTCTGGATTTCGTCACCGCGCGATGGGATGGTGTGACGCGCGCCGAACACGGGGAGGCAGTGATGTCACGGCGGTGGAAGATTCTGGTGGCGGGCGCCACGATCATCGCCACGGCGATTCCCGGCACTCCTCCAGCCGCAGCCGCGCTGCCGGCCGGAGGCATGTCCGCCGCCGCGCTCAACACGCTGTTCAATGCGTACGGCAACACCAGCGGCCGGTGGAGCGGCGCGGACAGCACCGCATCCGTGCTCCTGCCCGACGGGCGTGCCGCCTGGCTGTTCTCCGACACGTTCCTCGGCACGGTCAACGCCGACTTCTCGCGGCCGACCACATCGCCGTTCATCAACAACTCCATCGTGGTGCAGGACGGCACCAGCCTCGTGGCGACGTTGCACGGGGGCACCGTCTCGGCGCCCGAGTCGCTCGTGAGGGCGACCCAGGCCGGCGAGTTCTACTGGGTCGGCGACGGCACGGTGGACGGCGGCGCGCTCCGGGTGCTCTACAACCGGTACCGCCGGACCGGCGTTGGCAGCCTTGACGTGGCTCTCGCCGGCACCGCCCTGGTCACCTTCGACCTGCCGGGCCTCACGTTACGGGGCATCACCGAGCTCCCGCTGGGCACCACGGTCGGGTGGGGTTCGGCGATGCTCGAAGACGGCGGATACACCTACGTCTATGGCACCGAAGGCACCGCCGACGGCATGAAGTTCGCGCATCTCGCGCGGGTACCGGCCGGCGGGCTGGCCGGTCCCTGGCAGTTCTGGACCGGTAGCGGCTGGTCGACCACGGAGAGCGCCTCCGCGCGGTTGATGAGCGGGGTCGGCACCTCATTCGGGATTCAGAAGGTGAACGGGCAGTACGTGGTCGTCACCCAGGAGACCGGCCTCATCTTCCATCCCGGCTTCGTGGCCTACACCGCGGCGACGCCGACCGGCCCGTTCACCGGCCCGGTCCAGCTGTTCACCGCGCCCGAGCCGCAGCCCGGCTCACCGCTGATCGCCTACGACGCACGGCTGCACCCCGAGCTGGCCCAAGCCGGCAAGCTGCTGGTCTCGTACAACGTCAACAGCCTGACCAGCGGGGACGTCTACGCCGACGCGCGCATCTACCGCCCACGGTTCGTCGATGTCGACTGGCCCCGCCCGAACCCGGACCCGTCGACCCTGCCCGGCGCGCCGACCGGGCTGGCCGCCACCTCGGACGGGACCGGCAACGCCCACCTGTCCTGGCAGGCGCCGCCCGGCACCGGCCTGCAGTACTGGGTGTACCAGCGCGACGTGACCGCCGGGCAGACGCATTTCGCCCGGCACCCGTCCAGCACGGCGCAGACATCGGCAGATGTTGGCCTGCTGCGCGACGGACACCTCTACGAGTTCAAGGTCACCGCCGCCAACACCGTCGGCGAAGGTCTCGCGTCGTCCGTGGTGACCCTGACGCCGCAGATCAACCCGCCGCCCGCGCCCACGAACGTGACCGCGACCGCCGACAACGCCGGCGCGGTCACCGTGGCGTGGACCGCCGTGCCGGGCGCGTGGAGCTACGAGGTGTTCCGCCGGGACGTGACCGCGGGCGAGACCAGCTTCACGCTGGTCACCCGGCCGGGCGGTGCCGAGACCAGCCTTCGCGTGGAGTGGCTGGAGCCCGAGCACCAGTACGAGCTCTACCTGGACGCGGTGAACGGCGGCGGGACCTCCCCGCCGTCAGCCACCGTACGGGCGACCGCGCACTACGACCCGCCGGGTGTGCCGACCGGCCTCACCGCCACCGCACAGGGCGACGGCACCATACAGCTGAGCTGGACCGCCCCGGGCCCGAATCTGTGGTACTGGGTGTACCAGCGCGACGTCACCGCGGGCGAGACGGACTTCACCCAGCTGCCGCTACCCGTCACGGTAGGGACCACGCTCACCGCCGGTTACCTGAGCCACGACCACGAGTACGAGTTCAAGGTCACGGCGATCAACCGGGGCGGTGAGTCAGCGCCGTCCAACCTCGCTCGCGCCATCTCGCAGTACCCGACGCCGGCCGCACCGACCAACCTGCGGGCCACCGCCGGCGACGGGCAGGTGACCCTCGCCTGGGACAGCCTCGGCCCCGACTTCTGGTACTGGGTGTACCAGCGTGACGTCACCGAGGGCGAGGCCGAGTTCACCCGGTTGCCGTTACCCGTCGCGGCTGGCACCACGATGACCGCGGGCTATCTGGCGAACGGGCACGCCTACGAGTTCAAGGTGTCCGGTATCAACCAGGCGGGCGAAGGCCCGGCCAGCGCCGTGGTGCGCGCCACGCCGATGGCTCCGCTGCCCGCGGCGCCCACCGGCCTGACCGCCGTCGCGAACACCGACGGCACGATCACGCTGAGCTGGTCGGCACCGGGGCCGAACCTCTGGTACTGGATCTACCAGCGCGATGCCACCGCTGGGGGGTCGTGGCAGAAGCTGTCGCTTCCGGTCACCACCGGCACAACGTTCACTGCCGGCCTGCTCACCCACAACCACGTGTACCAGTTCAAGGTGGCGGCGATCAACTCGGCCGGTGAAGGCCCGGCGTCTTCGGTGGTGCAGGCGACCTGCCGGTACGCGCCACCTCCGGCACCCACCAACCTGCGCGGCGAGTCCGCCGGCGACGGCACCATCGACCTCGACTGGGACGCCCCCGCGCCGAACCTCTACTACTGGGTCTACTACCGCGATGTCACGGCGGGCGAGACCGGGTTCACGCGATCGGCGTACCCCACCGACCGGACCGCCGCCAGCATCGGTCTGCTGCGCCACGCGCACGTCTACGAGTTCAAGGTGACCGCGGAGAACCAGGGCGGCGAAGGGCCGGCTTCGGCGGCGATCAGGGTCACCTCGTACGGCGGGCTGCCCGCACCGCCGTCCAACCTCACCGCGGCTGCCGGGGACGGCCAGGTGTCGCTGCACTGGACGGCGAGCCCCACGCCGAGCGTGCTCTACGTCGTCTACCAGCGCGACGCGACCGCCGGTCAGTCCTGGCAGAAGCTGCCCCTTCCGGTCAGCGGCACGTCGATGACCGCCGGCTACCTCGTCAACGGCCACACATACGAGTTCAAGGTCACCGCCACGAACGCCGCCGGGAGCAGCGCCCCCTCCAACGTCGCCTCGGCCCGGCCCATGCCGCCGCTGCCCGCGCCGCCGTCGGGCCTGACCGCCTCCCCGGGGGACGGGCAGGTCACGCTGCGCTGGACCGCGAGCCCTTCGCCCAACGTGTGGTACTGGGTCGAGTACCGCCCCAGCGGCGGGATCTGGCAGCGGCTGGAGTTCCCCGTCTCGACCTGCTGCACGCACACCGTGAGCTACCTGCGCAACGGTACGACCTACGAGTTCCGGCTGCGGTCGACCAACCTCGCCGGCGACTCGGCACCGTCCAATGTGGCCTCGGCGCGCCCGATGCCGCCATTCCCGCAGCCCCCCTCCGGCTTGACCGCTACCCCGAGCGGGGACACCGCGGTCCGGCTGACCTGGCAGGCCAGCCCGACGCCACGGGTCTACTACTGGGTGTACTACCGGTTGCGGGGTGCTGCGTCCTGGACCCGCCTGCCGTATCCGGTCGACGGGACCTCGTTGACCGTCGCGTACCTGACACCGAGGCAGACATACGAGTTCCACGTACGCGCGACCAACCTGGCCGGCACGAGTGCCGCGTCCAACGTGGCGTCGGCATACCTGGCCGTGACACCACCCGGGCAGGTCACCGGAGTCCGCGCCGTGCCCAGCACCACATCGTCCCGGATCACGCTCTACTGGAACGCGACGTCGACAGCCACCGGCTACAGCGTCGACGCGCGCGAGTGCGGCGGCTCCAGCTGGTGGATCGTCGGCATCATGATCACCAGCACCTCCTGGGTGTACCCGTCGAGCTGGGCCGGCTGCTGGGAGTTCCGGGTGGTCGCCGACCGGTTCGGCGTGATGGGCACGTTCTCCGCCGTCCGCAAGGCCTATTCGACCGCCGACGACTACCCGTACAAGAGCTGGCCGACCTGGTTGCACGACCCGTGGTACTTCATCTTCCGCCAGTGCACCTCGTTCGCCGCGTTCCGGATCAACAAGTACTTCATCTCCAACTTCACCGGATTCTGGCGGCAGCCCCAGTTCGGCCACTGGTGGAACGCGAACAACTGGGACTCCGCAGCCGACCGCGCCGGCGTGCGGCGCGACCGCACTCCGGCAGTCGGCTCCATCGCCCAGTGGGAGTACTCGCCGGTCGGACACGTCGCGTTCGTCGCCGGGATCGACGGCGCCTATGTGATCGTCGAGGAGTACAACCACGACGTGAGCCATGGCTACTCGCGCCGCCGGATCCCGGCGTCCAGCGCGGACAACTACCTGCACTTCGAGGAGTGGTGAACCGGGCTCATATCGCCCCGGGCAGACGATCGACCCCCAGAGCGGACCTGAGGTCGTCCTCCGTCCGTACCGGGTGGGCGGGGCGGACGCGGGTAGGCGAGGATGGAGCTATGGCAAACGAGGCCCAGCAGCCAAAGGCCAACGACGACCCCCGCACCGTGTTCGTGGTCGGTCCCGACGGGCAGCCGATCGGCGCGATGCAGGTCGATGGCGGCCAGGCCGACGAGGGCGAGGACCCCAGCAGGCTGATCGAGCAGCCGGCCAAGGTGATGCGCATCGGCAGCATGATCAAACAGCTCCTCGAAGAGGTCCGGGCCGCGCCCCTCGACGACGCCAGCCGGCAGCGGCTCAAGGAAATTCACCGGCGGTCCATCGACGAGCTGGAGGACGGTCTCGCACCCGAGCTGCGCGAGGAGCTGGAGCGGCTGTCGCTGCCGTTCGAGGAGGGCATCACCCCGAGCGAGGCCGAGCTGCGCGTCGCGCAGGCGCAGCTGGTCGGCTGGCTGGAGGGCCTGTTCCACGGCATCCAGGCGGCGCTGGTGGCGCAGCAGATGGCGGCCCGGATGCAGCTGGAACAGATCCGGCGCCCGGCGCTGCCGACGGGCCCGGGCGGTCACCTCGTGCCCGGCGCTCCGGGCCAGCCCATGCCCTCGCCGCAGGACCGCACCGGCCAGTACCTGTAGCTCGTGGACGACCGGGATCTCGCCCGAGCGGTGGCCGCCGAGGTCGGCCTCCCGGGCGTGCCGGTCAGCATGCGGGCGCCCGCCGACGCGCCCGGTCCGGGTGTCGGCACCGGGCACTGGCGGCGCCGGGTGGCACGCCTGTCGGCCGCCATCGGCCGCGCCCGCGCCGCGATCGCCGAGGCTCCACCCGGGGGAGTACGCGACGAGCTGGCGCGCCTCTCGCACATCCTCGAGCTGCGGGCGGCCCGCTACGAGCGGATGGCGGCGGTCGGGCAGGCGCTGGCGCCCGACGACGACACGACCGAGGCCGATGGGACCGCACCGGGGCAGGAGCCGACCCTCGACGGAGCGGCTCTGGAGATCGACCACCGGCTGTTACGCGGCCTGGCGCACCTGACCGCCGTCGCCATGGCGACCGAGGCGATCGCTCTCGCCGCGGCCGGAAGGCGTGACCCGGAGTCCGTGGCTCGTGACATCGCCGCGCTCTTCGCGGCGATCCCGGCGCCATGAGCTGGTTGGCGCCATGAGCTGGTTTCGACGCCTGCGGCTCCGGAGACGGCCGGAGCCGGCCGATGCGGTTGACGTGTGGCAGCCGCCGCTCGGCGCCGGCCAATGGCGTACGCGCTACGGCGAATGCTGTGACGCCCTTCTCGCGTACGACCGGGTGGCGGCCACCCTGCCCGCGGGCGAGCTCGGCGGACGGCTGACCGAGCTGCGCGAGAGGCTGGTGTCGGTGCTCGACCGGACTCGCCGGCTCGCCGAGCTCGGGGCGACGCTGGAGCCGGCCGGTCCCGGGCGCGACCCATGGCTTCTCGCGCTGCTGGCCGAAGACCCGATCGCCGACCTGGGTGCCACGCTCGGCGAGCCGGGCACCGGCCTGCTGGTGAACGAGCTGGTCGCGATGCGGCAACGCCTCCAGGAGGTGGCCGACGAGGCCGCGCGGCTGGCCGTGAGCGTACGGGAGAACCCGGCAGCGACCGACGTCGTCGCCTGCCTCGACAGCCTCCTCGCGGGCATCGCGTCCGCGCGCCACGCCGGTTGGACGCCGGCCGGCTATGAATGACTGGCCGGGTATGACCGACTGGGTCGAGCGGGACCTGGTCGGCCTGACCGAGGAGGTCCGCTCGCAGATCGGCCTGCCCCGGCCGCCGACTGGCGACCTCGGCGAGTTCGCTGCGCGGTACGCGGCGGCCGAGCGAGCCGCCTGGCGGTACCACCGGGCGATGTCGGCTGTGCCTCCCGATTCCGGCCGCTTGACCGCGGACTCCGCTCCGCTGCGTCCGCTGGCGGCCGATAGCCCCGCCTCACCGGTGCTGGCCGCCGGCTGGGCGGCCGTGCTCGCCGAGCTGGACCGGGCGGCGCGGCTGTGCGCGCACGGCGCCTGGGCGCCGGCTTGGCAACGGCGCGGCCGGCGCCATGACCCGAGCCGCAAGCTCACCCGCCGGCAGCGGCTGTCCCCGCGGGTACGGCACCTGCACAACGCGCACCGCAGCCTGGTGGCGCTGGAGCGGGCGGCCGACGGCGCGGTACGGGTGGCCGTGGCGGCCGCCCTGGCCGACGCCGGCTCCGCGCGCTCCGCGCCGGGAGCGTCCGAAGTGGACGACGCGCTGGGCGCGCTCGCGACCGCGGTCGACGAGCTGGTCGCGGTCACCCGCGAGATCATCGACTGATGCGGCTCCCCACATTGGTTATGAAGATGTACGCTCCCAGTTATGAGCAAGCGCGTCACGGTGAACGTGCCCGATGATGTGGCGGAGCGCCTTGAGCTGGAACCGAACGCCTCAGCGTTCGTCACGGCTGCCGTGCGTGAGCGGATGGAGCGGGAGCAGACCCGGCGGTTGCTCGCCGAGCACGGCTTCCCGGTAATCACCGACGAGGGGATCGCGAGCGCCCGCCGGCGGCGGCTCGCGGTCGACGCCAAGCTGACGCGCGAGCGCCGCGAGGAGCTGCGTCGGCTCGGTAGGACAACGGCGGCGTGAAAGATCCGGATGTCCGCCTCGTGCTCGATCTCTCGGCGGTTCTCGCCTACACCGTAGGCTCGGTCGAGCTCGGCCAGACGATCATCGAGGTGGTCGAGGACGGCGGCCGGTTCGGCGCCAGCGTGGTGTGCCTGGCCGAGGCCACGCGGCTGGCTGACGATCATGACGTACTCCGGGTGCCGCTGCTGACCAAGCACTGGCGGTTCGAGATGTTGCCGGTCCTGACCGAGGACTGGGACCGGCTGGCGTACTGGACCAAGTCCCTCGGCCATGTCGAGCGCGCCGCGTCCCTTGTGGAGGCCCTCGACCGTGGCGGTTACGTGGTCACCGGCGAGCCGTACGCCTACGACATCAACGGCACCGGCGACCTGCCGATCATCGCGATCTAGGTCACCGGTTGAGCATCGCGTCGAGGTACGTGGCCACGCCGTCCTCGTCGTTGGACCCGGTCACCTCGTCAGCCAGTGCCAACACCTCGGGGTGCGCGTTGGCGACCGCGATCCGGCCGAAGCCGGCCCACCGGAACATTGGTACGTCGTTGGGCATGTCGCCGAAGACGAGGACGTCGTCGGGGTCGACGCCGAGCGCGATGGCCGCTACCGCGAGACCGGTCGCCTTGTCCACGCCCGGCGGGCATATCTCGATGTACCCGAGCCCGGCCTGCGTCACCGTCGCCACCTCCGGGGGGATCGCTCGCCGCGCGATCGCGAGCAGCGCGTCAGCGTCGTAGCGGGCATTACGCGCGAAACCCTTGATGACCGGCCCGGACAGCGCCTCGGCGCGCACCCGCGCCTCGACCACGTCCGGGTAGCGCCACGCCGGGTCCGGGTCGCCCCACAGCGGCGCCTCGTGCTCGTCACCCGCCTCGACCAGGATCGACAGCGTCCCGACCTCGGACTCCAGCACGGCCAGCAGGTCGGCGAGCACCGCGCCGTCGAGCCGCTCGTCGCGCAGGACGACCGGCCCGCGCGGGTCGCTCACGTCGACCACCCGCCCACCGCCACCCATGACGAGGAAGTCTGCGCTGGGAATGTCGGTACGCACGAGCTCGGTCAACCGGGGTCCGCGCCCCGTCGCGCCCACGATCGGGATTCCGGCGGCACGCACGCTCGCCAGGACCTCGTGGCTGTACGCGCTGACCGTATCGTCGCTGCGCACCAGCGTGCCGTCGAGGTCGGTCGCGATCAGCTTGGGCAAGCCTGGCCTGGTCACCACGTCACACCCCTTGACCCCCACAGTCAGATGCGGGGCAGCAACCTTACACCGCCCACGCAACCTGATCCATGGCTGTCGGGTTGCGGTCGGGTTGCCTACCGCTGCACGGGCTCCAACACGTCGCGGCCACCGAGGAAGGACTGCAGGGCCTTTGGTACCCGTACCGAGCCGTCGGGCTGCTGGTGGTTCTCCAGGATCGCGATGATCCAGCGGGTGGTGGCCAGGGTGCCGTTGAGCGTGGCGAGCGGCTGCGGCTTGCCGTCGGCATCGCGGTAGCGGATGTTCAACCGGCGGGCCTGGAACGTCGTGCAGTTCGAGGTGGAGGTGACCTCGCGGTAGCGCTGCTGGCTGGGGATCCACGCCTCGCAGTCGAACTTGCGGGCGGCGCTGGCGCCCAGATCGCCGGCCGCCACGTCGATCACCCGGTACGGCACCTCCACCTTGGCGAGCATCTCCTCCTCCCAGGCGAGCAGGCGCAGGTGCTCCTCGGCGGCGTCCGGCGGCCTGACGTACGAGAACATCTCGACCTTGTCGAACTGGTGCACCCGCAGGATGCCGCGCACGTCCTTGCCATGCGAGCCGGCCTCCCGCCGGAAGCACGACGACCATCCGACGTACCGGCGCGGCTGGTCCAGGGTCAGGATCTCCCCCGCGTGGTAGGCGGCGAGCGGCACCTCGCTCGTACCGACCAGGAAGAGATCGTCGGCCTCCAGGCGGTACACCTCGCTGGCGTGCGCGCCGAGGAACCCGGTGCCCTCCATCGCCTCCGGCTTGACCAGCACCGGCGGGATCACCGGCGTGAACCCGGCCTCGACCGCCTGCTGCATCGCCAGCTGCAGCAGCCCGATCTGGAGCAGCGCGCCGACCCCGGTGAGGTAGTAGAACCGGCTGCCGGAGACCTTCGCGCCCCGCTCGATGTCGATCGCGGCCAGCGCCTCCCCCAGCTCCAGGTGGTCCCGCGGGTTGTCGATGTCCGGCCGGCCGCCGACCTCGCGCAGCACGATGAAGTCGTCCTCGCCGCCGGCGGGCCCGCCCTCGACCAGGTTGGGCATGGCCAGCTGCGCGGCGCGCAGGTCGGCCTCTGCCGCCGACACCGCCGCTTCGGCGTCCTTGACCTGTTGCGCGAGCTCCTTGGTACGGGCGACCAGCGCCGCCCGGTCGTCACCTCGCGCCGCCGGCATCTGCTTGCCGAGCTGCTTCTGTTCGGCACGCAGCCCCTCGAACCGCGCCACGGCGGTCCGGCGGGCCTCGTCGGCGCGCAGCAGCGCGTCGACCGCACCCTCCGGCTCGCCACGGGCACGCTGGCTCGCCCGGAACAGGTCCGGATCTTCGCGCAGTAGCCGCAGGTCAATCACGAGGCGTGAGCCTACCCGGCGAGGGCCGGTACCCGAGGGTCAGCGCTCGCCCCACGGCTGGCTGGGGCCGTCGCCGGACTGACGAAGCGGCGTCACCGTGATGTCGATCGGCCCGCGGTCCTCGTCGGCCAGGTCGTCGTCGAAGGCGTACTCGCCGGCGCCGGACGGGCGGGCTGGCCCGCGCCGGCGCGGCTGGCGGTTGGCGAGCACGACGGCCGCGGCGAGCAGCACGGCAGCGGCCGCGGCCGCGTAGACCCCCTCACCGGCACTCACCGCGTTGACCACGTTGGGTTCCCCGATCCGCACCAGGTCGCCACCCTGCTCGATGGCCGCGCCGAGGCCGACCACGCAGGCCAGCTGGCCGGCGATCAACCCGAACGCGACCGCGCTGAGCAGCCGGCGCGCCCCCGCCGGTGCCACCAGGAGCGCGCTCACGCAGCCGAAGGCGAGGACCAGGCTCATCGCGTAGGCCGGGACCAGGAACGACAAGATCTGGCCGAGGGCCATCCGATCCATGGTGACGCCTGGTGCCACGAGACCACCCGTGCTCGGCCCGATGCGGAGCCAGGGCAGTGCCACGGCGGCAAGCGCGACGACGAACGCGAGCGCGGCACAGATGACCGCGGCGGCGTTGACGCCGCTCGATCGACCGGCTCCGCCCTGCGGCTCCCGGCCCACGATCCGGTCCCACCAGCGGGATCGGCGGTCGTCCGCCTCGCCCCACTCGACGGTCGAGCCCGCCTCGTCCGGATCTTGCACGCCCATGGCTGTCTCCTCTCCTACAGACGGCGGAACCGGCCGCGACGGTTGTCAGCGAGGATCTGGCGCACCACATTACGGCCAGGGATGCCGGTGACCCCGCCTCCCCCATGGGTCGCCGAGCCCGCCTGGTACAGCCCGCGGATCGGGGTGCGCAGGTCGGCGTACCCGGCGGCAGGGCGGCAGTGGAACATCTGGCCGGGTGTCAGCTCGCCGTGGAAGATGTTGCCGCCGACCAGGCCGTACTCGGTCTCCATCCGATGTGGACCGATCACCTGCCGGTCGATGACGGAGTCGGTGAAGCCCGGCGCGACCGCCTCCATCCGGGCGACCACGCGATCGGCGTACTCCTCAAGCTCCTGCTGCCGCGGCTCCGCCGACCAGCCGTGCGGCACCCACTGGGTGAACATGGACACGACGTGCCGGCCCGGTGGCGCCAGCGTGTCGTCGAAGACCGACGGGATGCACACGTCGGCGAACGGCAACGTGGCGGCCTTGCCGGACACGGCTTCCTGGAAGGCGTTCTCGACGTCGTCGAGCGACTCGGACAGCACGATCGTGCCGCCGTGGATGGACGGGTCGACGTCCGGATGCGAGCCGAACCTCGGCAGCCGGTCGACGGCGAGGTTGACCTTCACCGTGCCCGACCGGGACCGCCACGCCTCGATGTCGGCGACGAAGTCGTCGGGCAGCTGCTCGCGGTCCACCAGGCGCAGGAACGAGATCTGCGGATGTGCCGTGGCGATGACGGTATCGGCCGCGATCTCCTCGCCGGACTCCAGCGTGACGCCGCGTACCCGTCCATTGTGGACGTCGATGCGCGCGACCGGTGCGTTGGTGCGGATCTCCGCGCCGAACGCCTTCGCGGCGCTCGCCATCGCGGTGGTGACCCCACCCATGCCGCCGCGCGGGAACCCCCAGGCGCCGGTACGCCCGTCGACGCCGCCGATGTGGTGGTGCAGGTTGACGTACGCGGTACCGGCGCTGCGCGGGCCTGCCCACATGCCGATGACGCCGGAGACCGACAGCACGCCCCGCATCACGTCGGATTCGAACCGATCCTCCACAAGGTCGGCGACGCTGGCGGTGAACAGGCGGGTCAGGTCGAACGCGGCGCGCACGTCCACGCGGCGCAGCTTGGCCGCCAACCGCGCCTGGTGGACCAGGTCGACCGGCTGTTTGGAACCTAGCTTGGGCGGGATCTCCCGAAGCAGCGGACCGACGAGCCGGCCGAGACCGGCGAGCCAGGCGTCCCAGCGCTCGTAGGCCTCGGCGTCCCGGACCGAGAACTTGGCGATCTGGGCACGCCGCTGGACCGGGTCGTCGGGCAGGGCGAGGTAGCCGCCGTCGCGGCGGGGCGCGAAGTAGGGACCTTGGGGGTACAGGTGGTAGCCGTGCTTGGTCAGGCGCAGGTCGCGGACCATCGCCGGCGGCAACAGGCTGACGACGTACGACAGTGAGGTCACCGTGTAATCGGGGCCGAACGGGTGCTCTGACACGGCGGCGCCGCCGACGATCTCGCGCCGCTCGCAGACCAGGACGCGCCGGCCGGCCTTCGCCAGATAGCCGGCCGCGACCAGCCCGTTGTGGCCCCCGCCGACCACGACGACGTCGTACGCCATGGTCCGATCCTGCCCGATGCGCGGGCTGGTCGTCGCCTGGCCCGCTCCCCATGATCAACACGTGACAGACCGTTGACGTGGCTGCATCGAAGCTCGTAAATTGGCTGCGCCGGCAATAGGAAGACACTTTAACAATCCGCCAGGGGCACCGGAGGATCCGCTATGCGACGCAAGCTCGCGTTCGTACTCGTCACCGTCGCACTACTCTCGCTTCCGTTCCTCGTCAGACCCGCGCTCGCCGCCATCTCCATCCAGGCCGGGCCTAGCGCCAGCCAGCTTCTTGCCAAGGTGAAGACCTGTAGCTCCCCGTCTGGCAAGTACGCCACCGACGACGGCGAGCGGTCCACAATCTCGATCTGCAAGGCCGGCAAGGCGTACTTCTGGAAAGCCGACATGGACATCGACTGTGACGGCATCCGGACGTCGAACTGCAACGAACACACCGACTGCTGCTTCCAGCCGCAAACCTCGTTCGAGACCTCCAAGGGCCGGCCGTTCCAGGCCGACAAGACCCACTTCTTCGTCATCCCGCTGCCCAGCTCACGGTTCGACTACCGGCGCGCGGGCATCAAGCCGGGCAGCGTCGCGGCGGTGATCTTCAAGAGCAAGGTGGTGTACGCGGTCTTCGCCGACGAAGGGCCGAAGAACATCATCGGTGAGGCGTCCTACGCCACCGCCAAGGCCCTGGGGATCAACCCCGATCCCAGCAACGGCGGTACCGACTCGGGCGTGACCTACATCGTCTTCCCCGGCAAGGTGCCCAGCCCCGTGGAGAGCAACACCGCGATCGACCGGACGGGCGCGGCCGCCGCCGACGCCTTCGTCCGCGGCTGACGCCTTCGCCGCTACCCCGGTGGCTCGGGCCCGACCGGGCCACCGGGCGTACGACCGAGAGCCAGCAAGCCGGCCCCGAAGCCGAGCAGCGCCGTGGCGGCCAGCCCGAACCCGGCGCCGGCCGCAGCTCGGGGATCGACGTTGAGGTTGGCGAACCCGGCCGCCTGCACCTGGTGCGGCACGGTAGCCCGGTTGACCAGGTAGATGACCAGCATCGCGGTGACCAGCCCGAGGATCGGCGCGACGATGCCGGTCACGGTACGGGCCGATCCACCGGCCAGCCCGCCCGCCGCGAGCAGCCCGGCGAGCAACAACAGCCCGACGACGTAGACCTCACCGAGGTCCAGCTGGTACACCTGCCAGGCGCCGTCACGTGACAGGCCGCCGGCGCCGAACACGTTGCCCCGCACCCGGTAGCGCGCCCAAGGCAGCGCCAGGGCCGCAGCCCCGGCCAGCAGCCCGAGCACGCCGAGGACCGCGCCGACCGCCGCGAGTACCCGTCGACCCATGAACCACCCTCCGCAGGTTGCCCGCATCGTCCCATCGAGAACACGTATGTACTAGCGTCGGGTTCATGCCAACCCGTACTTCATCTGCCCGCTGGCAGGGATCACTCAAAGATGGCGCCGGCTCGATGGCGCTGGGCTCCGGAGCGTACGAAGGGGCGTACTCGTTCGTCTCGCGCTTCGAGGACGGACCCGGCACCAACCCGGAGGAGCTGATCGCCGCAGCCCACGCCGGGTGCTACTCGATGGCGCTGTCCAACATCCTGAGCCAGGCCGGCCATGTGCCGACGTCGGTCGACACGACGGCGGCGGTACACCTCGAGCGGGTCGAGGGCGGCTTCGGAATCACCCGCATCGACCTGCGGACCCGGGGCAACGTGCCCGGCATCGACGAGGCCGAGTTCATCAAGCACGCCGAGGCCGCCAAGGCGGGGTGCCCGGTGTCCAAGGCGCTCGCCGCGGTCGACATCACCCTCGACGCGGCTCTGGCCTGACTCCTACATGCCCACGCCGGCGTGCCGGGTCGGACACCCGGCCCGGCACGCCGCACCGGCACAATGGGCGCGTGGCCGTCGAGATGGACGCGCAGCGCTTCGAGGACCTCGTCGGAGAGGCACTCGACGAGGTGCCCCCGGAGCTGCTCGACCTGATGGACAACGTGGTGATCCTGGTGGCCGACGAGCCGCCCGACGACGAGCCGGACCTGCTCGGCCTCTACGAGGGCCATGCGCTCACCGAGCGCGGATGGAGCTACTCCGGCGTACTGCCGGACCGCATCACCATCTTCCGCAACCCGATCCTCGCCATCTGCGACTCGGAGCAGGACGTCGTGGACGAGGTCGCCGTCACCGTGGTCCACGAGATCGCCCATCATTTCGGCATCGACGACGCTCGCCTGCACGAGCTCGGCTGGGCCTGATCAGCCGCCGCAGCTGGACGTGCAAGGCCGTCGAGAGGATCACCGAGATGGGCGCGTACGGGCTATCCGGCACCAGCTTCTCGGTGCTGACGAACGGCCTCATCAACGAGCTGCCGGGCAACGGGCCTGGTCGTCGCCACGGTCGGGAGCCCGCTCTTGGACGGCCAGTGTTAGCGAGAGGCACCCCGGGGGGAGCGCCGGGGGTGCCCCTCTATCTACCGGAATCACGACGGCAGTCCAGCGGAACCGACCCACCCCCGTTCCGCCGCGTGCGGCGCTCGCCCTGGCGCCGCCGGTCGCTATCCGGCGTCCTCGGTTGTCTCGCTGGATAGTGGCGGAGGGTTAGGTCCCCACACCCAGCCGCGGCCGTCGCACACCCCGCACGTTGCCGGGCCGTGCAAGGTGCCGATCTCGCCGGGCTCAAGACCGGTCCTCCGCGTACCCGCTCACTGCCCCGGCAACCAAGGGGTCCACCGCCCGCCCCAGGCGTGGCCAATAGCGGCAGCCACCGTCGGCGTGTCGGCTAACCACGCCTCGCACGCCTCCCGAAACGCCTGGACGCCTGGGGCGAACGACGGCGCGTGGGGGATGGCGGGCGCCGGCAGGACGGTGACCGACTCAAGGTCCTGCCCGTACTGGACCCGGATACCAAGCTCGGTCCAGATGAACCAAAACTTGGTGTGGGACGGGCAGTACGAAATGCCCATGTGTCCGGCGGTTGGGCCGGCGGCCTCGGTGCCGGGGAGCATGTCATCGTCCGCGGCTATTCCTCCGCGTCTTCGGGGCGGGCTCGCCCCACCAGTTGACGGACCGGGCGCGGTGAACCTCGACGGACAGCTACACCGTCTGCATGCACCAGGCCGGCAACGACTGCGGCGGGTTGAACAGGCTCGGGTCGAGACCGGCCGCGCGGACGACGCCCGCGGCGTTCGCCCTCACCAGGCAGGCGGGTTCCCCGCACAGGGCATGCCGGCAGTACAGCTCGACAGCCATGGCAAAGACTTCGGAATCGCGGCCCACGAGCGTGGTCATGCTCGCCCGTCCCAGCCGTGCTCGAGCGCGGTAAACCAGCCGCTTGCCCACCGGGCGTCCCGGCACCTCCACGGGACCAGGCAGACCTTGCACTCCCGAACCGGCCACACGATGCAGGGCACCAGCCGCCAGACGACGCGCACCCTCATGACCGGCCGGTCCGGCCGATGCGTCTGCCAGAGGTAGCGGGCATGTTCGGTGATCCGGTCGACCGGCCAGTTCACCGCGCCGTAGCCGGGGACGGGCGCCGCAGTTGACGAAGAACGTGCCGGTTGGCCACTCCTGCGGCGCGTGGATGACAACCGCTTTCTGAGCCATGGCAACGTCGGTGTCCACCATCGCGGCGTCCTCGTTGGCGGTCATGGCGTCGTGCGTAGTTGCAGACATCGCCTCGTCTCCCGGCGGCTTCCCCGTTCAGGTAACCGGCAGCGAGGCAGACGGCGGCATTCGCACGCCCGCCCCGCGCCCTGGTTGTCGCACGATCTTGCGTTCGCGACACGAGTAGAGTGCCGAGAACGAACGGTTGAACCTACTCACGAACGGATAGACAACGGGCCGTATACCGGGTTGCATGGGATCGGATGTCAACGGAGGACACTCTGTGCATCGAGAAAGCCGAACATGATCGAGACCCCCCGCGGAGGTGATCGCACAACCAGAGTTCCGTCGTGCCCTCGCCCTTGGCGACTGGTCGACGGTGCTTCGCCTGGTGATCCAGGAGACGGACGCCTCGGGAGCGACGATCGCCTCAGCGACCGGCGTCTCCCAACCGCATATTTCCCGACTGCTTAACGGCCGCGTGACAGAGCCAGGCATCCGGACCGTTCGCATGATCTGCGACAATTTGGGTATACCAAGATCGCTGGCCGGGTTGGTCGATCGAGATCAGGAGACCGCAACGGATCGTCGTCAAATGCTCGGGGGAGCGCTAGGCCTCTCGGGGTTGGCGTTGATCGGCACCGCAGACGGCGAAGTGCCGTTGGACCACGCTCATGACGAGCACCTCCTCATGGTGCTGTCGGCCACGTACCGCCGATTGGAGCACCGGGTGTCGTCCCGCCTGCTCATGGCGCCAGCAATCGCTCACTTGTCCCTCATTCGCCAACTCCGTGCCAGAGCCGACGCCAGGCGTGGCGGACGTCAGCTCGTGACCATGACCAGCGAGTCCGCCGGCTTGGCCGCCTGGCTCTATGTGGATCTCGACGACCGCGCCAATGCGAGGCGGCATTATCGGCTCGCCGTCAAGGAAGCTCAGGCAACCGGGCATCTCCTTCTGCCCGCCTACATGCAGGCATCGTTCGGGCATTTCGCGATCATCTCTGGCGACCCTACGCAAGGACTGCGGCTGGTCACTGAGGCTCGGCATAACCTGCCGCGTTCCGCGCCGCTGATAGCGCATGTATGGCTCGACGCGATCGAGGCTGTAGCTCTAGCCCACTACGGGGACCGGCGAGCGTTGGCCGTGCTGGACAATGCCGAGCGCCGTCTCGGCAAAGCGACCAACGACGAGCCCGTGTGGCCTTGGCTGTTCCGTTTCGACTTGCCCAAGCTGGCTGGCTATCGTGCTGCGGTGGAAGCCAAGCTCGGCCGGTGGCAAGCCGCCGAGATCTCGCTCAACCTGGCCGCAAAGGCCGAGCGGTCGGCAAAGCAGCGAGCGGTCAACGAGATCGAGCAGGCCCGAGTGCTGGCAGGTCGGCGTGAGATCGAGCGCGCCTGCGCGGTAGCGGTGTCCGCGCTCGACACCGGTATCGCGTGCGGCTCAGAACGCATTGTTAGGGCCGTGGCGGACTTCCGGTCAAGCCTCGAGCAGGTCGGGAACGCCGCCGTTGAGTTGGATGATCGCCTGCACGGCGTGTATAGCGACGATCTATGACGCGAATAGCGGTCAGCGGCCACCGGGGTTTCTCCGCGGACGTGGCGGCCCTCATCGATCAGGCGGTACGAGCCGAGCTCTCTTCGTATGCCGGAGACGACTTGGTGGGCGTCTCGTGCCTGGCAGACGGCGCTGACCAGATATTCGCGCGGGCGGTGCTCGACTGTGGCGGCAAGCTAGAGGTCGTGGTACCCGCCGCACGCTACCGCAATGCACTGCCCGTGGAGACACACGGAGGGTACGACGAGCTGATGTCGCGCGCCGTCGCGGTGCACCGCCTGGACCGTGTGGAGTCCACGCCGGAGTCGCACATGGAGGCGAGTAGCGAGATGCTCAAACGTGCCGATGTGCTGTTCGCGGTCTGGGACGGACTGCCGGCGCGATCATTTGGCGGCACCGCCGATGTGGTCTCGCACGCGCGGGAGACCGGCGTACCGGTGATCGTGATCTGGCCGGAGGGTGCGCAGCGCGACTGAGCACGTCCATCCCGCCCCTGACTGCGCGGCGCTTCGCTTCGGTAGACGAGGAAGTGGATGAGGAAGGATCTCGTGAGTGCGCTCCCGCCCGTGTTCCGGCCATTGCCAGCCTACGCGACCGTATGCGGTCATTGTTCGCCACGCAGTTCACCAGATAAGGAGAAGGTAACGTGCCGCGTATCGGCATAACGGGCCATATGAACCTGACGCCGGAAAGTGTGCCGCCTATTTACGGCGGGATTCGCGACGCGCTGACGCCATACGAGGCCGACGAGCTGGTCGGCATAAGCTGCCTTGCCCGAGGCGCTGACTCAGTTTTCGCGCAAGCCGTGCTTGATCTCGGCGGTGCGCTCGAAGTTGTGCTGCCTGCTGCCGACTACCGGGAGACGAAAGTCAAGCCCGATCATGCCCAGCAGTTTGACGAGCTGTTGCGCCGGGCTCATGTCACGCGCGTCATGCCTTTTGCCCACGCCAACCGCGAAGCCTACGAGGCAGCGAACGAGACTGTACTGTCCTCGTGCGACCAGCTGGTCGCTGTCTGGGACGGGCAAAGCCCGGCGGACAAAGGTGGTACTGCCGCCGTCGTTGCGGAGGCCCGTGATCGCGGCCTGCCGGTGGAGATCATCTGGCCCGATGGGGCACGGCGGGAGTAGGTGGCTTACGGAGAAGATGCCCGATGGGGCAACGAGTAGGTGGCTTACGGACGATTCGGCGCGAACGACCCGCCAACACCGTGCGTGGACCCGTTACTGTGCCAAGGGCACACACTCGTACCCCAAACGGGAGCAGCCATGCGCAGCGACATCTTCAAGGCCGACAACATGGCCCAGCCGGCCACCCAGGTCGGCATGAGCCTGCAGCACAGCAAGTGCGTCAAGTACGCCGTCAACGGCGAGATGCTCGCGCGGCAGGGCGCGATGGTCGCCTACCGCGGCAACCTGCAGTTCGAGGTGAAGAGTCAGGGCATGGGCAACTTCCTCAAGCGGGCGGTCACCGGTGAGGGGCTCGCCCTCATGGCCGTGCGCGGCCAGGGCGAGGTCTGGTTCGCCTCCAGCGCCCAGGACTGCTTCATCCTCGACCTGGAGCAGGGTGACGCGCTGTCGATCAACGGGCGCAACGTCGTGTGCTTCGACCCCTCGCTGTCCTATGACATCCAGATGGTGCGCGGTGCCGGGATGTTCGGCGGCGGTCTGTTCAACTCCGTCTTCAGCGGCACCGGCCGGCTGTCCATCACCTCCGACGGGCAGCCAATCGTGATCCCGGTGAGCCAGCAGGCGCCTGTGTTCGTCGACACCGATGCCATTGTCGGCTGGTCGAGCGGCCTGCAGACCTCAATCCAGAAGTCGCAGAGCCTCAAGTCGTTACTGCGCGGCGGCTCAGGCGAGCTGTTCCAGCTCGGCCTCTACGGCCAGGGTTTCGCGATCGTGCAGCCCAGTGAGGGCCGGGTGGTGGCCGGGCAGCAGCAGTCCAGCGGCGGAGGGTTGCTGAGCAACGTCCTCGGAGGTTGAGCTAGGTCAGCTCGCCCGCGCGGATCCGGGCGAGCCAGGCCGCGGCCTCGGCGAAGTCGGCGTCGGCGGTGCCCAGCGGCGCGGGGATCGGCCGGTCACCCACGGAGCCCGGCACGGTCGCTCGGGGGTACGAGCCGAGGAAGCGCACGTCGGCACAGACCCGGTGCAACCCTTGCAGCGCCTCGCCCAGCCGCGCCTCGGCGACGTGACCCGAACAGTCGAGGAAGAAGGAGTACCGGCCCAGCCGCTCGCCGGTGGGCCGGGACTCGATGCGGGTCAGGTTCACCCCGCGTACGGCCAGCTCGCTGAGCACCGACAGCAGCGCGCCGACCCGGTCGTGAGCGATGTAGACCACGAGCGTGGTCAGGTCGTCGCCGGTCGGACCGGGCGGCGGGCCGGGCCGGGTCACCAGCACGAACCGGGTCACCGCGTCCCGGTGGTCGGCGATGTCCTTGGCCAGCACGGCCAGCTTGTACCGGGCGGCTCCGATGGGCGCGCAGATGGCGGCCGGGTACTCACCAGCGACCACCCCAGCCGCGGCCGCGCCGTTGGAGAGTACGTCGATCACGGCCGCGTCGGCCAGGTGCGCGCGCAGCCAGCGCTGGCACTGGGCGAACGACTGCGGATGCGCCGCGACCGCCGTTATCTGGTGCAACGGCAGCTGGCCCCGTGCGGCGAGCATGAACTGCACCGGGATGACCACGTCTCGGATGATCATCAAGGGCGGCCCGCCCGCGAGCTCGTCGAGCGTGACGCCGACCGCCCCACCGATGGAGTTCTCCAGCGGCACCAGCGCGGCGTCCGCGTCGCCGGCCCGTACCGCGTCGAGCGCCTCCGGGACGCTGCGCACCGGCGTGGCGCTTCCCCGGGCGGCCGCCGGAATCTCGTGCAGCGCCTGTTCGGAAAACGTGCCCTCGGGGCCGAGGTAGACGAAGCGGGTCAACGGCATGCCTAGATTCTCGCCGGTCAGCTGCAGTGGGCCAGGGTCAGGATGCCGGTGGGGGCGCCCGTGCGTACCTCGACGGAGCACACGTCCGTGCCGGCGGTCACCAGCGTCAGCGAACCCGGCGGGCCCTTCGTCACGACCTGGAGCGGCTCGCGCTCAGGCACCGACAGGATCGTGAACTGCCAGGTGCCCGCGCACAGCGGCCCGGTGCGGACGGTCACCGTCGCGCCTCGGGGCAGCAGGTCGGGCGTACGGCGAACCAGCGCGATCACCTGGTCGGCGCCCGGACGGCCGGCGCAGGAGACCGCCACCGCCTCGCCAAAGGGCGCCGGCCCGCGCGACGACGGTACGGCGCTCGCGATGGTCGGCAGTGCTCTCGGCGGTGTCGAGTGCGGTGTTGGCGAAGGCACCGGTGACCGGGTCACCGGGTCCGCGGCCGATGTGTTGGGTGGGGGCTTGCTACAACCGGCCGTACCCGGCAGGACGGCGGCCAGCAGCGCGCCGCCCAGCAACGCGCCAGCGACCACCGTCGAAGTCCGGGCTGCCACGGCTGCTCAGGTTACCCCCGTAACCCGGAATCCGGCCGCGTTCAGCGCGGCGACCGCCTCGGCCAGCCGGACCGACGGTACGAGCAAATAGTCGGTCTCATAGGTAGAGAACGCGAAGATGTTGACCCGGGCGTCGGCGAGCGGGCTGATGATCGAGGCGAGGACCCCGGTGAGTGCCAGGTTGACCGGGCCGGCAACCCGGAAGCAGCGCCACGGGGTTTCCACCGCGGCATCCTGAGGGGCATGGATCGCGGGGCACATGATTGACACTTCTTCCGGCGTCCAGGTCACCGACACCACGGCGCCCTCGGCCGCCACCTCGCCGAGCCGGGGCGGAACCGGTGTGCCGGCCGGCAGCCGGCAGACCGCGTAGTCGGCGCCGAGCAGCTCAAGGTCCAGCATGATGAGGAGAGTACGGCCCTGGGCCGACCCCGGCCTACGGCCTACCCGCCGAATGGGACCGTACCGGCACGTAGAGTGATGTTGGAGGCACGGTGGACCGCGAGGAAGCCGAGCGACTGCTCGCCGATGTGGCGGCCGGCCGGCTGCCGGTCGCCGCGGCGCTCGACGCCCTTACCGTGGGCGTGCTCGGCGACGGGTACGGGTACGCCGACCTGGGCTTCGCCCGGGTGGACACGCACCGGGCCCTGCGGACCGGCGACCCCGAGGTGGTGTACGCGGCCGGCAAGACCCCGGAACAGGTCACCGCGATCGTGCGGCGCCTGCGGGAGGCGCATCCCGCCCGTGCGGTATTGGTCACTCGCGCCGACGACGCCGTCCGGGCCGCGCTTGGTGGTCTGCAGGCGGAGCCGGTTGCCTCTGACGACCTCGCCCGATGCATGGCCGTCGGTGCCCTGCCGGAACCGGCCGGGCGGGTCGGGGTCGTCTGCGCCGGTACCTCCGACCTGCCGGTGGCCCGTGAGGTCACCTTCACGGCGCGGGCCTTCGGGTGCGTACCGGAGCTGATCACCGATGTCGGCGTGGCCGGGCTGCACCGGTTGATGGCCGCCCGCCCTGCGCTGGCGGCGGCCGGCTGCGTGGTCGCGGTGGCCGGTATGGACGGCGTACTGCCGTCGGTCGTCGGCGGGCTCATCGGCGTACCGCTGGTCGCGGTGCCCACCTCGGTCGGGTACGGCGCCTCCTTCGGCGGCCTGGCGGCACTGCTCACGATGCTGAACTCCTGCGCACCCGGCGTCGCCGTGGTGAACATCGACAACGGTTTCGGCGCCGGGGTCTTCGCGGCCCGGGTGGCCCGGCGAGCGGTCACCGCGCCCACGGCCCCGGCGGAGACGCCGTGATCGGCTGGGTGGACGCCTCGGCCGGCGCGAGCGGCGACATGCTGCTCGGCGCGCTCGTGGACGCCGGGGTGCCGTTGGCGCACCTGCGGTCCACAGTGGACGCCGTCGGGCTCCCCGAGAGGCCGGTGCTGCACGCGGAGCCGGCCAGCCGGCACGGCTTAGGCGCGACCCGCGTAATCGTCTCCGCGCCCGAGGTCCCGGCCTCACACCGCACCCTGCCTGACATCAGGCGCCTGCTGGACGGGCTGCCCACGGCGCTGGCCGTCTTCGAGCTGCTGGCCCGCGCCGAGGCCGCGGTGCACCGGATCGCGCCCGAGCAGGTGCACTTCCACGAGGTAGGGGCGCTCGACGCGATCGCCGACATCGTGGCCGCCTGCGCCGGCGTGGAGTGGCTAACCGCCCACCGTGGACTGGAAGCGCTCCACTGTGGACCGGTCGAGATCGGTGGCGCGGGCGCGCCCACGAAGGCGGCGCACGGTTCGGTTCCGGTGCCGGCTCCGGCCGTACTGGAGATCCTGCGGCTGAGCGGGCGGACGGTGACCGGACGCCTGCCCCACGAGGCCTGTACGCCGACCGGCGCCGCCCTGCTCGCGACGCTGACCACCGGGACACCGTCGTTGCCGGCGATGCGCATCGAAGTCGTCGGCGTGGGGGCGGGTGGCCGTGATCCCGCCGAGGCGCCCAACCTGCTGCGCCTGGTGCTGGGGCAGCCCGCGCGGCGAGCGCCGGCCGGGCCGCCGACCGAGGTCGTGCTCGAATGCAACACCGACGACCTCGATCCGAGGCTGTGGCCGGCGGTGCTCGCGACCCTGCTTGACGCGGGCGCCAACGACGCTTGGCTCGCCCCGATCCTGATGAAGAAGGGGCGGCCGGCGCACACGCTCCACGTGCTCTGCCCGCCGGAGGCGGCCGACCGGCTGCGCGCGCTGGTCTTCCGGCACACCAGCACGATCGGGCTGCGCCAGTACTCGGTGGACAAGCACGCCCTGGCCCGCTCGTGGTCCACTGTGGACGTCGACGGCCAGCCGGTACGGGTGAAGCTCGCCAGCCTGGCCGGCGAGGTGGTCAACGTCAGCGTGGAGTACGACGACGTGACGGCGGCCGCGGCGGCGCTGGGCCTACCGGTGAAGGCCGTGCTCGCGCGGGCGACCGCCGCCGCCCATCAGACGCCGGTCAATGCGCCGGTCAATGCGCCGGTCAGTGCGCCGAGACTGGGCTGAGGAACGTCAGCGAGCCGACGATGTGGGAGTCGCCGTGCAGCGGGGTCGCGATCGCGTCCAGCGTGACCGTCTCGCCGTCGTCGCAGATCACCCGCAGCAACCCGCGGGCGAGCTGACCCGACGACAGCGCGAGCAGCGGCGGGATCTTCCCGACCTCGGCCTCGGTCAACGCTCCCCCGTGGCCGAAGTCCAGCAGCTGCAGCACGCCGTCGAGCAGCCCGCGACCGATCGGGTCCCCGGCCAACCCCAGAACCTCATGACAGGACGCCGACAGCGCCACGATGACCGCATCGGCGTCGATGACCAGGCAGGCTTCAGCCGCGTCGCAGACCGCACCCGCCCACCGGGCGAGTGCCGGGTCGACCGGCTCCAGGGCTCTCGGCACGTACGCTTCCGAGAGCGACAGTTCCACGTGAGGCACGTGCGCCTCCTCAGGGCACCCCGTGGTGCTGACCGGCTGCGAACCCCCGTCCCGCAACCAGGGGGCTTACTACCCGCTCCCTTGCACCGCGCCGCTCTGACGCTACCTGGGGTGCGGCGACTTGTCAGCCGACGTTTTGTCCGTGGAACCGGTGCCCTCGGGGTACCAGCGGTAGCGCTCGGCCATCGGGACGTACCGCTCGTTGTCCCAGGTCGTGGGCTGGCTGGCCAAGGTGTAGAGCTTCTCGACCGTCTTGGGCGCCAGCCGCTGGCCGCGTGCGCGCAGCACCCGGCTCAGCTCCCGGTACGTGGTGACGATGCAGCCTTTGGGCATGCCGTACACGCTGATGACGCCGTTGCCGGCGAACGCCAGCACAGGCATGACCGGGATGGTCACCCCGGCGATGCGGGACAGCGCCGCGGATGCCAGCTTCGCGTTTTGCCGGGCCTCGTCGACGTACTTCGGCCGCCTCCCGTCGATCTGCACGATGTCGCCGGCGAAATGCACCTTCGCGCGCCCGTGGTCCTTGACGGTGATCGCGAAGACACCACCGGGTCCCATCGCCAGGAAGGTGAAGGCCTCGCGCCCGGCGATCTGCTGCAGGTCGACCGCCCGCCAGTCCCGGCCGAGCGCCTCAATACCCTGCGCGGCCCGTTGGTGGGCCGCGTCCAGCTTGCGCTGCTCGCGCTCTGCACGGCGGGCTCGCATCCACTCCAGCGGGGAGGGTCGGGCAGCGTCCACAATGGCGTGTCGGGGCCCGGTGCGATCGGAGCCGGAGTACAGCAAGTAATCATCGCTGGGGTGAAGGATCCCGGTCATCTCGGCACCTCCGGCGGTGTCGATCTAGCTAACTGCTCTTGTGTGCCAGATACGGTACGTGTTTGGCCGCACACGAAATCAAGGCCTTGAAAGTGAATGGAATAGGGCTGAGTACGAACGCATGCCACAAAAGCCGCGGTGATTGATTTCCACATGATGCCCATGCGGACGATCCTGGGTGGCCAAAAGACCGACCCCAAATGGGGCACTTGCTGTACGCCACGTGGCGACTAGCGAGGCGGCCCGGCCGGGGTCCTCGCGACGCTGAGCTCAGACCGGTGCGCCCAGCCTAGCCGCTCAGCTCAGCGGAGCGTGAGCTGGCGGCCCAGCAGGCCCTGCCGGGAACGCCGTTCCGCCGGGGTGAGCGGGTCGGCGACCGCCAGCGCCTCGGCGTACCGCTTGGCGAGCTCCGCCAGCGGCGCCTCCCATGCTTCCGCCTCGGGCGCGAGCGGCAGGTCCCACACCGGTACCAGCAGCCCGTGCGCCCGGAACATGCCGGCGAACTTCGTCCCCTCGCCCAGCCGCAGCCCGGCCGAGGCGCTCAGGCGGGCCAGCGCGTCCAGCGCCGCGTCCTCCTCGTCGGGTAGCACCCACCGCACATGCGCCCGGTCGGTGACCCGGCACCAGTAGGCCGCCGGCGCCGCGGCGAGCCGGGCGGTCGGGTAGATCGAGGCGTTGGCCCGCTCCAGCGAGGCCTTCACGTTCGGGTCGTCACTGGCGTCGCCGTCGAGCCAGAACTCGAAGCCGGTGTGCAGCGTGATGTCCAGCGGCCCATCGGTCAGCACGTCCTGCAGCCGGGGCCCCGGGCCGGGCAGCGCGGGCACGACGACGCTCTCGCCCGGCGCCGTCTCCAGCGCGCACAGCAACGCCACGGCGAGATCGCGCGACACGTCACCGGACTGCACGTGCCGTTGCAGCCCGATGGCGACCCGCCCGTCGGCCTTGGTCATGGCCGGCCAGGCCATCGGCAGGACGGTGGCCAGGATGACCGGCCGGTCGCCGAACCGCTCGGCCACCGGGGGCGCCAGGCGCAGTGGCGCGGAGGCGGCCGGGACGAGCTCGCGCAGCGCGATCCACTCAGGCTCGGCGACGAGACCCGCAAACGGACGCGGCACGAACACGTCGCGAATCCGCTGGCGCCTCGTGTTATCGGCGGAGCCGGAGCGGGACCGGGGCGATCTGGCACGCTTGCTCACGCAAGGAGCGTAGGCGGTTGCCGCCAGGCGCTGCGAACGACCGCGCCCAACGACCGCGCCGAGCCACCGCGCCTCAGGCGATCTCGGCCCAGACGCGCTGGCCGCGGCCGTCCCGCTCGACCCCCCAGCGCGCGGCTAGCGCCTGCACGATCGTCAACCCCCGCCCGTCGACCGCGTCGCCCTCGGCCGCCCGGGCCGCCGGCGACTTGGTCGACCCGCCGTCGGTCACCCAGATCAGCACGCAGCCGCCGTCGAGCAGCCGCCAAGCCACCCGTACCACGTTGCCGGGCAGCGGGGCCGCGTGCCGTACAGCGTTGCCGACCAGCTCCGCCAGGACCGCGACCGCGTCAGCGAGGCGCTCTGGATGCACCCGGCCGCGGAGCACGTCGACCAGCCGGTGCCGCGCGGTCCGGGCCCCAAGGGGATGGTGAGGCACGTCCACACACCAGGCTTGGTCCGACGTCACGGTCGGCATCGCTGTGCCATCCGGTCTGGCCGCTTGACCGCGCACTCCGCTTCGCTCCGTTCGCTGGCGGCCATCGTCATGCCTCTCCAGGGCTCACATCCGCGCGCGGCAACCGCACCTCGGCTACCGAGCCCCCGCCTTCGCGGGGACGCAGCGACACCCAGCCGCGCTGTCGTTCCACGATCCGCCGGACAAGGTACAAGCCGAGCCCTACCCCGCCGTACCTTCGCTGATCGCCGGTCTCCAGTTGCCAGAACCGCTCGAACGCCCGCTCCACGTGCTCCGGCCGGATGCCGACGCCCCGATCGGCAACCCGGAACCAGACCGTTTGCGCGTCCGCTCCCGCGGTCAACTCCACATCTACCCGACCAGTGGAGTACTTACACGCATTGGTCACCAGCTCTGTCACGACGGTCGCCAGGGTCGTCCGGTCGCCGATCACCTTGGGTAGGCCCGCCGGCAACCGCAACCGCAGATCGCGCCGGAGCTCCGCGGTCAGCTCACCGGTCGCCGCGCGCAGGGCTTCAGCAAGATCAAAAGGTACGAACACCGCGGCGCCCATCGTCCCGGACAGGTCGCTGGCGGCCGTCAGCAGCCGGTCGACCAGCCGGGCCAGGTCCCGCGCCCGGGCGCCCACCACGAACACCGCCTCCCGGCGGGCCGTCTCGTCGAGGTTGTCCCAGTGCTCCACGAGCGTGTCGGCGTACCCTCGGATCACCGTGACCGGCGTGCGCAGCTCGTGGCTGGTGAGCGCGATGAACAGGTCGCGGGCCTCCTCCTGCGCAGAGGCGTCCGGGCGCTCCCGGAAGGTGACCACCATGGCATCGGTACCGGCGAGCGCCGCCGATCTTGCCTCGATCCACTTCCCGCACGACATCTGGTGCTCGACCACCTCGCCGCGCCCGGGCACCGGGAAGAACAGCGGCCGCCCCACCGCGTCGTCGGTGTTGCGGGCCGTCAGGCGCGCGGCCGCGGGGTTCCAGGAACGCACGATGCCGCCTGGACCGACGACCGCCATGGCGTCGGCGGTCGAGGCGACGACCGGGCCGTCGCCGTTGACCGGCAGCCCGCCGTTGTCGGCGTACAGGTGTCCGGCGCAGGCGGCCAGGTAGGTCAGCACGGCGGCGTGCACCGGGTCGACGCCGTCGCCGACCTCGTGGAAGTAGACGTGCAGCGAGCCGACGTACATGCCGCCGGAGGTGACGTTGGTGCCCACGATCCAGCGGAGCCCGCGGCCACGCAGCTGGCTCGCGCTTTCAGCGTTGAGCTCGCCGAGCGTGATCGACCGCACGCCTGGCAGCGTGACCAACCGGGCGGTCTCCGGCCGGCTCGGCTCGACCCGGCGCCCCACGCTCCAGGTCAGCTCGCCCGAGGCAGCCACGGCCCGCCCGCCGCTACTTCGCCCGTACTCGACGAAGGTCGCACCGGCCGCGGCGGTCGCCTCCTGGGCGACCTCGACGATCAGCTGCAACGCCGGCAGCCCGCTCTCTCCGTGGTTGACCAGCTCCGCGATCTCGGTGAACCGGCCAAGCAGGCGGGTCAGGTCAACCGGTATGACGGCGTGTGCCTGCACCATGCCCCGAAGTCTGCTCCCTTCCGAACCCGTTCGTCAGCCCTTGTCAGCTCGCCGACTCAGCTCATCGAGGCGCCGGCGGATCGCGCCCGGTCGATCGGAGATCACCCCTTCCACCGCGAGCTCGAGCATCAGGTCCAGGTCCTCGGCGTCGTTGACCGTCCACACGTAGACCTGGTGACCGCGCTCGTGCAGCCGATCCGCAAGCTCGGGGCAGGCGCGCAGCAGCTCGACGCCGGGCCCGCCGATCCGGCAGCCGAACGGTAACCGGCCGGTACGCAGCCCGGGTGGCAGGTACTCCAGGAGCATCACGGTCGGCAGGCCGGGCGCCAGCCGGTGGATGCGCCGCACCGCCAGCGGCGAAAACGACATCACGGTCACCTCGACTGGCCCGCCCGGCCGGTCCAGACCATACCGGGACAGCACCTCCACGACCCGCTCCTCCACCGCGGGGCCGTACCGGTTGGGGTGCTTGGTCTCGACCAGCAGCCGCATCTGCCGCCCCGCCTCCAGCGCGGCGTCCAGCAGGCGCTCCAGGGTGAGGATGCGCGCCGTGCGAGCCCCCACCGGGCGATCCAGGATCAGATCGTCGGCCGACTCGGGCAGCCCCGGATGCCACGAGCCGAAGTCCAGCTCGTCGAGCTGCGCCAGGGTGTGCGTGCTGACCCGGCCACGACCGTTGCTGGTGCGTTCCAGCCGGCGGTCGTGCAGGCAGACCAGATGGCCGTCGCGGGTCAGCCGCACGTCGCATTCGAGCCCGTCGGCACCCTCGGCGATCGCTTGCAGGTAGGCACCGAGCGTGTGCTCGGGCTGCACCGCCGAGGACCCGCGATGGGCGAAGACCAGCGGGGGTAGGTGTAGCCGAGACGGCTCAAGCGACCCAGGCGGCACTGCCGTCATCGTTGACCACCGGGCGGCCCGCGGCGGCCCAGTCACGCAGGCCACCGTCGAGGTTGTGCACGTTGTCGAAGCCGTTGGCCCGCAGGTAGGCCACCACGCGGGCGGAACGCTCACCGACCCGGCAGATCACGACCACCTCCCGGTCGTCGGGCACCTCGTCGAGCCGCCCTGGGATCTGCATCATCGGGATGTGGTGCGCGCCCGGAGCATGCCCCACGGCCCACTCCTCCGGCTCCCGGACATCGATCAGGTACGTGTCGTCGGACACTTCGCCGGCCATCACGCCCATAGCCTAGTCAGAACTGGTTGACGTACGACGCGTTGGTGGCCGTCCACTGCTCCAAGGTGTCGTCCCGGATCGCCGCGTAGAGCGAGTCGGCCAGCTCGGTCTGCAGCACGTAGGCGTAGCCGTTGACGTACTGGTCGACTCCGGGCACCCGGAGGCCGACCAGCGAGCTGGGACGGATCGACCGCAGCCCGTAGACCAGCTCGTCGAGGGGTACCTCGCCGGTGTCCACGGTCAGCGACGAGCCGACGGCCCGGAGGAACGCGTCGAGCTTGATCGGGTCGGTGACCACGTTCTGCCGGATCGCCTCGTCCAGGATCGCCCGCAGGAACTGTTGCTGATGCCGCTCGCGACCCCAGTCGCCATCCGGGATGCTCTTGCGCTGCCGGACGTAGTCCAGCGCCTCCCACGCCTTGAGGTGCCGGCAACCCACCTCGTAGACGTACGGCGTGCTCTCGTGCACCCGGATCTGGCCCTCGTCACCACGCCACGGGGCGAGGAAGTTGCCGTCCTTGTCGTAGCCGACGTGTTGGGACTCGGTGCGCTCGTCGATGCACATGGTCACGCCGCCGAGCATCTCGACGACCTGCTTGAACCCGTCGAAGTCGATGATCGCGGCGCCGTCGAACCGGACGCCGGTCAAGTTGGTGAGCGTGGCTGACAGCAGCTGGGCACCGCCCCGGCCACCGCCGCCGTACTGGAAGGCTCCATTGATCTTGACGCCCCGGGCGCCGCGGAAGTCGGTTGGCGGGTACGGCGGGATGTCCACCCGCAGATCCCGGGGGATCGATATCAGGTACGCCCGGTCAAGGCTGACCGGGATATGCAGGATGATCACGGTGTCCGAGCGTTGCCCGTTGGCGGGCGCCCAGACTCGCGCGTCCGAGCCGATCAGCAGGTAGTTGAGGGGACCCTGCAGGCTGGAGTGCGGTGGCGGCGGCGTGGCCCGTGCGACGGGGTCGAGCAGCTTGTCGTGGTGGACGCTCTTGTCATACCGGTTGGACAGGATGCGCTGGGCGGTGATCGACCCACCGGCGAGCAGCACCAGCACGGTACCGAAGACGATCAGCAGGCGAGCCCACAGCGGGTCACGGCCGGGTAAGGACAGCGGCTCGTCGACGGGCTCCGACGGCAGCTCATCCCCGGATGGCTGGTCATCCCCGGATAAGTCCCCGGATAGGGACACGGCCGGCTCGGCCGCCGCCTCCCTGACCGGTTCCGCCTCCGGTTCGGTGTCGGGTTCGTTGTCCGGTTTGGTGTCCGGGCCCGGCTCGGCCGCCGACTGCTCGGGCTGGGCAGTAGTGGACGTGGCGCACCCCCTAGTCAACCCAAGTTTAAGGAGTACCCATCAACGGCGTTGCCTACCCGTCACGGTTGACCAGCTCGGGATGGGCCAGCATGAACTGGTCCACCTTGTTGTCGCGCAAGGCGTCGAACAGCTCCCTGCCGGCCGGCTCGAGCTCCTCGCCCTTGTACGTGTTGATGTCGTAGATGTTCGTGAAGAGGCCGTGGCCGGCGGTCTTGAGCATCACGATGTCGCCTTCGCGGATGCTCTTCATCGCCCACAGCCACTCGCCGATGGAGACGCCGCCGTCGTCGAGCTTCAGCGCCTGCCCGGCCGCCAGGACCACCGAGTCGAGCTTCTTCGGGTCGCTGATCATGCCCTTGGACGCCGCCTCCCGGAAGATGGCTTTCAGGAACTGCTGCTGGTGGCGTTGGCGGGCGTAGTCCCCCTCGTTCGTATGGCGTTGCCGGACGTAGTCCAGCGCCTGCCAGGGCGCCATGTGATAGCAGCCGGGCTCGTAGACCACCGGCTTGTCACCGGGCTGCTTCCCGCGCGGCTTGCCGTTCTTGTCGTACCCGACGTGGATCGACTCGACCCGCTGGTCGACGCACATCGTGACCCCGCCGAGGGCCTCGACCACCGCCTTGAACCCCTCGAAGTCGATGATCGCCCCGGCGTCGAACTTGACGCCGATCAGCCGGTACAGGGTGGTCGACAGCAGGCGGAAGCCGGCATCCAGGTCGCGGCCGTCCTTGCTGCCGTCCGCGAACGCCGCGTTGATCCTTTCGTGGCTGGGGAGCCGCTTGACGGGTGGGTTGGCCGGAATCTCCACGATCAGGTCCCGCGGGACCGACACCAGGTAGGCCCGGTCGTGCTCCTTGGGAATGTGCAAGACGATGATCGAGTCGGCGCGGATCGGCTCGCCATTGTTGACCCGAGCGTCGATCCCCAGCAGCAGGATGTTGACCGGCTTGTCCGGGCGCACGCGGCCGTGGTTGTCGCTGCGCGCCTCGGGGTTGATCAGGTCACCGCCCTTGATGGACGAGGAGTACCGGCTCAGCACCAGCTTTCCCCCCGCGATCATCAGACCGCTGGACATCATCAGCAGCGCGCCGAACACGACGCAAAGCCGCGCCCAGAGCGGATCGCGGCGGCGGTTGCGGCTGCGCGAGGCGCCCCGCACGGTGACGTGGCGGTCGGACGACGTGACGAGCTCCCTCGGGTGCGGCTGGCGCGGGTCGGCTGGGCGGAAGGCTATACCTTACCGCCCTCAGCCGAACTCATCAGCGCCGACGAAGTCGGGGTGCTGGGCGACGAACGCGTCCAGCCGGTCGGCCCGGACCGCCTCGAACATCTGCCGGCTTTCCTCGGTCAGATGCTCGATCGACGCGCCATTGAAGGTACCTGAGTCGATCTTCCCGCCGTTCGTCTTGAGCATGACCAGGTCGTTGTCGATCACCATACGGAGCGTGAACAGCCAGTCCTCGACGGAGATCCCGCCGAGGTCCACGGTGAGGGCGTCGCCGGCCGCGCTCATGATGTCGTACAGCTTGAACGGGCTGTGGGTCACGCCCTGCTCCTTGGCCTCCTTGAGGACGGCGCGCAGGAACTGTTGCTGGTGGCGCTGGCGGTCGTAGTCCCCGTTAGGGAGGCCGTGGCGCTGGCGGATGTAGTCCAGCGCCTCCCAGGGCAGCAGGTGCCGGCAGCCGACGTCGTAGACGACCGGCTTGTCGCCGGGCTGCTTCGCGCGGGGCTTGCCGTCCTTGCCGTACCCGACGTGGATCGACTCGACCCGCTGATCGATGCACATGTCGACCCCGCCGAGCTTGTCGACCATGGCCCGGAAGCCGCCGAAGTCCACGATCGCCGCGGCGTTGAGCTCGATACCGGTAAGGTCCTTGATGGTCAGGCCGAGCAGCTCGACGCCGCCCTCCCGGCCGCCGCCGTTCTCGTTGCCGAAGGCGAACGCGGCGTTGATCCTGTCCCGGCCGCCGCGGAACCGGGTCCTCGGATAGGGCGGGATGTCCACCAGCAGGTCCCGCGGGATCGAGATGAGGTACGCCTGGTCGTGCGTTGCCGGGATGTGCGCGATAATGATCGAGTCCGACCGGATCGGCTGCCACGGCGAGTCCGGCCGCTGGTCGATACCGACCAGGAGGATGTCGATCGGGCCGTTGATCGAGGCGTGGCCGTCTTCGGCTTTGGCAGCGGCACTGCCAAGCAGGGGCTTACGCGGGATCTTGTCCGTGTACTGACTGATCAGGATCTTGCCGCCCACGATCGTGCCGCCGCTGGCCACGATGAGCAGCGCGCCGACTACGACAAGCAGCCGGGCCCATAGCGGGTCCCGCCGCTGGGCAGCCTCCGCCGACCGCCTCGCCCCGAACATCCCCCGAACCCCTGCATGTGACGTACGGCTCTTTACGTTAACGAACCAAGCTGGGAGTCCGGTTGCATCTTGCGGCTCAGTTTCCTGGTTTGGGCGACCCGCTCGGCGACGGCGAATGTTCCGCGATCCAGGCCTCGACGGTGTCCTTGCTGACCGCGTCGTAGAGCGACGAGGCCTTGGCCTTGTCCGAGACGACCACGTCCTCGCCGTTGACGATCTGGCTACCGTTGTGCGGGCTCACCATGAACGTCATGTTCTCGCCCTTGATGTTGCGGAACTGCAGCGCCATGTCGGCCAGCGAGAAATCCTTGTCCACGACGATGGCCTTGCTCACCGCGTCGAGGAACGCCTTGAGCCGCGGCAGGTTGGTCAGCGTGCCGGTGTCGGTCGCCTTCTTCATCAGCGCCTTCAGGAACTGTTGCTGGTGGCGCATCCGGGCGAAGTCGCCCTCGGCGAACTGCTTGCGCTGGCGCACGTAGTCCAGCGCCTCGTCGCCGTTGACGTGGTTCAGACCCTTGTTGAAGTGCCGGAACGGCGGGTGGATCGAGGTGACGTCCTGCTCGATGTTCAGGTCGACACCGCCCAGGGCGTCGGTCACCTGCTTGAACCCGCCGAAGTCGATCAGGACGACGTGGTCCATCCGTACACCCGTGAACTCCTCCATGGTCTGCACCGCGAGCGGTAGGCCGCCCCACGCGAACGCGGCGTTGATCTTCGCCCGGGTGTTGCCCAGGCTCGGGTCGGCCTGGCTGCGCGGGATGAAGACATAGAGGTCACGCGGAATCGAGATCAGGTACGCCCGGTCGTGGCTCTTGGGGATGTGCATGAGGATCATGGTGTCGGTGCGCCACTCGCCGGGCTGTGCCTTGCTGTCCGGGTCGCGCGAGTCGCTGCCCAGCATGAGGATGTTCAGCGCGCCGGGCACGGTCTTCGGCGGGCGCCCACCAGTGAGCTGGGAGAACGGGTCGACCTTGTCGACGTTGCTGTTGAGCTGGTGGTAGTAGAGCGCAGCACCGCCGGCAGCCACGCCCGCCAGCAGCAGGAGCGCCAGGCCGAAGACCAGCGCGATCCGACCCCAGCGCGGCCGGGGCCGGCCGCGATAGGGCGCCGGGCCGCCGCCGAAGCCCGGCCCGCCTCCGCCCGGCCCGTTGCCACCCGGTCCTCTCCCGCCTGGCCCGTCGCCACCGACGGTGGCGGCGCCGCGTACCCGGCCAGTGCCCGGTACCGAAGACGGGACCGAACCAGGAACTGTGGCGCGGCCTCTGGCAAAGCTGGCCGAAGACGTGACAGCGGACATGTCACCCAGCGTAGGTAGCCTCCGCGAATCCGCCCGGTGACCGCGCCGGACGCGGCACGAACCCGGGAGTTACCAGCGGTAGGGCGAGCCGTTGGGCGAAGTACTCGATCGTGCGGCGCAGCCCTTCCTCGGGCGGGACCACCGGCTCGAAGCCGAGCTTGGTACGGGCGAGGGTCAGGTCGGGCCGGCGCCGTTCCGGGTCGTCGGGGGTACGCGGGACGAACGTCACGGACGACCGGCTGCCAGCGAGCCTGACGATCAGCTCGGCGAGCTCACCGATCGGGATTTCGTGCTCGGTGCCGCAGTTGATCGGGCCGGTCTCGGTGGAGTCCAGCAGCGCCACGATGCCCCGGACCAGATCGTCGACGTAGCAGATGGAACGGGTCTGGCTGCCGGAGCCGTGCACCGTGATCGGCTCGCCGCGCAGGGCCTGGGCGATGAAGGTCGGGATCGCCCGGCCGTCGTCGGGCCGCATCCGCTCCCCGTACGTGTTGAAGATGCGGACGATACCGACGTCAGCCCCTCGATGCCGGTGGTACGCCATCGTGGCCGCCTCGGCGAAGCGCTTCGCCTCGTCGTAGACGCTGCGCACGCCGACGGGGTTGACGTTGCCCCAGTACGACTCGGGCTGCGGGTGGACCAGCGGGTCGCCGTACGCCTCCGAGGTCGACGCCATGACGAACCGCGCCCGGTCGGCGACCGCCCGGTCGAGCAGACGCAGCGTAGCGATCGAGCCGACCCGCAGGATTTCGATCGGCAGGTGACCGAAGTCGGTGGGGCTGGCCGGCGAGGCGAGGTGCAGGATCGCGTCGAATCGCTCAGCGAGCGGCTCCACGTCTGGGAACGGCTCGGTCACATCGGCCTCGACCAGCGTGAACCGCGGTTCGCTGCTCAGGTGCGCGATGTTGTCCTTGGTACCGGTGACCAGGTTGTCGATCGCGACGACGGTGCAGCCGCGCCCCAGCAGCACGTCGACCAGATGCGACCCGACGAAGCCGGCGCCGCCGGTCACCAAGATCCGGTGCCCTTCACCGTAACGCTGCGCAACCGTCATGCGATCCACCCTACCGGGGCTCCACCTGGCCGGTCGGCGCGGCATGAAGAGCTTTGGCCCCAGGAGAGCAGGGCTCTCCTGGGGCCAAAGCGGCGGGGCTGGCGCAGGGCGCGCGCCGTTGCGCGCCGGTTGCGCGCGCAGCGTCAGTGCGCGCCGGCTCCGGTCAGCGACCGGACCTCCAGCTCCGCGTACTTCGCCTCGTCGGCTGGCTCACGGGACAGGATCGTGGCCAGCCAGCCGCACAGGAAGCCGAACGGGATCGAGATGATGCCGGGGTTGGACAGCGGGAACCACTGCCAGTCGCTCTTCGGGAACATGGCCGTTGCCGTCCCCGACACCACCGGCGAGAAGAAGACCAGCAGGACCGCGGAGATCAGGCCGCCATAGATCGCCGCGGTCGCGCCGGCGGTGTTGAACCGGCGCCAGAACAGCGAATAGATGATCGCCGGCAGGTTGCCCGAGGCGGCCACCGCGAACGCCAGCGCCACTAGGAACGCCACGTTCAACGACTGGGCGAAGATCGCCAGTACGATCGCCACCCCGCCGATCCCGAACGCGGCGATCCGGGCCACGACCACCTCTTGCCGCTCGGAGGCCTGGCCGCGCTTGATCACATTGGCGTAGAAGTCGTGGGCCAGTGACGACGATGAGGCCAGGGTGAGCCCGGCGACCACGGCGAGGATCGTGGCGAACGCGACGGCCGCGATGACGGCCAGCAGGATCGCGCCGCCGGTCGACCCGCCGAGATACTTCACGCCGAGCGCCTCGGCAAGCTGGGGCGCGGCCGTGTTGCCGGCCTTGTCCTGCGCGGTGATCGCCTTGCTGCCGACCAGCGCCGCCGCGCCGAAGCCCAGGGCGAGCGTCATCAGGTAGAAGGTGCCGATGATGCCGATCGCCCACAGCACGCTCTTGCGGGCCGCCTTGGCATTGGGGACCGTGTAGAAGCGGATCAGGATGTGCGGCAGGCCGGCCGTACCAAGGACCAGCGCGATGCCCAGCGACAGCAGATCGATCTTGTTGTAGAAGGTCTGCGTCGCGTTGCCGGCCACTTCTTTGCCGTACCGCAGGCCGGGTTCGAGGAACTTCGTGCCCTGACCGGACTTGTTCGCCGCCTCGCCGAGCAACGACGACAGGTTGAACTTGAACGCGGCCAGCACCAGGACCGTCATCAGCAGCGCGCCGCACATCAGCAGGAACGCCTTGACGATCTGGACGTACGTGGTGCCCTTCATCCCGCCGACCGTCACGTAGATGATCATCAGTGCGCCGACCATGATGATCGTCGCCACCTTGGCGGTGTCAGCGTTCATGCCCAGGAACGTCGTACCGGGCTTGATGCCCAGCAGCAGCGCGACCAGGGCGCCCGCGCCGACCATCTGCGCCAGCAGGTAGAAGATCGACACGGTGATCGTGGAGACCGCCGCGGCGGTCCGTACCGGCCTCTGGCGCATCCGGAACGCCAGCACGTCGGCCATCGTGTACTTGCCGGCGTTGCGCAGCAGCTCCGCTACGAGCAGCAGCGCCACGAGCCAGGCGACAAGGAAGCCGATCGAGTAGAGGAAGCCGTCGTAGCCGAAGAGCGCGATGATGCCGGCGATGCCGAGGAAGCTCGCCGCCGACATGTAGTCCCCGCCGATCGCCATGCCGTTCTGGAACCCGGAGAACGACCGGCCGCCGGCGTAGAAGTCGGTGGCGCTGCGGGTCTGCCGGCTGGCCCAGATCGTGATGCCGAGCGTGATCAACACGAAGACGAGGAACAGCGTGATGGTCAGGTTCCGGGCGGTCGTGCCGGTGCCCTGAGCGAGGATGGCGGTCATCGTGGGCCACTCCCTTCCTCGACGCGGGCGCGCAGGCGCTCAGCCAGCGGGTCGAGCCTTCGGTCGGCGTACCGCGCGTAGAGCCAGGCGATCAGGAACGTCGAGACGAACTGCAGCAGCCCGAAGATGAGCGCCACGTTGATGTTGCCGACGACCTTGGTGCCCATGAAGCCGCGGGCGTACGCCGACAGGATTACGTAGAGCGCGTACCAGAGGAAGAACGCCGCGGTCATCGGGAAGACGAAACCGCGTAATGCCTTGCGAAGCGCCTGGAACTCAGGGGTCCGCTCGGCCTCAAGATACGAGTCGACATGCGGTTGCTGGGGGGTGCTTGCGGTCTGGGCCATGCGGCGCACCGTAAGGAACACCCGGCGAGGCCGCGAATGCTCAGCCAAGGGGTGGTCGGCGCGTGCGCCGAGCGGCCCGCCAGGTGCGCCGAGTGACCGGCGTCACCCGGTTACCGGTCGAGCGGCAGCTGGCGGTAGCGGCCCCGGTAGTGCAGCAACGGCGGGTCGGCCCCGATCTCCACGCGCTCGATGGTCGCCTCGACCAGCAGCCCCCAGCCCAGCGGCCGGGCCGCATCCAGGCGGCAGCCGGCCCAGGTCCCGCGCCCGGCGAGCACCGGGCCGAACTCGGTGCTGCGCCACTCGTACTCCCGAAAAGGCCCGCCGGGCGCGGGCAGCAACCCGGCGAAGCGGTCCGCGAGCTGCTGGTCGTCCGGCCCGAGCAGGGTGACCGCGAACACCCCCGCCGCCTCGGCCGCCGCCCACAGCTCGGACTCCTCATCGAGTACGCCCAAGAGCCGGCCCGGCGAGCCGTCGACCACCAGCGTCGAGGAGACCGTGAGGCCGGCCGGCCCGGGTGCGGTCCACAGGGTGACCGCCGCCGGCAGCCGGCCGCGCAGCCGGCGCACGGGTGAGCGCTGGTCCTCGGGCGTGGCGAACGGGTCACCGGCGTGGATGGTCACAGCTCACCGCCGGGGAGTCACCGCGGCCAGCAGCTCCGGGCCGCGCTGGTCGACCCGGTCGCCCACGATGTACGTGCCGAGCAGCGCCGCCCCGACCCCGTAGCCGATGCCGCCGACCATCACCAGCCAGGACCACGGTCCGGACAGCAGGTACCCGGCGAGGATGACCGGGGCGATCAGGGCCACGGCGCCGAACATGCCGACGAAGACCAGCAGCCCGCGCGCCGCACCCGTGCCGGCGTTCGTCACGAACGGGTTCGCGCTCTCCGGCATCGGGTACGCCGCCACGACCGACAGCAACGTGCTGAGCGCCAGCGACGCGCCGAAGCCGGCCACCAGGATGCCGATGCCGGCCGGCAGCGCCGCCAGGTCGCCGCGGAGTATCGCCATCGCGATGACCACCGCGAGCAGCACCGGCACCATGACGATCGCCAGCGACGCCTGGCGGGCGCGCAGCTCGGTGCGCCCCGGCACGCCAGTCAGCAGGTGGGCCGCGAATGCCGTGCCCTCGTAACCGAACTGGTTGGCCACGCCGAGCCCGGAGAACACGCCCATCATGATGACGGCCGCCCGCAGGCCGATGTGACTGCTGTTGATGGTGCCTTCGCCAGCGGTGAAGAGCTGGAACGCGAACCCGAAGACCAGGCTCACCATGACCAGGGAGATCAGGCTGGCCCGCCGCCGCGGGTCACGCCACCAGTACCGCATGTCGCGGGCCAGCAGCGCCCCGAGCTGGGTACGGGGAACGGCGCGCAGCAGGCGCGGGTACAGCGCCGTGACGGCGCTGTACCCCTCGGCAGGTCTCGACCTGGGCGCCTTCGAGCCGCTGGAGGCGGTTCCGGTCATGGCGCTCTCCAGCGACGCGGAGAACGCCAGCACCAGCAGGGCGATCGCGACAACCGTGATCGACAGGCGGGCAACGGCCACGAGCGGACGGCCGGCGGCAACGTCGTACGGGGCCGCGAACGGCGCGGCCAGCGGGGTCCAGGATAGGACGTCGGCCATGCGGGCCGCGTCGGAGAGCGGGATCTGCGGCGCGACCTTCTGCAGCGCGGCCGGAACGAAGCCGAACGATGCGGCGAGCGCCGCGATGAGAATGGCCGCGAGGTCACGGACCCGCCGGGAGCGCAGGGCGCCGGCGAACGCGCCGGTGAGCGCGCGGCTGGCGGCCACGCACAGCAGCAGGGCGAGCACGGCGCCGACCAGCGCGACCGCGGCGGCGGCCGGTCCGCCCCGGATGAGTGCGCCCAGCACCAGCCCGAGCAGCGCCAGCGAGGTGGCCACCGCAGGGATGCCGATGAGCGCCGCGGTCAGCATCCCGAGCGCCAGCGTCCGCCTGGGTACCGGCAACAGCGCGAACCGGGCCGGGTCAAGGGTCTCGTCGACGCCGAAGAACAGCAGCGGGACCAGCGTCCACGCCAGCACCAGTGCGGCGCCGATGAACGCGGTGACCGTCTCGGCGGTACGCACGGGCGCGGTACCGGCCAGCGTGAACGCCACGAAGCCGGCGAAGGCGAGCTCGAGGCCGGACAGGGCACCGAAGACCAACAGCAGGATCCGCCGCGCCGAACCGCGTAGCCCGTTGCGCAGGATGCGCAGCTTGAGTCGGACGAAGTGGCGTACCCGTGGCCGGTGGATCCGGGTCGGGGCGGCCGCGCCGGGCGTCAGAGCCATGACAGCTCCTGACCCGTCGCCACGCGCCCGCCCACGATCTCCACGAACACGTCTTCCATCTCCCGGTCGCCGCGCACCTGGGCCAGGGTGCCGACCGCCTTGATGACGCCGCCGGTGAGGATCGCCACGTGGCTGCACAGCTTCTCGACGGTCTCCATGACATGGCTGGAGAAGACGACCGTGCCGCCGCTGTGGACGAACCGCTGCAGGATGTCGCGGATCAGCGATCCCGACACGGGGTCGACCGCCTCGAACGGCTCGTCGAGCACCAGCAGCCGCGGGGCGTGCAGCAACGCGCACGCCAGCCCGACCTTCTTCTTCATCCCGGCCGAGTAGTCGACCACGAGGGTGCGGCCCGCGTCGGCCAGGTCGAAAACGTCGAGCAGCTCCCGGGCTCGCTGGTCGATCACTGCCGGGTCCATACCGCGCAGGAGCCCGGTGTACGCGAGCAGCTCCATGCCGGTGAGCCGGTCGAACATCCGTACGCCCTCGGGCAGCACCCCGATGCGGCGCTTGGCCTCCACGGGATCGGTCCAGACATCGTGGCCGAGGACCAAGGCGCGCCCCGCGTCTGGGCGCAACAGCCCGACCGCCATCGACAGCGTCGTGGTCTTGCCGGCGCCGTTCGGGCCGAGCAGGCCGAAGAACGACCCCACCGGTACGTCCAGGTCGACACCGCCGACCGCGACCACTGTATCGAACCGCTTCACCAGCCCGCGCAGCATGAGGGCGCTTCCCCGTTCGGCATCGATCACGGTGTCGACGGTAGCTCCGGCCGGCCAGCATTCGTCCGGGAGCTCCACCCGAGACCAGAACGACCACAACGAACTCCCTGACCACAACCGTGACCTGGGTCACAGGCGCTGTCCAGCATCTGGGTAACACGCCGGAAACATCGGCGACATTCGCAACCGCCGCACGCGAAGGAGACCCAGTCGTGACGAGAAGCAGAAGGATCGCGGCGGTGTGCGTGCCCGCGCTCGCGCTCGCCGTGTTCGCCGGATGCGCCAAGAAGGGCGGCGAGGATGCCGGCGGCGGGGCGGTCAAGTACCCCACCCGGACCTTGCAGCTGATGGCGCCTGCGGCGCCCGGCGGTGGATGGGACCTCACCGCTCGTAACATGCAGAAGACGTTCAAGGACGCCGGGCTGGTGAGCGGGGGCGTCGAGGTCTACAACGTGCCCGGCGCCGCCGGTACCAAGGGCCTCGCGGACCTGGTGACAAACCGCCGTGGCGACCCGCACCACCTGATGATCACCGGCCTCGTGATGGTCGGCGGGATCGTGACGAACAAGTCAGCGGTCGACCTCACCCAGACCACCCCGATCGCCACGCTCACCGCAGAGTCCGAGGTGGTGGCGGTACCGGCGAGCTCCAAGTACACCAACCTCAAGCAGCTCCTTGACGACTGGAAGGCCAACCCCACCTCGGTCAAGTTCGGCGGCGGCTCGGCCGGTGGCACCGACCACATCCTGGTCGGCCTGCTGGCCAAGGCGGCCGGCATAGACCCCAAGGGCATGAAGTACGTGGCATACGCCGGCGGCGGCGAGGTCAAGGCTGGCCTGCTCTCCGGTGACCTGACCGCGGCCGTCTCCGGACCCAGCGAGTTCAAAGACCTGGTCGCGGCCGGCAAGGCACGGCTGCTGGCCGCCTCGGGCAGCAAGGGCGAGGACATCGCCGGTTCCAAGGTGCCCAGCGTCAAGGAAGCCGGGTACGACGTCGAGCTGATGAACTGGCGCGCCGTGGTGGCCGCGCCCGGGATCAAGTCCGGCGAGCGCAAGGCGATCATCGAGCTGATCGACAAGATGCACGCGTCCGACCAATGGAAGCAGGTGCTCACCCAGCAGGGCTGGGCCGACTTCTACAAGAGCGGTGACGAGGCGGCCACGTTCCTTGCCAGCGAGAGCAGCCGGATCAAGAGCGTGCTCACCGAAGCCGGACTGGCCGGCTAGCGCCATGACGACGCAGCAGAGCCCGGAAGCGACGGAGGGGGCGCCGGCGCCAAGCGCCCCCGCGCCAGCGCAGGCTCGGGCCACGCTCGGGCGGCGCATCCTGGGCGTCGTGGCGGTGGCCACCGGAGCCTTCCTGCTGTACGTGGCGGTGACCGCCGGGGAGGTCACGCTCTCCGGCCCCCGCCTGGCGCCGATCGCGGTGACCGCTGGTTGGACCGTTCTGGCCGCTATCTACCTCGTCCGCCAGCTCGTCGCGCCACACGCCGATGAGCCGACGGACGAAACCGAAGCAGAGGAGCGGGGGGAGCCGCGGGGAATCGGGTGGCTCACCCCAACGCTGGTCGTGGTCGCGCTGGTCGGGTACGTGTTCGCCCTCGAACCGCTCGGTTTCGTGCTCGCCAGCGCGCTGTTCTTCATCGTCGCGGCGCGGATCCTGGGCAGCCACCACCTGCTGCGGGACGTGATCACGGCGGTGCTGCTGGTGCTCGCGGTGTACCTGGCCTTTACCCGGCTGCTCGACATCAACCTGCCGGCGGGAGTCGTGCCGCTATGAACGTGCTGAGCAACCTCGTGAACGGGTTCTCGACGGTCCTGAGCCCGGAGTACCTGCTGTTCGCCGCGATCGGCGTCACGATCGGCACGCTGATCGGGGTCCTGCCGGGCATCGGGCCCGCCTTGACCATCGCGCTGCTGCTGCCCGTCACATTCAACCTGGACGATCCGATCGGAGCGTTCATCATGTTCGCCGGCATCTACTACGGCGCGATGTACGGCGGGTCGACGACCTCGATCCTGCTCAACACACCCGGCGAGTCCGCCTCGGTGGCGACCTCGATCGAGGGGTACCAGATGGCCCGGCGCGGTCGCGCCAGAGCCGCGCTCGCGACCGCCGCCATCGGGTCGTTCGTCGCCGCGACCATCTCCACCGTCCTGCTGACGTTCCTCGCCGAGCCGGTCGCCTCGCTCGCGGTCAAGTTCCGCGCGTCGGACTACTTCGCCCTCGCGGTCCTGGCCATGGTCGCGGTCACCGCGCTGGTGGGTCGTTCGCTGGTACGCGGCCTGATGTCCCTGTCGTTCGGGCTGCTCCTCGGCCTCGTCGGCATCGACTCGCTCTCCGGTCAGTCCCGGTTCACGTTCGGCACCCTGCAGCTGCTCGACGGCATCGACATCGTCGTGGTGATCGTGGGGCTGTTCGCCATCGGCGAGACCCTCTACGTCGCCGCTCACCTGCGGCACCTGCCCGAACATGTCACGCCGCTGGAGCCGAGCAAGGGCCACGTCGGCTGGCTGAGCCGGCAGGACTGGCAGCGCTCCTGGCGGCCGTGGCTGCGCGGCACCGCCTTCGGCTTCCCGTTCGGCGCACTGCCCGCCGGTGGCGCGGAGCTGCCGACCTTCCTGTCGTACACGTACGAGAAACATCGCGCCAAGAACAAGGAGGAGTTCGGCAAGGGGGCGATCGAGGGCGTGGCCGGTCCCGAGGCGGCGAACAACGCGTCGTTCTCGGGCGTACTGGTGCCGCTGCTGACCTTGGGCATCCCGACCTCGGCCACCGCAGCGGTGATGCTTGCCGCGTTCCAGATCTTCAACCTGCAGCCCGGTCCGCAGCTGTTCGAGAAGTCACCGGACCTGGTGTGGGCGCTGATCGCCTCGCTGTACGTCGGCAACGTCCTGCTGCTCGCGCTGAACCTGCCGCTGATCCGGGTCTGGGTCAAGGTGCTCCAGATCCCGCGCCCCATGCTCTACGCCGGCATCCTGGTCTTCGCCACCCTCGGCGTGTACGCCGTATCGAGGAGCGTCAATGACGTACTCATCGCATACGGGATCGGCGTCGTGGGGTTCTTCATGCGCCACTACGACTTCCCGATCGCACCCGTGATCCTGGGGGTGATCCTCGGACCCATGATGGAGGAGCAGTTCCGGCGCAGCCTGCTGATCTCCAACAACGACCTGTCGGTGTTCGTCACCCGGCCCCTCACGGTGACGTTGCTCGCGCTGGCTCTGCTGGCGCTGGTCCTGCCGTACGCTCCGCGGATCGTGGCCCGGCTCCGCGGCGACCGGACCGCCGCCCGCCTCGCGTTCGGCGAGGACGACTGACGGGCTCAGCCGCCGGACCACTGGTAGCGCCGCTCCGGGCGGCCGGCGGCCCCGTACCGGAGCCGGACCGTGGCCTTGCCGGTTGCGACGAAGTGTTCTAGGTACCGCCGGGTGCTGACCCGCGACAGCCCGGCGAGCTCGGCACACTCACCCGCGGACAGGTCGCTCTCGGCGCTTCGCAGGGCGCGGGCGACGAGCTCGGCGGTTGGTTGGGTCAGCCCCTTGGGCAGCGTGGTCGGGGCCGGGCGCAGCGCTCCGAAGAGCCGATCGACGTCATCCTGGGCGATCTCGTCGCTGGTGCCGGCGAGTCTGCGGTGCGCGGCGGCGTACCGTTCCAGGCGGTCGCGCAACGCATCGAACGTGAACGGTTTGATCAGGTAGTGCACCACCCCGCCGCGTAACGCGGAGCGGATTGTCTCGATGTCGCGCGCCGCGGTGATCGCCACCACGTCCACCGGTGCGTCGCGGGTGCGCAGCTGGTGCAGGACCGCGAGCCCGGACATGTCCGGCAGGTAGATGTCGAGCAGGACCAGGTCGGGCCGCAGACGGTCCACCGCCGCCAGGGCTTCGGCACCGGTGTGCGCGACCCCGGCCACCGAGAAGCCGGGTACCCGCTCGACAAGGCCCCGGTGCACCCGGGCGACCATGAAGTCGTCGTCCACGACGACCACCCGGATCATGCCGGCACCTTGGCCGCCAGCGGAATCCGGGCGGTGAACGTCGATCCCGCCACATCGATCGACCCACCGCGGCGGATGCAGATCAGCCGGATCAGCGCCAGCCCCAGCCCGCGGTGGCCTTCGGCGGCCGCCTTCGTGGTGTACCCCTGCCGGAACACCTCCTCGACCAGCTCGGGCGCCACCCCGGAGCCTGAGTCGCGGACGGTCACCGCCACCTCGCCGGCGACCGTGCATACCTCGACCTCGACCCAGCCGGTGCCGCCCAGCGCGTCGACCGCGTTGTCCACCAGGTTGCCGACCACCGTGACGAGGTCGCCCGCGATCGCCTCGTCCACCGGTTCCATCGCCGAGCCCGGCGACATGCGCAGCTGCACCCCCTGCTCCGCGGCAAGGCTGGCCTTGGCGATGAGCAGGGCGGCGAGCGCAGGGTCGGCGATGTTGGAGGTGACGGCCTGGGTGAGGTTCTCGTGCGCCTGGCTCGCTCGGGTGATGTAGCGGACCACCTCGTCGTACTCGCGCAGCTCCACCAGCCCGGCGATGGTGTGCAGCCGGTTGCTGAACTCGTGGGCCTGGGCGCGCAGCGTGTTCGTGGCGTGGCGGCTGATGTCCAGCTCGCGCCGTAGGGCGGTCAGCTCGGTGCGGTCCCGCAGCGTGGTCACCGAGCCCACGCGCCGGTCGCGCACCACCACCGGCATCCGGTTGAGGACCAGCACCCGATCGTCTCGCAGCACCACCTGGTCGGCGCCGTCGACCCGGCCGGTGAGCACGTCGAGCAGGCGTGGCTCCATCACCTGCGCATGCAGCGACCGCCCGACGATGTCGGGGCGTAGCCCCAGCAGCCGGACCGCCTCGTCGTTGACCAGTGTCACGCGGTCACCGGTGTCGGTACCGATCACGCCCTCCTTGATGCCGTGCAGCATCGCCTCGCGATGCTCTACGAGACCGGTGATCTCACGCGGTTCCAGGCCGAGGGTCTGCCGCTTGACCCGGCGGGCGAGCAGCAGGGAGCCGAGCACGCCGAGCGCCGAGCCGAGCAGCAGGTAGGCCAGCAGGTTCGGGATGGCGGAGGCGAGCCGCTCCAGCGCCGTCGGGTAGATCCGGCCGGCCAGCACCAGACCGGCCACCCGCCCGTCGGAGTCCAGGACCGGTACGTGCGCCACGAGCGCCTCGGTGCCGTCGTCGACCACGCCCACCCAAGACTTGCCCGAGCGCACCGGGCTCGGACCCAGCGATGCCGGCCGGCCGGCGTCCGGACCGGTGAGCAGCGTTCCGTCGGCGGCGGCGATCAGCACGTACGACGCACCCGACAAGCCTCGAGCGCCCTCGGCCGCGGCGGAGAGCACCGCGCGGTCGACGGGATTGCCCAGTCCCAGCCTGATCGTCGGGTTGGCCGCCACGGTCTCGCCGAGTGACAGCAGGCGGCGGCCCTCGTCGCGGCGGAACGTCTCGTCGGACTGAGCCAGCGACACTGCCGCGACCGCGGTGACCACGAGCAGCAGGAGCCCGAGCTGCAACAGCAGGAACTGCCCGGCCAGGGACATCTTCCAGCGCATGGCCGTCATCCCTTCCGGTAAGGCCCGATAGGAACATCCCCGGTAGGAACAGCAAAGCCCGGCCCCAGGGTCACGGCAAGCGCCGGGCGGCCGCCAACCGCCGACCACAAAGACCAGAAAGGCCAACCCGTCCACAACCCCTGACAGGCAGCGCTGCCTGGGGACAGGATCGTTGGATGCGACGCGCGATCGCGGCGGCCCTGGCGGTGCTTGCCCTGCTGCTGGCCGCCGGATGCGACCGGAGTCGCGTCGACCTCGCCGGGCTACGGATCATGGTGCCGAACGTGCCCGGAAGCGGCTACGACATCACCGCCCGTACCGTCGCGAAGGCGCTGGAAGACGCGAAGATCGTCCGCGACCCGGAGGTCTTCAACCTGCCTGGCACGTCCGGCATCGTCGGTCTCCAGCGGCTGGTCTACGAACGAGGCAACGCCAAGCTGATGATGCTCATGGGCCTGGGACTGGTCGCCAGCGAGCACACCGTCCGGCCCCGCTTCACCGTCCAGGACACCACGCCGATCGCGCGCCTTGTGGCGGAGCCCGGGGTCATCGTGGTCACCAAGGACTCGCCGTACACCTCCCTCGACCAGCTGGTCGCCGCTTGGCGGGCCGATACGGCGGGCGTGCGGGTGGGTGGCGGCTCGATCGCCGGCGGCCCGGATCATCTGGCCACCATGCTGCTCGCCAAGGCAGTCGGGATCGCGCCGAACCAGGTGGGGTACCTGCGCTACGACGGCGGCGGCGAGCTGCTGGCCGCGATCCTCGGCAGGCGCGTCGCATTCGGCGTATCCGGTGTCAGCGAGACCGCCGACCAGGTGCGCTCCGGTCAGCTGCGTCCGCTCGCAGTCACCGGTGCGCAGCCGGTGACGGGAATCGCCGCGCCGACGTTGCGGGAGGTTGGCATCGACGTGGTGTCGGCCAACTGGCGTGGCATCGTTGCTCCGCCTGGCCTGTCCGAGCAGGAGGTGACCGCACTGCGCCAGGCGGTAGCGAAGTTGCACGCCTCGCCACAGTGGACAGTCGCGCTGGCCCGCAACAGCTGGAGCGACGCCTACCTCGCTGGCGAGGATTTCGCCGCGTTCATGCGGCAGGAGCGCACCCGCCTGGCCGGCGTGCTGGACGAGCTTGGCCTCTAGCGACCGGGGAGGACGACATTTGCCGCCGCTGACCGGGGTCCGTGTCCTGGACCTGACGTCCGTTCTCGCCGGACCGTACGCCGGCTACCAGTTGGCACTCTTCGGCGCCGACGTGACCAAGGTGGAGCTGCCCGGCACCGGCGACCTCGCCCGGGAGCTGGGTGCCAGCCCCGAGCTGAGCGCGCTCGGGCTCGGGGCGTCATTCCTCGCGCAGAACTCCGCCAAGCGGTCGGTGACCGTCAAACTCAAGCACCCGGACGGCAAGCGGGTCTTCGCCGCGCTCGTCGCCGATGCCGATGTCCTGCTGGAGAACTTCCGACCGGGTGTGCTCGAACGGCTCGGCTTCGACTGGCCGCGGTTGCACGCGCTGAACCGCCGCCTGATCTACTGTGCGACCTCCGGCTTCGGCCGGACCGGGCCGCTGCGCGACCGGCCCGCGTACGACCAGATCATCCAAGGGCTGTCCGGGATGATGAGCGTCGTCGGTACGCCGGAGACCGCACCGCTGCGGGCCGGTTTCCCGATCTGCGACATCCTCGGCGGGCTCGCCGCCGCATGGGCGGTCGCCGCCGCGCTGTACGGGCGCGAGCGCACCGGCGAGGGCTGCCTGCTCGACGTGTCGATGCTCGACACCGCGTTGACCGCGCTGGGCTGGGTCGCCTCCGACCACCTCATCGCCGGGTATACGCCGGCTCCGATGGGCAACGAGAACGCCACGTCAGCGCCTTCGGGCACGTTCGACACGGCCGACGGCAAGCTCAACATCGCGGCGAACAGGCAGCAACAGTACGAGGTGCTGTGCCGCATCCTGGGCCGGGACGACCTGCGGCACGACCCCCGGTTCGCTACCCGCGACGCCAGGAAGCGCCACCGCTCGGCGCTGCGTGAGGAGCTCGAACGCACGCTGCGCACCCGCACCGCCGCCGAGTGGGAGGAGCTGTTGGCGCCCACCGGGGTACCGGCGGCCCGGGTCGCCAGCGTGCCGGAGGCGCTGGCCGGCGCTCGCGAGCTCGCGCACGAGCTGCCGTTCCCGGCGGTACCCGGCGGCGCGATCCGGGTGCTCGGCTCGGGGGTACGCATCAACGGCGAAGCCGTCGCACCGCGGACCCCGCCACCGCTGCTCGGCGAGCACACCGACGCGGTGTTGACCGCGCTCGGGTACTCCACGGACGAGATCGCCGACCTACGGAAGAGGGGAGCGGTGTGAACCTCGACGACGTAACCGCCTGGTGGAGCACCGGCCTCGTCGATATCGAGCCTGGCCGGATCGCGCTGCGCGGGTACCCGATCGAGTCGCTGATCGGCCGGATCTCCTTCGCCGACGTGGTGTGGCTGCTGCTGCGCGGCGACCTCCCGCGCCCTTTCAAGCGCGCCTGTTGGAGGCGGCGCTCGTCGCGGCGGTCGACCATGGCCCGCAGGCGCCGTCGATCGCCGCGGCCCGGATGGCAGCGACGTGCGGCGTGGGTCTCAACAACGCGGTGGCGACCGGGGTGAACCTGCTCGGCGACGTGCACGGCGGCGCCGGCCAGCAGTGCATGGAGCTGCTCTGCCATCTCGTCGACGGGGACAGCGACATGGCGGAGGAGATCGCCCGGTACCAGGCCGAAGGGCGTCACGTGCCAGGCTTCGGGCACCGGTTCCATCCGCGCGACCCGCGTCGCGACCCGCTCCTGGCGATGGTCGACGGCTACGTCCGCGACGGCCTGCTCGACGGCCACCACCTCCGTGCCGCGCTGGCGATCGAGGAGCACCTGACGGCGCGGGTACCGATGAACATCGATGGGGTGACAGCGGTGACCTACTGCGAACTCGGCTTCCCGCCGGAGCTGGGCCGGGGCCTCTTTATGCTCTCGCGGTCGGTCGGCATCCTGGCGCACGCCTGGGAGGAACGCCAGGGCGGCCGGCGGATCAAGGGACCGCTACCGCCTCCGCTGCTCGCCGACTACACCGGCCCGCCGCCCCGCACTGTCCCCTCGTCGTAGCGGGAAGCTCGCCCGCGGCAGGTTTGTCAAGCCCTAACCCGAAGTTGTGGACCCGTAGACTGGCCTGTGGATAACGGTGAAAACCGTCAGTCCCGTCGCCACGATGGAGGTCATGACCATGACCCAACCGCTCGTATACCCCGAAGCCCTTGCTCCTTGGACGGTCGAGGACCTCGACCGCCTCCCGGTCGACAACGGGCAGCGCTACGAGCTTGTCGACGGGACCCTCCTCATGTCGCCGATGCCGGCCATCCCACACCTCCGCGTCACCAACCGCCTGCACCGGTTGCTTGACAGACAGGCGCCTCAGGACGTCGAAGTGGGCCAGAATGCTGGGATCACGATCGGCGGGCCGCGGACCTGCTTCGTCCCCGACATCTTCGTGGTGAAGGGGAGCGCCTACGACTCCGACGACAAGGAGCTCAACCCGGCTGACGTCCTCATGGTCGTCGAGGTGCTGTCGCCGTCAAACTCTGGCATCGACCTGGTGCTCAAGCGGCACTACTATGCGAGGGTCGGCATCCCGAGCTACTGGATCGTCGACCAGAAGGGGCGCACGCTGACCGTGCTCCGGCTGGACGGCGACGCCTACCGCGAGGACGCGGTCGTGCAGCCGGGCACGACGTGGCAGACCGACGAGCCGTTCCCGCTCAGCCTCGACCTCGAGGACTTCCTCTAGAGCCGCAGCACGAGGGCGTCATCCGGCCAGCCGGTGGAGGATGATGATGCCGCCGAGCGCGGGTTGGTCGAGGCGCTGATCCTCGGTCTCGACGTACTCGTCGAGGATCGCGAGGATGCGCCGATCAAGCGTCGCAACGTCCTCGGGCGACAGGTGCAGCGTGAACCGTGTGGTCAGCTGGACTGAGCCCGGGCCCGCCTCGCGCAGCTCGTCCTGGAACGCCTCGATCGGCGTGAACGAGGCGTCGGGCTTGACGTTGGCAAGCGGGTCATGCAGCCACCAGGACTGCCCCGTGGACCGGTACGGCTTCTCGAGTGCCCCCGTGTCGCCGGTTCGCACCGGTGCTGGTTTGAGGAGGCCCGCATCGACGAGCAACCGTACGTGGTAGAGAACCGTCCCCGGCTCGCGGCTGAGCCGATCTGCTAGTTGCTTGTTCGTCAGCTCTTGATGCAGGCACAGCCGCAGGATGCGCTGGCGCAGCGGATGCGCCAGGGCCCTGGCTTCCCGAACGGTTGCCGCACGCCGGGCCCGTGGGTAGGCCGAGGACTCGGCCGGCGGCTGCCCTTCAGCGCCCTGATCACGCATAGCCAAAGCGTACTCACACGATTGATACTTCTTGCATCGATCGAGTTTCTTCAGATCGATCTGCTATTCTCAACTGATGGCCGACGTTCGCCGCGTCAGCGCCAGCGACCAGCCGAGGCCCCGTGCCGGGCGACCGCCGCTAGGAGTCGCTTATTGGCGGCTGTGGATGTCGTCGGCCATGTCGAACCTCGCCGACGGGATCGTCAAGGTCGCGCTGCCGCTGGTAGCCATCCGCTTCACGGACTCCCCCACGTTGATCGCGGGACTGGCCTTCGCGCTGATGATCCCGTGGCTGCTGTTCGCGTTGCCGGCCGGGGCACTCGCCGACCGGCTCGACCGCCGCCGGGCGATGGTCGGCGCCAACACCGTCCGGGCGGTGCTGCTCGCTGCGCTCGTGCTGACGGTCATCACGGGCATCGGTTCAATCTGGGTGCTGTACGCCGTCGCGTTCTGCATCGGCATCGCCGAGACGATCTACGACACGTCGGCACAGTCGATCATGCCGCAGCTGGTGTCGCGTGACCTGCTGTCGCGTGCCAACGCACGCCTGTTCGCCGCCGAGCTGACGGCGAACGAGTTCGTCGGCCCACCCCTGAGCGGCGTCCTGGTGGCGGCGGGCGTCGCGCTGGCCTTCGCCACGCCAGCCGCACTCTGGGTGCTCGCCGTGGCGGTGCTGCTGCTCGTGCCTGGCACATTCCGCGTTGAACGGGAGCAGCGCACCACGATGCGCCGCGATATCGCCGAAGGGGTGCGCTTCCTGTGGCGTCACCACCTCCTGCGGACCCTCGCCGCGATGGTGGGCGTCAACAACTTCGCCACGAACGCCATATGGGCGATCCTTGTGCTGTACGCGGTTGGGCCCGGCTCCGCCATCGGGTTGTCCGAGCCCACCTACGGCTTGCTGCTCTCCGCCGTGACGGCGGGCAGTCTGTTCGGGTTCCCCCCGACCGGCTGCTCGGGCGGGTCAACAGCGGCTACCGGCTCGTCGCCTGGGGCACCAGGCCGCTGGGTGCCATCGCCGGCGGCTTGCTGGCCCAGGTCCTCGGGCTCCGTGCGGTGTTCCTCATCATGGCGCTGTTGGTACTCACCAACGTCGCCGGGATGACGAAGGTGACCAACAAGAGCATGGACGCGGCTGAACGCGACGCCGAACATCCCCGGACGTGACCGCAGCCGAGGCAGGAACCGTCCGGCGTTCTAGAGCCGCAGCGCGTCCGGGGCGTGCAGGCGGAGCATCGTCGACCCGACGCTCGCGGGCACCCGGCCGCGGGTGACCAGCGACACCGAGACCATCACCGCGAACGCCAGCGGCACCGTCCACGCCGCCGGCTGGGCGAGCAGCGCCGCAGTCCAGCCCGCCCCGGCCAGGGCCGGCCCGCCGAGCACCGTCACCAGCACCGCACCCACCGCGGCCCCGCCGCCCACCACGACTCCGGCCGCCGCACCCGCCGAGGTGAGCCCGCGCCACCAGATACCCAGCACCAGCAACGGGCAGAAGCTGGATGCCGCCACAGCGAAGGCGAGCCCCACGACCTGTGACACGTCCAGCCCGGAGATGCGCAGCGCGAGCACCACCGGCACCGCCCCGGCGACCACCGCGGCGCGGCGGAAGTCGCGTACCGAGCCCTGGCCGAGCACGTCGGTGGACAGCACCCCGGCCACCGAGGTCAGCAGGCCGGACGAGGTGGACAGGAACGCGGCGAACGCGCCGGCCGCGACCAGTGCGCCGAGCAGCTGGCCGGCCAGGCCACCGCCGAGCGCCGCGCCCGGCAGCAGGAGCACCACCGCGTCACTGCGGCCGGTCATCAGCAGCTGCGGCGTGTAGATGCGGCCGAGGACGCCGTACAGCGTCGGGAACAGGTAGAACATGCCGACCAGGCCGAGCACGATCAGCGTGGTCCGGCGGGCGGCGGCGCCATCGGGGTTGGTGTAGAAGCGCACGAGTACGTGCGGGAGCCCCATCGTGCCCAGGAACGTCGCCAGGATCAGGGAGTACGTGGCGAACAGCCCGTGCTGCTGGTCGTCATGCGCACCGGGTAACAGCCAGTCGAGCCCACGTTGGATGGTCACGCCGGAGACCTTCGGAACCTGGCTGCCCGCCGGCATGACGAGCGTGGTGTGCGCGCCGATGGTGTGCGCCCCGACCGGCACCAGCTGAGATCCGTCCATAGTGGACCCGTCGAGCTCACCCCGTACTCCCATGGTGGTGTCGGCGGTGAGGGTGAGCGTCGCGGCATGGTCGAGCACGACGGTGGTGGGTTCGGTGAAGACGGTGCCCGCGGGTGGGGTCAGCGCCGGCCGGCCGTCGGACTGCCACTGCATCAGCAGGAACACCACCGGCACGGCGAGCGCGGTGAGCTTGAGCCAGTACTGGAACGCCTGCACGAAGGTGATCGCCCGCATCCCGCCCAGGGCAACGTTCGCCGTCACGACGCCGCCGACGAGAAGGGCGCCGAGCGCGTACGGGCCCCCGGTGACCGTCTGCAGGGTCAGTCCCGCGCCCTGCATCTGCGGCACCAGGTAGAGCCAGCCGATGAACAGCACGAACGCGGTGGCGAGCTTGCGCAGGCGGCGCGAGCCGAGGCGCAGCTCGCAGAAGTCGGGCAGGGTGAAGGCGCCGGAGCGGCGCAGCGGCGCGGCCACGAACAGCAGCAGGGCGAGGTAGCCGGCGGCGAAGCCCACCGGGTACCACAGCACGTCGACGCCGTGCTTGAGGATCAGGCCGGCCACGCCGAGGAAGCTGGCCGCCGACAGGTACTCCCCACCGATGGCGGCGGCGTTCCAGGTGGGGCTGACCATCCGGGAGGCGACGAGGAAGTCGGACGTGGTCCGGGCCAGCCGCAGGCCGTACGCGCCGATGATAACCGTGACCAGGGTGACCGCGATGATCGCGGGCAGCGCGTAGCTGCTCACTTCTCGGGCCGTTCGATGAGCTCGGCGAACTCGCGCTCGGTGCGCTCGGCGAGGTAGACGTAGGCCGCGCCGACAGCGAGCAGGAACGGGTAGGCCACCACGCCGAGCAGCAGCCACGGCAGCGCGATGCCGAACGGCCGGGCGCGGGCCAGGATCGGCGCCACGGCGAACAGCAGCGGCAGGCCGCCCAGCCCGACGGCGACGACGGCGGCGAGCCGCAACGCGAGGGCGAGCTGTGTGCGTACCAGGCCGCGTACCAGCGCCTCACCGATCGGGCTCTGCTCCTCCAGCTCCGCGCGGGTGTGGGAGGCCGGCCGGGCTCGGACGGTGTCGGCCAGCACGACCCGCACCCGGTCGGGCCGCTCGTCCGGGCCGGCCGGCGGTGGTGTGGCGGTCATGGACGCAGTCTCATGCCCCTTTCAAGATCCCCGCAATCCTCCGTATCTGTGCGGTACGGGCCAGTGACCTGCGCGTTCGCCGCGTGGCGGGTTCTGCCAGGGAAGATGAGGCTCTCCTGGCGCTTCCGACTGCCCAGCTTCGTCAAGCTTGCTCAGCGCGTCGTGCGTAACCGCGCCGCGATCGTCGCCTCGATCGAACACGGACTGTCCACTGTGTACCAGAGACCCTCACACCCCTGCCCTGAACGCGGCTACGCCTCCGGGAACGTCTCGGCATCCGCCAGCCGTGGCCACGGGTCGATACGGCGCACGTGCTCATGGTCGACCGGGGCGCCCGCCAGGTGAAACGCCGGGGCGACCTGGGTGGACTGCCGGGCGCCGCCATCGGGAGTTTCGACGGTCGATACAACGTTCAACCACGTGCCGTCCTTGGCGATCTCCACGACCTCGGTGGCGCGTCCGTCCAGGATCGCGACGACGGTCATGCCGACGTAGTCGACATCATCTGGATCATTGAGGCTCGCGGCAAGCTGGTAGGCGAACCCGGTCGTAACGATCACCGTCAGGTCCGTACCCGATTCGTCGTGGTAGAGGGTCGTCCGGACGGTCTCACCGGAGTCCTGCGGCGGCTGTAAAGTCAGCATGTCGATGTCTTCGATCGCCGTACCGCCGCGTCGAGTGGCCTCGTTCGACAGCCGGTTGACCAGCTCGCGCCACAGCTCGTTATCCATCGATGTCCCTCCCTGTGTCTTCCTCTTGCAGGGGTTCACAACCTCGGCGGACAAGCTCCATTCCGCTTGCTCCACCCGGTTGCCAACATCGTCGATGCCGCTCGCGCGGGCGCGCGTGCGGAACCGGCCCTCCCTACAGGGCAGCGCCGCCACAGTCTCCGGCGACTTCTTCCCGGCGGGCGGGTTGGTGAACCGGCCCCTCTCCTGAGCAACCATGCTCCATACGCCAACAGTCTTCCGTTGCACCTCCACGAAAATGTTGATCTCTCGTGGCGATTTCGTGCATTTGAACCACCCCTTCCCGATGATCGTGAGCTTGCCCTTGTGAAGGTCGGTAGACGATAGATGCGGGTTATCGGCGTTGATCACGCAGAAGCCGCCCGGCGCGGTGTTGCTCCCGTCCTGGCAGGCCAACCCGACAGCGGCGAGGACCATCAGCACGACAACCCACAAACGGCGCGACATTATGGCCTCACCCCGGCGATGAACCGGTTCGGCAAGGTCGGTGCGATAGGACGTGCACGGGGTACTGCTTGGTGGGTGTTGGACTACCGAAGCCGGCTGTGATCGGAGTCGGCGTGGTCGACTCTGGCTGATCGCGTCATGCATGGCCCGTCCTCCTGGCGGGATCGATGTATGGCCGGACCAGCGTCGGCTCGGGCGTCCAAGGCCCGAAGTGCCGAACGAGGTCGGCGCCCTCGCGCGCCTGCGGGCACGGCGAGGGGCGTCCGCAGACCCGGCAGCACCCGGTGCCGTCCGGCGCATGTTCGGTCACCATGCGCTGCCCGCGTGCCACCTGTGCGGCGGCGTGCGCAGCAAACTCGGCTGGAGTCAGTCCACGCCGATGCCTGCTCTGAGCATCACGACCGCCCGCCCGTGAGGCTTCGTGGCCGCGCAAGACCATCTGCAGACCGCCGGACGGCGTCGGTACCATGACATTCACGTGTGCCACCATGGCAAGCACGCTAAAGCTGATCTTCTTGTCAGTGGACTGACCCGGGGTACAGGTAGGAACGCTGGTAGAACGTGAGCGACGGGACTGCCAGATGCGATCCGTATCAGGAACACAGCGTGCGAGTCGGGGTTGGCCTCGCCGGTGCGGCGTGATCTCCGGGTATGTATGGAAGCTGATCCGCGAACAGGTGGGGATGACTCAATTCCAACTCGCGGAGCGGTTGGGGGTCGACGTCACCACGGTGCAGGGATGGGAGAGCGGGCGCCGCCCGTTGCCCGCGGTTAGCTCTGGCCAGATGGCCCGGTTCCGGATCCGACTCATCCGGGCCGGCGCGCACCCGCGACTCTTCTCGGTGCTCGGCGACGCGTTCGAGGCCGATGTCGTCGTCGACGAAGCAATCGCATGCGGCGATAGGGTCGGCAACGCCCGGCACCACCCGTTGTCGGCCACGGTGCACCGGCGGGACCTCACGAATCTGATCACATGGCCGCTCACCGGCGTCATGCCCACGCAATTGGAGATCTTCAACAAACCGGAACCTGCACGCAGAGGCCCGGTGGCGAGCCATCCCGTGCTCGGCGCCGAGGAGCGGTCACGCCTGTTCGAACATCTGCTCGTCATAGCCGACGCTCGCCGCGCAGACGAGGACTACCTGCTGCGTCGTCAGGCGATCTACCTGTTGGCGTTCGACGACGATCCGCGAACAAAGCAGTGGTTGACGACGGAGCACACCCGTGCGATCCGGTTGGCGGGCCGAATCGACGATATCCCTTCGTGGATCTTCGTCCGGTCCTCGGCGGTCGCCCTGACGCGCAGCGGCGACCGGGAGCCATTACTGGCGTTCGTGGCGGCCGGGCTGTCTGAAGACGATCAGGAGATCGCGAACCTCAACTACTGGGCGTACTGGGTCGGCGAGGTCGGGGAGGTTTACACCGATGACAGCTTCATGGGCGACCCTGGTGCGCGATGGAATGGCATCCAGTTGCTGGAACATCTGGTCGAACGTTTGCATCCCTCGGCTGACCAGTTTGAGCTGTATATCCACACCCTCTGGCGGCTATTGTTGGCACGGCCCAACATGTTCGACCGGCGTCCCACGTTGAGGAACCAGGCCGCCACGAGGGTGGGTGAGGCCCTCGACGGCGCGGGACTGACGGTTCGCGCCCGGCGGGAACTATCCAATATCGCCTATGCGATAAAGATCGGCGACCGGTAAGGAGATCAGGCGAGTGACAGACGGTGGCGACGTAGTCGAGTACGAGAACGACGACCGGAACGCGGCCGGGCTGGCCGCCTTCGCGTTCGAAATGGGGGTGCTCAAGCGGCTGCGGCGGGCCGGCTGGTGGCACGCCGGAGTGCGCGACCCAGAATCGGTCGCCGAGCACAGCCTCCGGGTGAGCCAGCTCGCCGCTCTCATCGCGGCCCAGGAGGGGGCAGATCCCGCGCGGGCAGCGCTGCTGGCGATCTGGCACGACTCACAGGAGACCCGTACCGGTGATCTGCCACATACCGCCAGGCCCTACCTGACCCCCGCCGACCCACTAGCCATCACCGCCGATCAAACCGCCCGCCTGCCCGACACCGCCGCGAAGACGATCCGGGAAGCGGTCGCCGAGTACGAAGCCCGCACCACGATCGAGTCCCGCTGCGCCCACGACGCCGACAAGCTGGAATGCCTGCTCCAGGCCATCGAGTACCGGACCGCCGGCAACACGAGCATTCAAGGCTGGATCGACTCGTCGAGACGCGCGCTCATCACCGAGGCAGCGGCACAGATCGCCGATGCCGCCCTGACCATGTCGCCTCTGGCATGGCGAGACCGCTAGCTGCGTCAGGTCATGCCGAAAGGCGACGCGCTCAGCGACATCCTTACCGAGTACGCGCAGCCATTCGAGATGTCGGGCACCGGCGAGGTCAAGGATGGGAAGGTGCACCTGCACGTCGTACTCGGCGGTGAAGACGGCACCGTGTCGGGACATCTGCACTGGGCAACGGTCGACCACTGGTTTGTGCGCGCCTACATCACGCCCGTGCGAGTCCACAGTAGACACGATGTCAGCATGGGCTGAACGCGGCCGTCCGGCTCCGCGGCAGCTCGGCGAGCACCGCGCGGGCCCGCGCCCGGCCCAGGTTGTACTCGTACCAGGCGTCCTGCCCGGACAGCTCGTACTCCAGCGTCCAGATGGCACAGGCGCGCTGCTGTTCCGGCAGCCGGGCCAGGGCGGGTGTGGCGTCGGCCGAGAGCTGCGCGAGGTACCGGGTGTCGAGGCGGCCGGTCTTGGCGTACCGGTCGATGTTGTGGTCGGCGATGAACCGGTCCGGGTTCAGCACCGCCAGGGCGAGCAGTGCGGCCACCCCGGTGCCCAGGGCGGCGCGCGGCAGCCAGCGCGCCCGCAGCCGGACGCCGGCCACCAGCACGAGCAGGAACAGCCCACCCAGCCAGACCTCGCAGGCGCCGACGAGCAGCCGCAGGCGGGTGAAGCCGTACTCGCTGTCGTAGAGCGCCAGGCGCTTGAGCGCCGACGCGACGATGACCAGCGTGAGGCAGGCGAGCAGGCCGAGCAGCGCCCGCAGCCAGAACCGCTCGGCCGGGGTGCCCCGCGGGGCCAGCCGCACCGCCAGACCGATCACGCCCAGGGTCAGCACGGTGACCGTGACCAGCTGCCAGAAGCCGCTGCGGGCGTACTCGGCGTAGTTCGGGCCGCCGACCCCGAGCACATGCTCCCGGCCGCCGAAGAGCACCGCGAGCTGGACGACCACGAACGTGGCGAACAGCGCGTCGAGCACGGCGACCGGCAACGCCCAGTCCAGCACGCGAAGCCGGCGCCGCCCGGCGGCCGGCTCGGGATCGACCGAGGGTGGAGCCGCCAGCAGGTACGCGGCGCCGAGCGTACCCAGCCCGACCAGCGCGAAGCAGAACACCGAACGGGTGACGTGCTCGCCGTCGACACCGCCGAAGATCTGGATGACCAGCTCGGCGAAGGCGGCGTCCGCCGCAACGAACAGCGCGCCGAACACCACGAGCAGCAGCAGACTGACGGCGCTCGCCGCGATCAGCCGGATCGCCGAGCCGCGGCCGGCACGCAGCGACCGCAGGCCCCCGGCCGCCCAGGGCAGCGCGCACATCGCCGACAAGGGGAGTGCCAGGGCGGACAGCGCCAGCCCCCGGAAGGTACGCCCGCCGGTCAGCGCCAGCGATGCGGTCACCCCGGCGACGAGTACGCACCACGTAAAGAGCCAACCGGCCGACCGGAACGCGCCGACGGACAGCAGCGCGACGGTCGCCGCGCCCCAGCCGAACCGTTCCAACCGCGCCGGCCAGGGCAGCTGCGCACCCGCGACGGGCGTCGCCGACAGCATGGTACCCGCGATGGCGGCCAGCGCCGTGAGCAGCCAGCCGAGTCCCGGCCGGTCCAGCGGCAAGGCGACGGCGGCGGTGGTCGCGGCGACGACGACGGCCACCAGCACCCGCGTCCTGGCTTCCTCGTTCGGCGCGGGCCAGCGCGCGGCGTAGACCGACGGCGACGGTGACGGCAGCGGCGACACCGGTGCGGGCGCCGACGAGGTTGTGGTCACGGCATCTCCAAGGCGTGTTTGGCCGGCCGGCCCGGTGCCACCGGGTCGGTACGGGAGGTGGGCAGGACTTACGGAGTGGCCGGCAGGCTGACCCTGATCCGGCATCCGGGTGCGGCGCCGCCGAGGCCACCGCGGCGGGGATCGAGCACTTCGATCGTTCCGTTGTGCAGCTCGACAACCCAGTGGGCGATCGCCATGCCCAGCCCGGTACCTCCGCCGCTGGCGCGCTCGCCTCGGGTGAACCGCTCGAAGACCCGCTTGCGGTCCTCGTGCGCGATCCCGGGACCCTGGTCGATCACCTCGACGACCAGGGCCTCATGGGTGGACCGGGCGGCCAGCATGACCGTTCCCCCGGGCGGGCTGTGCCGGGCCGCGTTGTCGAGCAGGTTGATCAGTACCTGGTGCAGGCGTCCCGGGTCGGCGTAGCCCACCGCGTCCTCCGGGTGGACGGTCACCGCGAAGCGCACCTGGCGGCCCGCGGCGGCGGCCGCGACCTCGGCCTCCGCCACCACCTGCGCCAGCAGGTGTGCCACGGCGAACTCCCCCCGGTCCAACGGCTGCACCCCGGCGTCGATGCGCGACAGGTCGAGCAGCTCGGTGATCAGCCGCCCGAGCCGCTCGGTCTGCACCAGCGCGGTACGCAGGGTCGCCGGATCGGCGGTGGCCACCCCGTCGACGATGTTCTCCAGCACCGCCTGTACCGCCGAGATCGGCGTACGCAGCTCGTGCGACACGTTGGCGATCAGCTCGCGCCGCTGGCGGTCGACCGTGGCCAGGTCGGCGGCCATCTGGTTGAACGCCTCGGCGAGCTGGCCGACCTCGTCGCGGGAGGTAGCGCGAACCCGTCGGGTGTAGTCCCCGCGCGCCATCGCCCGGGCGGCGGCGGTCATCTCCCGCAGCGGCGAGGTCATCCCGTGCGCCAGCACCTGCGAGATCACCAGGGCGACCACGATCGCGGTCGATGCGGTCCGGGGCGGCAGCTCGCCGAGGTAGTACCAGAAGACGGCGACCCCGGCCGCGCCGGAGACGAGCAGGACGATGCCGAGCTTGAGCTTGATCGACCGGACCGGGTCCAGCGGGCGCGGAAGCATATCGAGCAACGTCATTGGCCCGCCACCTCCAGGGCGTAGCCGACGCCGTGCACGGTACGGATCAGGTCGGCGCCCAGCTTGCGGCGCAGCGCCTTGATGTGGCTGTCTACCGTGCGCGTCCCCGATGCGTCGGCCCAACCCCAGATGTCGGCGAGCAAGCGCTCGCGCGGCAGCACGGTGCGCGGCCGGCTCGCCAGGTGTACCAGCAGGTCGAACTCGGTCGGCGTCAGATGCGCCTCGACGCCGGCGCGGCGTACCCGCCGCTCCGCCCGGTTGATCTCCAGGTCGCCGAGCACGATCGGGGGCGGGGCGGCGCCGTGCTCGGCCGCCGTCTGCGCCGCGCGCTCCACGCGGCGCAGCAGGACGTGTACCCGAGCCGCCAGCTCCCGCATCGAGAACGGCTTGGTGAGATAGTCGTCCGCGCCGACCGCCAGCCCGACGAGCAGGTCGGTCTCGTCGTCGCGGGCGGTCAGCATGAGCACCGGCACCGGCCGCTCGGCTTGGATGCGCCGGCACACCTCCAGGCCGTCGAAGCCCGGGAGCATGACGTCGAGCACGACCAGGTCGGGCCGCCTCGCCGCGGCGGCGGCCACCGCCCCCGGGCCGTCGTACGCCACCTCCACCGCGAACCCCTCGGCCCGCAGCCGCGCCGCGACCGACTCCGCGATCATCCGCTCGTCTTCCACCACCAGAACCCGCCGCTGGCTCATGTACGGCACTCTATTGACCGGCAGTGGAGACGGGCAGGTCAGCTTGTGAACATCCGGTGGAGGCGTCCGGGGATTCTGGGGGGAATCACCGACGCGGTACCCGGATGCCTGTCCAGGGCACCCGCCTTTAGCGTGGGGACCATGCTGAAGGCAGCCGCCCTCTATGCCGCCGGAGTCCTGGCCGCCGTCGCGCTGACCGGCTGTGGCCTGGCGTACAAGGAGCTCAGCGACGACCGCACCGAAGCGGCGGGCATCACCGAGGTGCGCCTGCAGGGTGGTAGCGGCAACCTGACCGTTCGCCGGGGCGAGAGCCAGGACATCCAGATCCACCGCAAGGTCCGCTACGCGGGCGACAAGCCCGGCGCCACGGACCACCGCGAGGGTTCGGCCCTGGTGGTGAACACCAAGTGCGGGGCCAGGTGCACGGTCCACTACACCATCACCGTTCCGGCCGGCGTGGACGTCGGCGGCCACAACGGTTCCGGCGACGTCGACCTCACCGACGTGGGGGCGGTCGCCCTCGACGTCGGCTCGGGCAACGTGACGGTCCGTGGCGCCGCCAGTGACGTGGAGGTCCGGACCGGGTCAGGCGACATCAAGCTGCTCGATGTCAAAGGCACGGTTACCGCCAACGCCGGCTCGGGCAACATCACGATGACCAGGATCGCCGGCGAGGTCATCGTCGCCACGTCGTCCGGGGACGTGGCCGCCACCGAGCTGAACGGGTCCAAGGCCACCGCGCGTACCAGGTCCGGCAACATCACCCTCGACCTGGGCAAGCCACAGGCGGTCACGGCCGAGACCGGCAGCGGGGACATCCGGCTGAAGGTCCCTGACGGCAGCTACCGGGTCACCACGAAGGCGTCGTCCGGTGACACGGCCGTACACATCCCGACCGACCCAGCCGGCACGTACCTGATCGACCTGCACACCGGCAGCGGCAACATCACCATCGACAAGCGCTGACCCGCGGCCCCTACGGGCGGTTCCAGTCCTGCTTGGCCGCCCGTACCAGCTTGTCTTTCAGCTCGCGGGTGTGCCGGCGGGACACCGGCAGCTCCCGGCCGTCCACGACCACGACGTACCCGTTGCCGGTGAGCCGCAGCTCGGTGATCAGCTTGAGCTGTACCAGGTACGACCGGTGGATCCGCACGAACCCGGCGTCGGCCCAGCGCTCGGCGAGCGTGGCGAGCGAGACGCGCACCAGGTGCGAGGCGTCGCCGGTGTAGAGCCTGGCGTAGTCGCCCTGCGCCTCGACCCAGCGGACGGCCGAACGCGGCAGCAGCCGGGTCGTGCCAGCCAGCTCGACGGGGATCGTGGGATCCTCCTCGGGGTCCCGCCGCGCGGCGGCCGGATGCGTCGGCACCACCCGGCTGGCCATCACCCGGCGCAGCGACTCGGCGATCCGGTCGGCTTGGACCGGCTTGCGCACGTAGTCGGCCACCCCCATGTCGAAGGCCTCCGCCGCCCGGTCGTCGTACGCCGTGACGAACACGATCGCCGGCGGCCGGGCGAAACGGCCGAGCACCCGGGCCAGCTCCATCCCGTCGAGGCCGGGCATCCGGATGTCGAGGAACACCACGTCCACATCGGAGTCGCGCAGCACCCGCAGCGCCTCGGTGGCATCCCCGGCCGTACGCACCTGTGCCACCCGGGGGTCGGCGCGCAGCAGGTACGCCAGCTCGTCCAGGGCCGGCGGCTCGTCGTCGACCGCGAGAACCCGTAAATAGCCGCTCATGCCGGCGCCTCGCTCATGCCGCACGTGCTCGGACGCCGGGGTGGAACTTCGGTATCCGCATCGTGACCTTCGTGCCGGCACCGGGCGCGGTCTCCACCACCAGACCGAACTGGTCGCCGAAGACCGACCGCAGCCGGTCGTCCACATTGGTCAGCCCGACATGCTGGCCGGCGTCGGGCGGCGCATCGGTCGCGTCCAGCTTCTCGCGGCCGGTGAGCACCGCCGGATCCATGCCCACGCCATCATCCTCCACCGTGATCAAGCACTCCGCACCGGCATCGCGCGCCACGATGCTCACCGTGCCGACGCCCGGCTTGGCCGACAGGCCGTGGCGTACCGCGTTCTCCACCAACGGCTGCAGGCACAGGAACGGCAGGCCGACCGGCAGCACCTCCGGCGCGATCTGCAGCCGGACCTGCAGCCGTTCGCCGAAGCGGGCCCGTTCGATCGTCAGGTACCGGTCGATCGAACGCAGCTCCTCGGCCAGCGTGGTGAACTCCCCGTGCGCGCGGAAGGAGTACCGGGTGAACTCGGCGAACTCCAGGATCAGCTCGCGGGCCAGCTCCGGGTCGGTACGCACAAAGCTTGCGATGGCCGTCAAGGCGTTGTAGATGAAGTGCGGGCTGATCTGGGCGCGTAACGCGCGTACCTCGGCGCGCGCCAGCCGGGCGCGCGAGCTCTCCAGCTCGGCCAGCGCCAGCTGGGCGGAGACCCAGCGGCCGGTCTCCAGCGTCGCCTGCACCAGCCCGGGCGCGACCGGTCCGTTCGACAGGGCCACCAGCGCGGCCTCGCCGCTTTGCAGCGGCACCACGACGGCGCCCCGCACCGGGCAGTCGACCATGTCGCAGGCGAGGTCCGAGCCGCCGAGCACCGCCGGGCGGCCCGCCGTGTCGGCCCGCGCGGCCGCCGCCGTCAGCTGGTCCGCGTGGTGCTCTCCCGCGCCGTCGAACGCCAGCACCCGCCCGGTCGCCGTGATCGCGAACCCGACGGCGCCGGTGAGCGTACGCAGATGTCGCACCGCCTTGGCACCGGCCGCGTCGGTGAGCCCGGCCCGAAGCGGCTCCGCCGCCAGCGCCGCCACGTGCAGCACGTCGTAGGTGGCTCGCTGCAGTGCGGTGGCGATGCCGCGGCGGGCCCGCAGGCGTACCACCGCGTAGACCGCGCCGACGAGCGCCGCCAGCAGCGCGATCACGGCGGCCGCCGCGGACAGGTTGCCCCTCACGGGCCGATCCTCACACGAGAACCGGGACCTTACGGTCGTCCGGCCGGGGAGAAATCCAGTCCCTGATCGTTGAGCCCGTAGCGGACCACGAAATCTTCGATGTCGTTGGTCGGCCACACGAACCCGTGCTGCCGCAGCGCCTCCATGAACTGCTCGTTCTGGGGCGCGTCGGTGACGATCAGGTTCGCCGGGTCGTTGTACCGCCACGGGTCGTCGGACAGGCGGGTGCGGTGCTCGACGCCCAGCGGCTCGAACTGGGTACCGCTGGCGGTCTGGGTGTTGACCCGCAGCGCCCGGCCGCCGCTGGCGGCGTCGCCGGCTTGCTGGAGCTCCTGCTCGATGCGCAGCAGGTCGGGATCCCGGCGCATGCGCCGCCACAGGGCGTCCCGCACGTTGTTGAAGTCGGCGCGGGCCAGGTCGCGCGCCTCGCGCAGGATGGTGTTGGCCGTCTGCCGCTGTGCGGCGGTCAGCTGGCCCGCGCCGACGCTCTGGCGGAGCACGTCGAACTGTTGCCGGAGCTGAACCAGCCGGGCCCGGTTCGGAGTTGTGCCCTGCTTGCTGAGCACGTCGGCCACCATCGCCGGCATCTTGGCGTTCGCCACCCGCTCGTACTCGGCGAGCAGCGCGGGCCGGGACAGCGCCAGGCGGCGCGTCTGCGGCGAGATGCTCACCAGGCGGCCCTCGGCGGCGAGCGCCCGTTCCGTCGCGGACATGCTGCGAACGAACGCGGTCGCGGCGGCGAGGTCCATGCCGGTGGCGACCAGGTCCATGATGATCGGCAGGAGCTCGGGTTCGTTGGTGGAGATGTGGGCCAGCGCCGGGTCGAGGGAGACCGATGCGGCGGCGGTCTCGGCGCGGTACTTGGCGACATCCTGGCCGAGCTGCGCCAGCCCGAGGCCGGCGCCGAAGCCGGTCGCGGCCGCCGCCACGACCACCGCACCCCCGGCCGTGGCGATGGTCGCCACGATGCCGGCGGTGATGGCAAGCGCCGCGAACGCGGCCTGCAACGCCTGTTCCTGTGACCTCTCGCGCTGGTGGTACCGCTCAAGGACCTGTCCCAGCGGCCCGTCGGCCGGCAGCCCGAGCGACCGCCAGGTCAGCTCGGGGACGTCGCGCAGCTCCCACACCTTCAACGTGCCGTCGGCGATGGCCTTGCGGGTCTTGTCGATATTGTCCAGCACGTCGCCCGTCCAGGCGCCGGTGATCTGCTGGAGCTGGCCCTCCGGCAGGTTCTGCAGCGCGCCCGGGGCGTAGTCCTTGCTGAGCAGGATGGGGAACGTCACGCCCAGGGCGTTGCGCTCAGCCTGCAGCTGCTGCTGCAGCTCACCGATCCGGGCGGTGGTGGTGGCGATGGTCCGGTACGCCTCGTCGGAGCCTTCCGGCACGCCACCCGGCAACGACTCGCCGCCGGGCCGGACCACCTCGTTGGCTTGCTGCCGTTGCGCCTCCACCGTCTTGATCTCGTCGGCCAGGCGCTTGAGGAAGGCGTCGGCGCGCAGCAGCCCGTCGATGTCGATCGACGACATGTTCCCGCCGTACCGCGCCTGTTCCCGGCGCGCCGCCGCTTCGTTCTCGGCGAGCATGCTCAGCACGATCGACTCGGCGCGGCGCTTCCAGATCTCCGGGAACTCCTGCTCGACCCGCTGTCGCAGGTGCGCCTCGTCGGTACCCAGCGCGGCGAGCTGCGGGGCGATCTGCGCGGTCAGCTCGTCGATCCGCGCGGTGAGCTGGGCGGCTCGGGCGCGGTAGCCCGCCATCTCGTCGGGCGAGGCTCCGGTACCGCCGGAGAGCTCCTCGCCACGGGCCAGCGCGGCGTTGCGGTGCTCCAGGTCGGTGATCCAGCCCTGGAGCTGCTCCAGCTCGCCGCGTAACCGGTCCCGCTCGGTGAGCTGCTGGTACACCGGCATGTCGGACATGACGGTGGCCAGCGCCCGCTGGTCGCTCTCGGAGATGGGGGGCACGCGCTGCAGCACGGTCGCCTGGTAAGCCATGATCCGAACCTGCTCGGCGTTCGGCGCGGCGCCGGACGCCGGTGCGGCGCCCTGCGCGGCCTCTGCCGGCTGGCGCTGGATCGAGCCGGCGGCGCCGGTACCCTGCTGGATCACGTGTGCCAGCTCGTGCGCCAGCAGCCGTTGCCCGTCCGGCGATGCGGCGTCGTACGCGGACGGGGCGAAGACGATGTCCGTACCGGCGGTGAAGGCGACGGCGCCGAGGCGCTGCGGAGCCGGGCTGTTCGGATGGACCCGGACGCCAGAGAAGTCGGCGCCGAGGCGCTGCTCCATCGTGGACCGGGTGCCGGCGTCCAGCGGGTGGCCGCCGCCGGCGACGGCCCGCTCCACATCGTCGGGCGCGACCGCCAACCCGGCCCCCGAGGCGCTTGATGTGGGCCGTACCGCAGGCGGCCCAAGCTCGGCCGGAGTGCGGACCGCGCGCTGAGCGACCTGGTCGGCCTCGCGTTCAGCCGGGTCATCCGGCCGGCCGATCGCGAGCTTCGCCTGCACCAGCCGGCCCATCGAATGGTTGCCAAGCGGTGGCGGCCCGCTATCGGCCAGGGCCCGGAGTGCGTTGTCGCTCTCGAAGGCGAGCTCGTGCCCGAAGAGCCCGCCGATCGCCCGGTTGCCGATGCCAGCCCGGTCGAGGGCCGGCGCAGCCGGCTCGGCGGCGTCCTGGACTGACCGCCTGTCGTGCTCCGGTGATCGGCTGCGCTCGCGCATGGGTTCAGCGTGACCGGTGGCCGCCAGTCCTCACAAGCGCCGCGTCAGCGAGTCAGCCGAGTCAGCGAGTCAGCCGAGTCAGCAGGCTCAGTAGGCGCCCTTGCGGCCGAGCACCACGCCGACCGTACGCCACAGCGTGTGCAGGTCGAGCACGAGCGACCAGTTGTCGACGTAGTACAGGTCCAGCCGTACGGCGTCGTCCCAGGACAGGTCCGACCGGCCGGACACCTGCCATAGGCCGGTCAGGCCCGGCCGGACCAGCAGCCGGCGGCGTACGTCGCCGAGGAAGTCGCCGTCCTCGGCCGGCAACGGCCTCGGGCCGACCAGCGACATCTCGCCGATCAGGATGTTGAACAGCTGCGGGAGCTCGTCCATTGACGTGGCGCGCAGGAAGCGCCCGACCGGGAAGACCCGGGGGTCATTACGGATCTTGAACAGCAGGCCGTCGCTCTCGTTCTGGTCCACCAGCGCCGCGAGGCGGTCCTCGGCGTCGATGTACATGGTCCGGAACTTCCACACCCGGAACGTCTTGCCCTCGCGGCCCACCCGCGGCTGGCTGAACAGCACCGGTCCAGGGTCGGACAGGCGGATGGCCAACGCGACGAGCAGGAACACCGGCGCCAACACGACGAGGCCGATGAGCGCGACGACCCGGTCCATGATGTTCTTGAACAGCCAGGCGACGCCCGACAGGGTCGGTTCCTCGACGTAGAGCAACGGCAGGCCCTCGACCGGGCGGATATGCACCCGGGGACCGGCGATGTCGGTGAGCTGCGGCGCCACGACCAGGTCGACGCCGGTGCCCTCCAGCTGCCACGCGAGCCGGCGCAGCTCGCCCGGCTCGGTGCTGGCCGACCCGCACACGGCGATGGTGTCGGCGTTCAGCTCGGGAATCAGGCTCAGCACATCGCGCCCGGCGTAGACCGGTACCGGCGTGGTCTGGCCGGCGGTCGCGGAGTACCCCTCCGTGAGGTGGATGCCGACCGGGATCAGGCCGGCCGCAGGGTTGCGGCTGATCGCGACGTGGACCTCCAGCGCCTCGGGGAGCGTACCGATGAGCAGCAGGCGGTGGGTGGCCCGGCCGTGATCGCGCAACACGTACAGCAACCGCCGCGCCGCGTAGCGCACAGCCAAGATGTAGAGCAAGGTGCCGAACAGGGCGACGCCCACGGACAGCCGCGACAGATCAGTCTTGGTGGCGAACGCGAGGAACGCCACGATCGCTACCACGGTCCAGGATGCGCGGACCACGCGCTTGAACTCGTCGGTGCCCACCCCGAGGTACCGGCGGTCATACGCGCCGTGCCCCCACAGGATGACCACCCAGGTCAGTGGCAGCAACACGTAGGCGATGAGGGAGAACAAGCCCGGAGCGTGCTGGAAGCCGGCCGGCGCCTGGTCGAGCATGGATCTCGCGGTTCGGCTGGCCAGCGCGGCCGCCCCGTAGTCGAGCAGCACCAGGGATGCCGCATACGGCCGGTACCACCGCGCGGCCCGGCGTCGGGCGCGGAACCATGATGAACGCGGTACGCCGCTCGGACTGGGCGGCGGGTCAGGGATGATCTCGAAGCTGTCGATCGCCTGCACCGTCGCTTTCCGGCTCGGCTTGGTGGCCGGACGTTGGAGGCTGGTAGTCACCTCAGTGTGACCTCCCGCGCCACGAGCTGTCCGGACAGCAATCGACTGCCCGACCGGTACGCATGCCCGCCCGCGCACTCCTTAACCCAATGCGAGACGTCAAGCCCAAAGGCGGACGTCGACCTCGCCACGACGGCGACCAATCGTTCACGGCGCCCCTCAGTGTGCCATGTCTCACCGGTGCGGATGGGACGACCGGCCGACACTAGTCGGCCAGCGCGTTGCCTGTCGAGTGCCAGTGTTCGCCGCTTCCGAAGCGCCGGCGGCCGGCCATCGGGCTGCGGCGACCACGACGAGCAGCAGCACCCCGGCCAGGTCGACGAGCAGCGGTACCAGCGACCCGACCGGTGGCCGCCAGACCCCGCCGAACGGGTTCAGGGGCGCGGCGATGCCGACCTGGTAGCGCGTCATGACGCGGGCCAGCGCGTAGAGATGCAGCGGCGCGGTCGCGGCCGTGAGCACCAGGGCGTACCGCGTGAGCCAGCCCCGAGCCCTGAGCCACTCCTCGAAGCGGCCGCCGTCCTCGAACCCGCCGCCTTCCTCGCGCTTGGCGACCGCGGCGCCGAGCACGATGCCGACGGCGGCGGGCATCGCGTACCGGCCGTGGGCGAACCAGCCGACCCGCGGCAGGAAGTAGACCTCCAGCGCGACGAGCAGGCCGAGGCTCGCCACGGCCAGGCCGAGCAGCGCCCAGCGGGCCCGCCAACCGGCCATCAGCACGCCGGGCAGCACGAGCGCGGCGCCCAGCAGGTACCAGGCGGCCAGCGCGTACAACGAGATCGTGGTCTCGCCGTAGCCGAACTGGCCGACGACCTGCTTCAGGTAGAACGGCAACCGCCCGCCGCGATCATCCTGTCCGATCACCAGCTGGCTCAGCAGCTGGCCCCCGGACAGGTGCCGGGCGTCGCGGGTGACCGGCGTGACGTCATCGAGCCCGGAGTACCAGACCCAGCCGACCGCGAACGCCGTACCGGCGAGCCAGCAGCCGCCCAGGATCCATCGAGCGCTCCGGCGCCGCCACAGCGCGGCGAGCCGGTCCCGGCGGGCCAGCAGCAGGCAGGTCGCCACCGCGAAGGCGAGCAGCGCCGGTCCGAGCTGCCGGACGGTGAGCAGCAGCACCGAGCCGAGCCCGGCGAGGACCAGCAGCCGGCGGGTGGTCGCGTCGTCGTGCTCCGCGCGTACCAGGGCGAGCAGCGTACAGAAGACGAGCACGCCGGCCGCGATCTCCAGCCCGTTTGGGTTGACCGAGCCGTACAGGTTCACCGCCATCGGGGTGGCCGTCAGCGCCACCGCGACCACCAGCAGCCGGCTGCCCAGCCGCAGTGCCGCGACCACGGCGCTGGCCAGCAGCAGCGCCGACAGCAGCGCCGAGACCAGCCGGGCCAGCAGGATCCCGGTCCGGTCCGGCCACAGCGCGAGCGGGATGCCGACCGGCAGGTAGTACACCGGGCTGTACCGGGCGGCGCCGGTCGGCATCGGGACCGGGGTGTGTTCGGCCCGCCATTGCTGGCAGTCGGCGGTCTTGTACGGGCGCGGCGCCCACGTGCAGTCCACGTTGAGGAAGTCCGGCAGCAGGGTGGCCGGTACCACGAACGCGGGCTTGGTGTCGTCGCGCCGGTCGGTCATGGTGCGGTCCGTGCTCAGGCGGCCGTGCGCGACGGCGTACGCGAAGACGATGTGGTCCTTCTCGTCGTAGGTGCCGTTGACCGGCAGGGCGAGCGCCCAGGCGGTACCCATCAAGAAGAAGGCCACCAGAGACAGCAACCACCAACGGCGCACCGGCCCGAGTGTACGGACCGCTACCGGACCAGGCGGGACAGCCTGCGGTCGGCCAGCGGCTTGCCGGCGGTCTGGCAGGTGGCGCAGTACTGCAGGCTGGAGTCGGCGAACGACACCTCGCGGATGGTGTCGCCGCACACCGGGCAGGGCAGCCCGGTACGCGCGTGCACCGCCAGGCCCGAGCGCTTCTCCGCCTTGAGGGTCGCCGCCTTCTGGCCGACCGACCGGGCGACCGCGTCGGACAGTACGCGCCTCGTGGCCTCGTACAGCCGGGCCATCGCCTCGTCGGAGAGCCGGTCGGAGATGGCGAACGGGGACAACCTGGCCGCGTGCAGGATCTCGTCGGAGTACGCGTTGCCGACCCCGGCCAGCACCTCCTGGTCGGTCAGTACGCCCTTGACCTGCCCGCGCCGGGACCGGATCCGGGCCGCGAAGGTGTCAGCGTCAGCGGCCAGCGCATCCGGGCCGAGCTTCGCCACACCCGGCACCAGCCGCGGGTCTGTGACGAGATAGACGGCGAGCTTCTTCTGGGTACCGGCTTCGGTGAGGTCGAAGCCGGAGCCGTCGTCGAGGCGTACCCGCAGCGCGATAGGCCCCTTGCCGGGCTTGAGCGGTGCGGTGGCGGCGAACGAGTCCCGGTAATGCAGCCAGCCGGCGCGGGCCAGGTGTGTCACGAGGTGCAGCTCGCCGATCTCCAAGTCGAGGAACTTGCCGTGCCGGCCGGCACCGGTGACCTCCCGGCCGGCAAGCGCGCTGACCGGCGGGTCGTACGTCTTCAGCGCGCTGATCGCGGCCACCTCGACGCGCTCGACCCGGTGACCCACGGCGCGCTCCCGCAGGAACTCCGCGAGCGCTTCAACCTCGGGCAGCTCAGGCATGCGCTCAAGTGTGCCGAGTCGGCGCCGGCGAGGCCACTCTCGTCCCTGGGAGGGGCCGTCGCGTCTGTCCGGCCGTCAGGACGGCCGTGGCCATGGATCGATCTGTCGCCGATGCTCATGATCCACCGGAAGGCCTGTCAAACGCATGGCTGGCGCCATCTGAGTACTTCGCCGGTTCCGGCCGTCTGGCGGCTCGATGGTCGCCGCTACGTTGAGCCACGTCCCGTCTGCGGCAACTTCCGCGACCTCGGCGGCATAGCCATCAAGGATCGCGACGACCGTCCGGTACACGTTTTCCGGGCCGCCCTCGCTGTTCAGGGACACTGCAGTCCGGAACGCGAACCCCGTCGTGATGGTGACGGTCTGGTCTTCACCCGATTGGTCACTGAACCTGATCGCCCGGACCATCTCGCCGCTGTCGACCGGCGGTTCCATCGTGAGCATGTCGGTGTCGAGAATGGCCGATCCGCCGCGTCGAGTCACCTCGTCGGAAAGCCGATCGACAACCCGACTCCAGGCCTTACTGCTCATCGATATACCTCACTTCCGCTTGCAGGGGTCGACGACCTCGGCGCTATATGACCATTCTGAGGGCTCGACACGCGCACCGGTCTCGTCAGTCCCCGAGGCTCTGGCTCGCGTGCGGAACGTGCCGTCTGGACAGCTATGCAACACCGCCGGAACCGGATCGGACTTCTTGCCGGCGGGTGGGTTCGTGAACCTGTCCGAATCGTTCGCCACAGTTGACCACACTCCGCCCAGGCGTTTTCGTTGCAGCTCGACGTAGATGGTGATCTCCTGGGGCGACTTGCCGTCCGAGCAGCGCATGACCGCGGCGGTTTCCGCGATGTCCAGGCCGACGAAGCCTCGTACGCCCTCAACTGCGCGGCCGTGGTCTTGACCTGCTATCCTCGTCGGCTGGCATGGAATCGTGGCTTGTTCGCGCAAGGATCAAGACCGCACTGGATCGACTCCTCCCGCACCAAAACTGGCCGGAGGTTCGCGAATTCTGCGAACGGGCACGTAGACAACTACAGATGCCTCTGTAGGTTCATCGACAACAAACCCCCGACCGGGGACAACTACGGGCGAAGGGATCGCACCTCATGATATGGGTGGTTCGCAACGAGCGGGTCGCTTACGAAAACCCATGGCTGCGCGTACATCTCGCCGACGTGGAGCTTCCTGACGGCCGCCATCTGGATCACTACCTCCTTCGACAGCGACCCGTCGCAACGTGCGCAATTGTCGGCGAGGCCGATCGAGTGCTCCTGTTGTGGCGGCATCGTTTCATCACCGATGTTTGGGGGTGGGAACTACCATCCGGCGTCGCCGACCAAGAAGATGGCGACCTCGTCGCTTCGGCCGCTCGCGAGGCTGAAGAGGAAACGGGCTGGCGACCAACCAATTTGCGGCCCCTTATGGACTTGCTCCCGGCAGCCGGATTGAGCGATTGCATAAATCACATCTACTGGACCGACCAAGCCGAATTCATCGGAGAACCGACCGACGCACATGAATCGAGTCGAATCGAATGGGTTCCGCTTAAGGAGATTCCCGACTTGGTAGCATGCGGAGATGTACGCGAGAGTAGCATGGTAGCGGCCTTGCTCCGCCTGTACCTGATGCGCATCGTAGGCGCCTGAGACGTCTGGTATCCGGCACTCGATCGAGGAGGGACGGGACGATGACGGACATTGAAGCGGCCGGGGCAATGAGCTTCATCTTCGAAGCCGGGATGCTCAAGCGCGCCAAGCGCACCGGCTGGTTGATCGCCGGGCTCGACGACCCGGGAGTCCAGCTCGCCGGAGTCTTGCGGCGGCTGCAATGTCACCATGTCGGGTCCTCGATGGCCGAGCCGCCGCGTCGGGTCGCCTCGGTCGACAACCGGTCGACGACCAGCCGCCACTCCTCAGTCGTCATCGACATCCTCATTTTCTTGCAGGGGTCAACAACCTCGGCGCGGTAGCTGGGAGTTCGCAATGCGCGGGTCGCTTACGAACTTGCGGCCCCTTATGGACTTGTTCCCGGCCGGACAGACTCGCCGGCTACGACGCGGTCGGCTGCATGCGATCAGCGGCCCTCCGCCGCGATGTCACGACGCCGGTAGCCCTTTGGTGGGCCGATGACGACCGCATCGGTGCCCCCGGCGGGAACGACGCGACCGACGGCACGCTCGGTGTAGACCGCACGGCACTGGTCTATCGGTACCCGCAGCGTGCGCTCGCGCACCGGCATACCGGTTCGTTCGTCGAGCTGTACCCCTCGCACCCACGCCACCACCCATAGCTCAGCCCAGCCGAGCAGGTCCACGACCAGGAACGGGAAGCCGCCCGGCCGCTCCGGCACGTCACATGGGTCGGAGTCGATCCACAGGACATCGCCCTCGTCGAAATCCGTCATCCCGACTACCCTCCCGAGGTCCACCTCCGGTCACTGGAACCGTACGGGCATCAACACGGCATGGAGAAGGAAGATGCTCGGACATGCCGAGACGATGCCCGACGGTTCGTCGTCGGGCAAGCACCGGCATGGTTGCGTGCTCAGGCCATGGAAGCCGTCAGGTCATCGAGGGCGCGGGTGACGATGGCGCGCGCCTGCGACCCGTAGTGGGCGATCTCGGCGAGCTGGTCAAAGATCTTGAGATAGCTCGCCACCTCACCGGGTTGGGTGACGTTCAGCGAGGCGGTGAAGTTCTCGACCATGACCGCCCGGTCATCGAAGATCCAGAAGCCGTGCAAAGGGCCGACCGGGTACTCGACCTCGAATGGGATGACTCCGAAGCGCAGGGTCGGCATGCCGGAGAGCGTCACGAGCCGATCGAGCTGTCCGGCCATCACGTCGGGCGGGCAGACCCGGTATCGGAGCGCCGCCTCGGTCAGCACGAAGTGGAACTTCTTGTCGCGCCGGTAGAGCACCTGCTGGCGCTGCATCCGTGCGGCCACCGCCTCGTCCAAGTCATGGGCGCCGGACCGGTCGACGCCCTCGGCGAGCCGGTACCGGGCGTACTCCGGAGTTTGCAACAGCCCGGAGATGAGGACGTTCTCGAAGTTGCGGATGGCCGCGGCCTCCGCCTCCATTTCGCCGAAGTTGAGCTGGAAGGCAGTCATGCCGGCCCGGAACATGCGCCGCCACTGAACGTAGTGCGTCTCCAGAGTGCGCAGCGCCGCGATCAGCTCGGGGGCCAGCTCCGGCTTGCCGCAGGCGCGCGCCCAGTCCTCCAGGTTGTCCTCGGAAGGGGTCTGCCGGCCGTTCTCGATCTTGGATATCTTGCTCGGGTCCCAGCCGTACCGCTCCGCGAGCTGCCGTCCGGTCAGCCGCGCATCCCGGCGCAGCTCGCGAAGCCGCAAGCCGAGCGCCTCACGCGCTCGCTGGTAGGTGCTGGACACTCCCTAATCTTGCACGTGCTGGCTCGCATATTGCCGATACGGGATCGCATAGTGCCAGGCAATGTCGCGCCACTGGCACCGCTTGAGCACCTCGACGGGATCGTCGACCACCTCGACGCCGAGCCGCACGCCCTCGTCGTCCAGGTGCAGCACCACGACGAACTTGGAGTCGAAGAGCCAGAAGTCCTCGTAGGGCAGACCAAGGTCCTCGGCTTGCGGCCGCGGCAGGTACCTGATGTCCTCGCCCGCCTCGGTGTTATGCCGAGCCAGGTCCATCTCCCAGCGGATGTACTCCGTGAGCGGCTCGGTCACCACCCGCACCCGCTCCATCCGCTTGCCGGCGCCCGTCCACCCCCGGACCGCATCAGCCCAGGGCTTGAACCATTCGATGGTGAAAGGGCTGTCCCATCGCTCGCCCGCCCGGTACCGCTCAAGCAGCTCGACCTCGCCCGGGTCCTTGTAGACGTCCCGGACCTCCAGGCGCCACGAGGTGTGGTCGAACGTGTCGAAGAGCGCCCGGAACTGCGTGTCGTCCAGCAGCTCGGCCATCAGCGCTCCTCGGCGTAGCGCAGCAAGGTCTTGGGAATCTCGACGTAGGACTCGTTCTCGCGTACGTCGATCAGGTCCGTGATGGCCTCCGGGTCGGTGACCCGCCACCCCTGCACGACGAACGTCCCCCGGTCCGTGGCGTAAAGCGCAGGACAGCCGCCCTGGCCGGTGTCCGTTCCAAGGTGCCGCAACCTCATGTTCCTCAACCTCCCCTATGCCGGAAACTCGTTGACTTCCCATGCTCCGGCATGCCCATCCGTGCGTCAAGATGCCCCGAGTGGGTGGAGAAATGGCTGTTCGGTATGCCCGGTAGGCTCGCGCTCGCCATGAAGGTCGTTGTCGCGCACAACAGGTACGCCTCCACCGCCCCGTCCGGCGAGAACGCGATCGTGGACGCCGAGATCGCGCAGCTCCGCGCGGCCGGCGTCGAGGTGGTGCCGTTCCTGCGCAGCTCCGACGACATCGGTGGGCTGCCGGCGGTACAGAAGGCGCTGCTGCCGGTGTCACCGCTGTACAACCGCTGGGCGCAACGGGACCTCGCGGCGCTGCTCGCCGAACACCGGCCCGACGTGCTGCACCTGCACAACCCGTACCCGTTGCTGTCACCCTGGGTCGTGCGTACCGCGCACCGGCATGGCGTACCTGTCGTGCAGACCGTGCACAACTACCGGCAGGTGTGCGCACCCGGCGTGTACTTCCGCGACGGGCACGTCTGCTACGACTGCCGGGGCCGGCGGTTCGGGGTACCGGGCATCGTGCACGCCTGCTACCGCGGATCGCGGGCGCAGAGCGCCATCATGGTCACCACGCTGGCCCTGCACCGGAGCACCTGGCGGGGCGTCGACCGGTACATCGCGCTGACCGACGCGATCGCTGCACACTTGCGAGACTTCGGCATCCCGGCCGGCCGGATCGTGGTCCGACCCAACGGCATCCCCGATCTGGGACCGCCGCCAGCCGGGACCGGGACCGGCACCGGGTTCCTCTTCGCCGCACGGCTGTCCCCCGAGAAGGGGCTCGCGCTGTTGCTGGACGCCTGGCACCGGCACGAGCCGGGCGCGCTGGGTCCGCTGCGGATCGCCGGTGACGGGCCGCTGCGCCCGCTCGCCGAGCGGGCCGCCGCCCAACGCAATGACGTGACCTACCTCGGCCCGCTCAACCCCGCCGAGGTGCGCGCCGCAATCGAAGAAGCGGCCTGCGTGGTGGTCCCGTCGACCTGGCACGACGTGCTGCCGACCATCGCGATCGAGGCGCTGGCCGGCGGGCGGCCGGTTCTGGGTACGGCGATGGGCGGCATCCCGTACGTCATCGGTACCGCCGGATGGGTCGTCGACCCGGACCCGGCCGCGCTGGCCGATGGGCTCGCCCGGGCGGCGGCCAGCGCCGGCGCGCTCACCGGTGCCGCGCGTGACCGGTACGAGAAGGCCTTCAGCCCCGACCGGCTCACCCACTCGCTGATCGACGTCTACGCCTCGGTCGCCCGCTGAGGGCCTCGTCTAGGATTTACCGGTGCCGCACCCAGCCCCGCGCGAGCTCAGGATCAACCCCGCGGTCAGCGTGGTCATCCCGACGCGGAGACGAGCACAGCTCGTGGCGCGCGCCGTGCGCAGCGCGCTCGCGCAGACGCTGAAGGACATCGAGGTCATCGTCGTGATCGACGGGTCGGATGACGAGACGCGTGCGGCCCTCGCCGCGGATCCGGACCCGCGCCTGCGCGTCGTGGAGCTGGCGAGCTCGGGGGGAGCCCCGGCAGCCCGCAACGTCGGCGTCGAGCATGCCAAGGCCGAGTGGACCGCGTTGCTCGACGACGACGACGAGTGGCAGCCGGAAAAGCTCGCCACCCAGCTGGCACTGGCGGAGGAGTCGCAGCTGCCGATGCCGATCGTCGCGAGCCGGCTCATCGTGCGTACCCCCCGGGCCGACTTCATGCTGCCACGCCGGCTGCCCGAACCTGGCCAGCCGGTCAGCGAGTACCTGGCGGTCCGCAAGGGCCCGTTCCACGGCGAGGGGTTCGTCCAGACCTCGACCATCCTGGCCCCGACCGAGCTGCTGCGCCGGGTCGGATCCGCTGGTGATCTGGTACGCCGATGAGAACCGGCCGCGGGTGAGCTTCGACGCGCCGTGGCGGGAGTCGTTCGAATGGCTCAAGCGGAGCCGGCCGCTGGTGACGCCCCGGGCGTACGCGGCCCTGGCCATGAGCGTGATCAGCTCGATGGCCGCGCCGACCCACGATCCGCGCGTCTTCGCCCTGCTGCTGCGGGAGGCGCGCCGCCATGGCCGGCCCGGCTTCATGGACTACGTGACCTTCCTGCAGGTCTGGCTGCTGCCGGCCGCGCTGCGCCGCGTGGTGCGTGACTTCTTCCTGAGCCGCCGACCGGTGTCCCGGACGGCGACCCCCTCCAGCACGGACTGGTCGGTCAAGCCGTGAGACGGCGCGCCATCCTGGCTGCGGTCGTCGCGGCCGTGGCCGTGGGCGCGGCGGCCGTCGAGTACTCCCGCACCGCAAGCCTGGGCGAGGCGGCGAAGGCGTTGCTCGCGGCCCTGTTCGCGGTCACGGTCGCGGCACTGGCCGTCAGCCTTCCGGGCGTGACACTGCGCGGCGCGGCGGTCGGCGGCTTCTTCGTCACCGCGGGCATCTTCACCTGGACCTTCACCAACCGGCCCCTGGTGATCTGGGCGGTCCTGGCCGTCGAGGGCGCGGTTTTCGCGGTCTGGGCGTGGCCGTGGCTGGGCCATCTGCGCACGCTGCCTCGGCTGGGCAGCGCCTGGCTCGGTCTGGCGTACTGGCTGTTGGGCATCGCCGGTGCGGTCCTGGTGCTGCATGCGGGAGTCGCGGCGCAGCGGTTGGCGTACGCGGGGGTCTTCACGCTGGCGGCGCTCGCCGTGGTCGCGTCCACGCGCCGACCAGGGGCCGCGAACCGCGACCTGAGCGTGGGGATCGTCGCCGCGATGCTCGTCGGGATCGCGGCCCTGCTGCTGGCCGGCTCGGGCAACCTGTTCGACGCCGTCCACGTGGCGCCCAACACGGCGTCGGGCCAGCTGATGCGGGACCGCTTCTGGGGCGACCACGCGCTGATGTACCACCCGAACTCGCTGTCGTCGCTGGCCGTGGTGGCGGCTCTTCGCATCGGGCCGGACCGCGCGTTCGCCGCGTGGCAGCGGCTCGCCGCGACCGGTCTCGTCGGCGCGGTCCTGCTGCTGACGGACTCTCGGATCGGGTTCGTGTTCGCCGCGTTCGCAGCGGTCGTCCATGGTGTGCTGGTCTGGCGCCGCGGTCAGCGCGCCGACCTTCCCGAGTACCGGCGGCCGTGGCTGGCGATCCTCACGCCGTTCGTGGTGCTGGCGCTGGTACTGGTGATCTCCGGCGGCCGCGGGTTCATCTTCCAGAACCGGTTCGGCGGCGACGACGTCACCAGCGGCCGGGTCGCGACCTGGAAGCAGGTGGCGACCGACTGGCGGCACGCCGGCTGGGCCGAGAAGCTCTTCGGCGACGCCCGGACCTCGCGCGCCGTGGTGACCCGTCTCGACGACGGTGAGCCGCCCCAGGGGCCGCGCCGCAAGCTCAACACCGACAACGCGGCGGTCGGTGCGCTGCGCCGCGGTGGGGTGCTCGGCGAGCTGGCGTTCCTGTTCGGCCTGGGCCTGCTGCTGTGGCACGCGGTACGCCGCCGGCCCGACGGGACCATGCCGGCCGCCTGGTTCACCGTCGCCGCGGTCGGCGCGCTGCCCACGATCGCGACCGAAGACTGGCTGCTGGGCGGCACCAACGGCGTGGTGTGGATCCTCCTGCTGGCCGGCGAAGCCCTAACGGTCGTCGGCTACGGCGTGCTGGGCGCCGCTGGCTCGGGCGCCTCCTCCAGCGCCGCGAACCCGTTGGCCGGGGCTTCGCGCAGCCCGCGCAGCCCGGCGTAGTACAGCGCCATCATGGCGACGAGGCCGACCACGGATCCGGTGGTCAAGCCCCAGGCAGCGCCGGGCAGCCGGTCCAGCCGCGCACCGACGACCAGCCCGGTGAGGCTGGTCGTGGTGAAGACGACGTACTGCACGAAGAGCATCCTGGCCCGGTGCATGCCGCGCAGGGCCGCCGCGTACGGCAGCTGGATCAGGTAGAGGGCCGGTTGGATGGCGATGGGCAGCGCCAACGGGGCGATGTCGGCGAACTTCGGGATGCGGGTCAGCACGGTACGGGCGACTGGTACCAGAATCGCGACCATGACCGTAGCGATCACAGCGGCGCCCAGCGCGAGCAGCCGGGTCTGGCGGCGCAGCGCGTCGGCGGCGCTGCGCCCCTCGGCACCTTCCTGAGCCGCCGCGCCGGCCAGCCGGGACGCCCGAGGCACCAGCAGTCCCATCATCGCGGTGATGAAGTTCTGTACCGGTTGCAGCAGCGCGATCTGCGCACCGCGCAGGCCGGACAGCTCCCGTGCCGACAGCTGGTGCGCCACCAGGAACGCGACCGCCTGGACCTGGAACTGCCCGATCAGGGCGGTCGCCGTGAACCAGCCGGACAGGAACCTGGTCTCGGCGAACCACTGCCTCGGGTTGCCACTCCACGGCACGAGCCGCGAGCGCAGCAGGAACACGGCCGCCCCCGCAGTGGCGCCCAGGCCCCAGGAAACGAACAGGCTCCCGGCGGTGATGTGGCCGGTGGCGTACATGACCGCGACGGCGAGCAGCTGGGTGCCCACCCACACCGAGTCGATGACCAGAGCCTGCTGGGGCAGGCGCGCCGCCAGGTAGCTGTACCGGGCGGTGTCGTGCACCAGCAGCGACGGCAGGAACGGGACGACCCAGATAAGGTCGCGCAGGTCGACGTCGCCCTCGACCGGGAGCACCCGCCAGAGGACCAGCAGCACCAGCGCCGCGGACAGCGCGAGCCCGAGAGCGGCGGTCAGCCCGTTGCGGACCAGACGGGTCCCGCGCTCGCCGTCGTAGCGGGAGGCCAAGGCCAGCAGCACCTCGCCGACGAACGCGCGGCTGATGCCGATCACCAGGTACGCGACGCCGAGCGAGAGCAGCATGATCCCGGCCCGCACGCGATCCAGCAGCGCGAGGGCCAGCAAGGTGTTCGCGGCGTTGGCGGCCGAAATGACCACCTGGTCCACCAAGCCGGCGGTCACCCAGCGGGACGTGCGCATGCCGGCCACGGAACTCCTTCCATCCGTCCGGCGCGCCGAGCGAACGCTGGCCGCGGAGACTGTCGCAGGATAGCGCGCGCCCCTGGTCAGCCGGGCAGTGCGGCCAGGTCGGCCAGCATGCCGATGCGCTCCTCCGGCGTCAGCACTTCGTAGGGCGCCGCCGCGCGACGGTCGGTCTCCGCCTCGATCAGCTCCCGTTCCCGGCCCCACGGAAGCGTAACGATCTCCGGCACGGTCAAGCCGGCCGCGGCCCAGGCGGCGGCATGCGCGTCAGCCCGGTGGTACCGCAGGCAGCTGAGCCGGTTGAGCAGCAGCAGGCCGGGCGCCGCGCCGTCCGGCTCGAAGGCCGGCGCCATCGCCGCAAAGGCGTCCCCGCCCGTCACGGTCGCGGCCTGCAACAACCGATGGAGTACGCCGTTCAGCCGCCCCACCCGGTCCAGATCGTCACGCCAGTGATCGGCCATCGCCTCGGCCTGCTGGCCGTAGAGCTCGACGAGGAAGCCCTGACCCGCCGGGGTGGCCCGGAACCCGCCGTCGCCGGTCCGCTCGAGCGTGCCGCGCTGGACGTGCCCGTCGATGTACCGCTGCGCCTCGTCCAGGTCCCGGTACCGCGTGATCGCCGCGAGCTGCGCCGGCTCGACCACCCGTCCGGGCCAGGCGAGCGAGGTGCGGAACTCGATCAGTACGCCGACCCGTTCGCCGCCGCCGTGGCGGGCAACCAGCTCACGCCCGCCCCGCTCGCGGCCGGCCGCCATGCCGCGCCGGAACACCCGGTCGATCGCCGGAGCGACAAGCCCGGCGAACCTGGGCGGCGAGATGTCAACAGCGTCAGCCACGCCGGCAGGCTAGCCGTTCCCGGCTTTCGGGGCGAAGCCGAACAGGCGCGCCGTGGCGAACCCGGCCGTCACGATCTCGCGTACCAGCACGTCGCCCGGGCCACGCTGCTCGTCGAGCAGGTCCAGCTCCGGCTCGCTGAGCCAGCGCCACTCGGTGTGCTTGCCCTGCTCCAGGCGGGGCCGGTCCAGGTTGCCGTCTACCCGTACCAGAAAGTCCTGCTCGACCCGGTCCTGGCCGTCGTCGCCGGTGTAGCTGAACTCACCGACCGGCCCGAGCACGACGGAGATCCGCCAACCGGTCTCCTCCTCGACCTCGCGAAGTAACGTGTCGTCGATCGACTCACCGGGCTCGACGTGGCCGCCAACAATGTCCCAGCAGTTTGGGAAGAGCTTGCGGTCAGGCGAGCGGCGCTGGACGAAGATCCGGCCATCGTCGTCGAGGATCAGGGCACCGGCGCAGCGCAGCGGTTCTCGGGACACCTCCCTGCTCTATGCCACTGGCGGGCGTTTGGCAAGCGGTCCGGCACTCGCCGCGCCGTAGCAGGTAGTGTGGCCTTCCGGAAGTCTTGAGTGTGCAACCCCATTCGGGCGAGGATGTCCGTACCGTGCGTTGCGAGGGGTGATGCGCCATGCAGGTACGTGACGCGATGAGCAAGGCGGTGCTGACCGTCGGGCCCGAGCACACGCTGCGCCAGGCGGCCGCGTTCATGTCGGCGCGGCGCACCGGCTCGGCAGTTGTGCATGATCCTGACGGGTCCGGGCTCGGCATCATCACCGAGCGAGACATCCTGAACGCGATCGGTGCCGGGCTCAACCCGGACACCGAGCGTACGGCCGGACACATCACCTGGGACGTGGTGTACGCCGGTCCCACGTGGACGCTGGAGGAGGCCGCGGCCGCGATGCTCCGTGGCGGCTTCCGGCACCTCGTGGTCCTCGACGACGACGAGGTCCTCGGCGTCATCTCGGTCCGCGACATCGTCCGGGTGTGGAGCCAGAACCGGGCCAGCGTCGCCGCATAACCGGTTACGGGTCGCTCCTGACGTAGACGCCCGGCGCGTCGTGCAGTGGCTTGAAATCGCTCAGCGCGCCGGCGCCGGTGAGCTGTTCAAAGGCAGCGCGCCAGCCAGGGCAGCTGGCTTGCTGGCAGAGCGGACAGAGACCCGTTGCCGGCTCGTTGGCGTGGACGGCAAGCAGGTAACGGTAGTGCTCGACGAGCTCGGCCGCTAACGGTGTCATGGCGGG
>WNFU01000300.1_pt1 | contig 98805 bp, 66 predicted proteins | sample 5400121 | NCBI WGS metagenome assembly WNFU01 (sample SAMN13153360, study PRJNA577476) | soil metagenome | isolation source: 100 cm soil or saprolite under grassland replicate 1 | place: USA:California | collected 2016-06-15 | reverse complement strand
AGAGCACACAGCCGAAACGTCGAAGTTGCCCAACCCGAAGCCGGCCAGAGAGGAGTGCAGGCCAATCTCTCGTCTATGGCAGAGAGCCTGATCGCCAATCAAACCCCATAGGCGCCCCCGCGGTTTAGTTCAATCAATTGTATGCGCAGGGCTCGGGAACAGTGCGCTTGGTTACTGCCAAGACGCCACCCGAGCCCTGCGCATACAATCCTCTTCATTATGTGGAATTAAAAGTCAAGGAGGGATGGCGATGATCACCTTAGTCAATAAGCGTCATCCCAGGGGCGGAGAAATCTACATTGGATGACCGAGCCTCCTTGGCAATCCTTTTCGCATTGGCGAGCACGGAACCCGCAAAGAAGTGATCGCCAAGTATCGCGTCCAGCTCTGGCGGCAGATTCAGCGGCGTGGCGCAGTCTATCGCGAATTGCTTTGCCTGGCCGATGCGGCGCTCCAGGGAGATCTGTTTTTGATCTGCTGGTGTAAACAACCAGGTCGCCAAACAGACTGCTACGGTGATATTTTAAAGTCCGCCGTCACCTAGGTTAACGCGACGTGAGAGTCACAGCGTGATAGCGCCAACCAAAAACGAAGCAGAAAGTTAAGGCGAGAGTGATGTCGATGGCGTCTGTTTCTCCCGAGACCTGCAGTAGCGGGAGCATGCGTTTATCGCTTTGGGGCAGGCTAACGATCGTGTTCACCGGGCGCGCGATGTGCCTCGGCCAACAATAACCAAACCAATTTCGCGCGCTCTTAAGCAACAGCTCAGCAATAAACCCGTAAGCTCTTTAAAACCAACATAGGCATTTTATCAGTTGCATTCACATCTGTGCAGGCGAATGCCTGCAGGAGAACTCCGGTGCAACAACTGTTAGACGACAGTTCTAGAAGTTTCTGGTGACTCTTACCTCAATATCTGGTAAGGCCTTTTTCATGCCAGCAATGCCTCCCTTACTCGTATTGGTGCCGAATACTTCTACATACTTTAGCTTGGGAAGTGATGCGAGAGACTGCAGACCCGCATCTGTGATTTCTGTCAGATTGAGTTTCAACCTTTCCAGATTATCTAAGCCTTCCAAGTATATGAGTCCTTTATCTGTAACTTTGGTAGATGTCAAATATAGCGTGTTTAGTTTGGTCATCTTCCTGAGTTTTGTAAGCCCAGCGTCCCCGACATGCGTGAAGTCGAGTATGAGCCACGTTAGATCAGTTAAGTTTTGCAAGTGGGCCAGTCCTGCATCAGTTACAACGGTGTCCTCAAGGCATAGCCAGTCAAGATTTGTTAAGTGGCTTAACTGCATAAGCCCTGCATCGGTAATTCGTGTGCCCTGCAAATCCAGTGTCTTGAGTTTGTGGAAACCTGATATGTATGCCAGCCCGGCGTCAGTAATTTGTGACCGGCCCAACTGCAAGTCCACAAGATTGTTCAGCCCTCCGATGTGGGCAAGTCCTGCATCAGTGATTCGGGCACCATAAAGCCTCAATACTCTTAGTTTCTTTAACTCGGCCAGATGAGCAAGCCCCGCGTCCGTAATTTTGCTGTCGAAATCCAGCCAAAGTTCCTTAAGCTCACCTAGCCCTTTTAGGTGGGCTATACCGGCGTCGGTGATATTTACCTCCAACAGTTGCAAGACTTCCAATTCGGTTAAGCCTTCCAAATTGGCGAGTCCCGCGTCAGTGATGAGGGGGCGGGCTGCATTTGGCCCACCTTCTACTCGAACTATCTTGACCCCTTGCATACTTTTCAAAACGGCGAGGTCTTCGTCTGTTGCATCTTGCCTGATAATGACTTCATCCCCGCGTCGAATCACACGAGGCTTCTGTTGATTATTGGCTGACTCCATACTAAATGCATTTGAGCAGGCGAGAATGACGGATTGAAATGAAAGTATGAAGCACACGCTCAAACTGAGGATCGGTCTTTTCATTTACATTACCCCTTTCGCTACGCGCAGCCGTCTAACGACTATGTTCACCGGGCGCGCGGCACCCCTTCGTGACAAGCGACAAACCAGCTTCGCGCGCTCTTAAGCAACAGCTCAGCAATAAACCCGTAAGCTCTTTAAAACCAACATAGGCATTTTTTCAGTTGCATTCACATCTGTGCAGGCGAATGCCTGAAGGAGAACTCCCGTGCAACAGCTGTTAGGCGCATTTTCGAAGAACTCTGGCCTCGAATTCGCGGAGCGCTTTCGATTCGGGGCAACTATGCCCTTTACGACTTCGGCTCATTGTCCAATGATACATTTATACATTGGACATTCTTTCCCCCGGCTTTGGGGGGCCTAACGGTTACGTTCAGCGAGGCCGCTAGCGGCATTCCGTTGTTCATGAGAACTGCGCTGCGCGGCCTCCGCCTGAACCGATTGTTAAACGTTTTTTTGCAGGCCTTCAAAATACGCCTTTACCTCAGGGTCATCTTCCAATATGTGATCGCTTATGTGGAAGACCTCTTCGATCCAGGGATGTTTCAATGCCTCATCCCGATTTAGCATCCGGCCAATAAAGGTTGCATCATGCCAGGGTGATTCATTCGCATCGACGACTATAACTTCGTATTGTGCTCCGCCATCGCGTATAGTCAAAGCAAATGACCTTCGGTCTTCAGGAGAAGCCTCTTCACCCCATTCCCCCATTCCGATTGCTACTTTGATTTCAGCAAGCAACATTGGTACACGCGGCGGTACAGTACCGGGAGCGGTAGCGACCGGGTGCCCCCATCGAAACGCCTTCTTTGCAAGGCGCCCGGTCGCTACCGCTCCCGGTACTGTACCAATGTTGCTTGGTTCGATTTAGTTAAACGAGTGGTTATTCCACCGCAGCAATCACACTTCTCTTTACCTGGTTCTTCAAATTCTATCTTGATCATTGCTCTGTAAGTTGTCGGTATTCAACGCCTAACGTCCAAGCTGACCGGGCGCGCGAGCGGCACTGGTGGAACGATACGAAACTCATTTCGCGCGCTCCGGTCCAGCGCCGTGTTAGGTCACTCTTTGGAAAAAGAAGGGTCGTTTATTTTGTTTACTAGCGTTACACCTGAATTTCCCGATGAACAGCCCCTGTTTGAACAAGGTGACCTAACATCATTTGATATTGATCCCAGGGGATAGGGCATCTGTTGAAGACGACAGATGCCCCTGATGTTATCCCGCCATCGAGCGAGCGCTCAGGTTGCTCGCCAGCATTGCCCTATCCTCTCGCCCGACGCTTCCGATTGTCCGCAGGTCGCGTAGAATGTCAATCGAACTGCGCGAACTACTCAATTGCCCACAGATGGTGTTCGCTCAATTCCTCACCGTGATCATTGAGGTTTTGCAGGCTTAGGAGTAAGGATTGTAGCCTCAGAAGCGATGTCGCGCTGAAGTTACTGGCCATCGCCAAGCATCACCTTGAGGCGTTGCTTTCCTGACTGCGTTTTGCCGCCTCGAATGCGGATAGGACGGGCAATTCACGGCGGGCAACGACGCTCAGTTCCCGTGGGGTGAAGCCATCCGGAGTGGGCACGTCGGCCAGCTTCTGACACAGTTTCTCAAACAGGTCAATCCCTTCTTCAACTGCGGCGCGCTCATCTTCAGTCAACGGAATTTTCTGCAGCATCCGCATCAGATTGGACTGTCCCTCAATGAACTGCCCCTTGGTCGAATCCTTTGCCACATAAAAACTGCACTTAGGACATGCCATCCGATGCGGGCATTCGACAAAGTAGGCGTGAGTACACCAGCCGTGGCCCAAATCATAATATTGCCATGGCTCACCCTTTGCCGCAGCTCCACTCATGATAGCTTCACGATCAATCAAGACCTCAATCGTTCGCACATTACGCTCGAAGTATCCTGCCTTTTCATATTTCTTGGCCAGCTTGGTCGGGCTCACCTTGGCGTAATATTGCGTCGAGTTCGGACTGCGATGGCCGAGCCATTCCTGTAGATCAAATAGGCTCATCGGCTCACGCGAGTTGTAGAGCTGGGAGGCGATGGTTGATCTGGCGCGATGACTGGTGATCATCCCCCTGGCATCGCTCAGCGGTACTCCTGACTTACGGCAGAGCATTGGAATCAACGACTGATTGAGATAACTTTGGCTGACTTGCTGTTCACGATGGAAAAATAAGTAGTGCACTATCTCACCGGTCTTGGGATCGAGCGCCGGTTGTTGGCTAGGGCGCACACGCTCCCATTCTTCAATCGCCTTTCCGACCGTCACATCGACAGGTTTGGTAAACGCGCGGCTGGTCTTGGTCACTGGCACATCCAACCAGCATACTGAGTCTTTTTCAAGCCGGTCTGCAGATCCTTCTACTGGGACATCCTCGCGTTGCCAGCGGATGCAGCCGACGCGTAACCGCATGATCTCATTTGCGCGCAGCCCGCAGAAAAGCCAGGTTAATGCCATGGCACGTATCATCTCCACCGGATACCGGCTGGTCATGTAAGTCGCGCGCCCGCGGCATGGAGATTTTGGCACGTCATCATCGGTGAAATTGAGACCTGCCCAGAGCAGTTTCGCCCAAACGTCATCGGCGATCACGCGAGGATTTGCGCCCACTTTAGACTTAATCGAGAGTGGGATTTGAAACGCCCGTTGAGGATTGAACCGCCGTGGGATCCAGCCCCACTCCTGACAATCTCGAAAGAATATGCGCACGGCTGATAGATGATGCGCCTGTGTAGCCGGCGAAAGTGGCTTGCCAAGATTATTATTGAACGATTGATTGCGCACCGACCAGTCGCCGATTTTTGCCTGTTTAAGTGCGGCAATGAATTCAACGGCATGTTCATGTTGCCAGAGCGCAGGGTCAGTCAACTCAGGATGAAAGACGGCCATCCAGCGGCCCACCTTACATAAGCAGCCGAAATAGCCGCTGCGAGTGATCGGTTCAAGTAACGCCGTATCACGCCATCTTGTAATCCATTCTGCCCACAATGCCGGCACCCCTGTCATGGCATAATCGGCTGGCCGCCGACTTCGGCGTTGACGTAGAGGGCGATCAATAATCCCGAAATTGTAGAGCGATCGAGAAAGCATCAGAACATCTTCTTTGTTGCTGAGGCTTCCCCAATTGTTTTGCACTTCTTCCAGTAATCCCGGCGTGAGGTCTTCCAGCCTGGGGCTGTGATTGGCCAACAGTAATTTGCACAAGAGATTCGGGATGCGTTTCTCGTTTATTGCAGGTGCATAGCCGATCCTGGCGATCTCAGCCTGCACACGAGCGACCAGCAATTCGACATGCGCCTGACCAAAGACGTGCCGCGCGAGTTTGCGGTGCCAGATCTTACCGTATGAATAGACGTCATCAAGACCGTCAAAGAGGTAAGCCAACGCGAGTAGGACACAGCGGATATTACCGTAACCTGTTCTGGCGGAAAACTTCCGATGATCGGCATCCAGGACCTCGCGCCACACCTCGTGCGACCACCCCAAGAACGGCAACTGGCGGATATGCATCTCGCGCAGCAAAACCCAGACGGCGCCCTGGAAGCGATCGGCATCATCTCCAGCGATATAAGCCAGTGCGTCCTCCAGCGGCACTAGTAATCGATCGAGGATCTCACGATACGGGCCAATACAGAGCTTCGCTCCGGAAGTTGCAGATGCCAAGGCACGCCGCTCTTTTTTATTCAGGGACTTCCTTCGATCATAGCGTGACAGATCAAACGGCCATGGTCGCTCGGCATTATTCGGTTGCGTTGCCCCAACACTCATTGAGTTTGCTCCGTCATCTGCGCGACTCGCCAACTATGGATCTGCGCCATGCCCTTCTGCAGCTTTCCTGCGAGATCCCTGCCGCACAGATGGATGTAGTCTTTGGTGGCTTCCAGACTGCGATGGCCGGCGAAAGTCGCAATTTCGTGAATATCCCAACCCGATCGAGCCAGGTCCGTCAGGCATAGATGCCGCAACGTATGGGTCGAGAAACCTGTCACTCCCGAGACTGAAGCGATGCGCGCCGCGACTTTCGACCAGGTCCAAATCGAGATTGGCTGTCCGCCATTCCGTGCCGACTCGGAGATGAAGATTGGGCCGCGTGCTTTGGTTATCCGGCGGCGATATCGGAGATATTCTCCGAACAGTAAAGATGTGGTCGAGGAAAAAGGAACAACCCGCGTGCGCCGGCTCTTAGTCGTTTCGGCGCGGACTGTGAGCAACAGATTGGCGAAATCAAAGTCAGCGATTTCGAGCAGGCACAGTTCTTCCCGGCGCAAAGCGGCGTCATAACCGAGCGCAAACATCGCGCGATTGCGCAGCGATTCTAACTTGATGGCAGCGAGGATTGCTTGCCACTGCTCACCATTTGGAATCCATGGCAGCTTGCGGTGGCGCGAAATCATGCCGCGATGGCGATGTCCGCCGAAACCGCTCCCTGGCGTGTAGCGTCCCCGCCCCACCGGATTATCCGCGCGGACTCCTTTCTCCACTAGGAAATCGAAGAACAGGCGCACCGCGGTCAGGCGTTGATGCAAAGTAGCATTGGATAACCCTGGTGCTGAAGACGCTCGTTTGGAGAGTGCCTTCTGCCTCGGAGAACGTGTAGTCATCTCACGAACCCAGAGGGCAACGTGTTCACGCGTCGCCTGGTCGGGTAAGATGTTAAGAAGCGAGCAGGCAGTGAAAAAGTCTTCACGCCCGCGCGCATATGCGTCGAGCGTGTTTGAGGCGCGGCCGAGCGAAGCCTCGAGCAGAAGGAGATCGCGAGCCAGCGAGTGACCGGCAATGCGCGGATACTTTTCCCACTCGATCGAGCACATCGCGATCTCCATTCACGCAATAGACCAGCATTTATATGACCATTACCTCCTGAACGTGGAGAACCGGTTTTCTTGCAGCGCTTTGCAAGCCGATCCCGGTCGATCTATTCCGCGTAACATATGATGATTCCACCCCCATGCCGAAGCTCAGTATCGTTTTCATGTGTTCTTGAGAAAATTCCGGATGGATTGCAGGCGCGCCGCCGCTGAAGCCGTCCGCCGTCACGTGATGTCGCTCTCCTCCTGACGTTGCTCTTTTTCGATCATGGCGTCGTGGACGAAGCGCGCAACGGCTTCAGTGATGGCTTCGTTGGCGAGTTTGGCAGCGTTGTCGTACTCGCCTGCGTCCATCAGCGACTGGATCGTCTCTCGGCGTGCGCCGTCAGATAGCTCATCCCATAGCTCCTCTTGCGCGAGCCTCTCCCGGATATCGTCTTCCGTGAAGCACAGCGAGGGGATTGCTCTCCGGGCGTCCTCTTTCGCCTCTCGCTGCAGATCTTCCGGCGCATGTGCGAGAAGACGAAAGAACATCGTGCTGCTCACTGTGATAATGGTGCGGCTCATCTTGCCTCCTCTTGATTGCTGACTGGAGAACGCCGACGCTCCGGCGCAATGTGATCATCACGACTTGCGGCGCTCGTGCGCCAATGCGCGCCCTGCGATCCACTCTCTTTTTGTTGTTACGGGAGGGGCTGTCGGATAACCTAAAACCTGGCCGAAACGTAACCCATAACTTGGCCGCCAAAAAATACCCAAAAAGCTGCAGACTCCCTGTAACCTCATGTCATTTCGTAGAACAGTATGGGTAAAGTCGGCCACTTTATGGGTTATTCGTGTGCTTGCGGGAAATGAGCGTGAAAAAAGCAAAAAAGGCCCGCTCCCTCTCGCCTCCGAGCGGCGCGCCGCGATTCCACGAAGCGCCGGTCCATTGCGCTGGGTTCGGGCCGTCGCAGACCGCGCTGCCGTCTGTTCCCAGCCGCACGTCGAACAACCGGCCGCTCGAGTTGTAATGGCAGCGGTGATAGAGTGCCATCGAAGTTCCGAACTGTTCGCGGGTCAACTATCATTGGGGATTGTATTGGGTGTCGGCTAAGCACTCTCGACTGATGGCTCCGAGCGGGCGAGTCGAGACCTTCGTCAAATGCGAATCAGATGACAATACTGCAAAGATGTATGTTGTAATTTTAACTTTTGACTTTTGACTTCATGCACTTCTATCCCTATGTTTCTGTTCTAATTTAGACCGGCGGCAGCATCGAACAAGTGAAGATGGTTCCCGTCTCGTTACTGACCGATTTCAACTTCGACTATCAGGAGTTACTTCTTATTCCGGTCCCGAGCGATGAGGACGGTGAACGCTAATCAGGTGGCAATTTATGAAGATAGTTCCTGGAGCTAATTTCGATCACTATGAAATCCTCGCTTCACTCGGCGCAGGCGGGATGGGCGAAGTCTGGCGCGCCCGTGACACACGGCTCGAGCGCGATGTCGCCATCAAGCTATTGCCTGCTGAATTCGCAAAAGATGCTGACCGATTGCGCCGCTTCGAGCAGGAGGCCCGCGCCACCTCCGCGCTCAACCATCCCAACATCCTTACGGTTTATGACACTGGCACGCATGAGACCCGGCCCTACATAGTGGCCGAATTGCTCGTCGGCGAAGAGTTGCGTGAGGAGATGAATCAGGGCGCAATCGCTTTGCGCAAGGCGGTCGATTATGCGCGACAGATCGCCGAGGGACTGGCCGCAGCGCACGCCAAAGGGATCGTTCATCGTGACCTGAAACCGGAGAACCTGTTTGTCACCCGGGACGGCCGCGTGAAGATTCTCGACTTCGGCCTGGCGAAGCTGAAACCGCAGCGCAACGCGCCGGTCGGCTCCGACATCGCCACGCAAAAGCAGATTACCGATCCAGGCACGATTATGGGCACGGTAGGCTACATGTCGCCCGAACAGGTGCGTGGCCAGGATGTCGATCATCGCTCGGACATCTTCAGCTTCGGTGTGATTCTCTACGAGATGCTGTCAGGCCGACGGACCTTCAGTGGTGAATCGGCGATTGAAGTGATGAATGCCATTTTGAAGGAAGAAGCGGCGGATTTGGGCGAGACGCAAGCGAGGATTCCGCTTGCGTTGGAGAAGATCGTGCGGCGCTGTTTGGAAAAAAATCCGGAGATGCGATTTCATTCGGCGCACGATCTCAGTTACGCGCTCGAAGCGACGGCCTCCACTAGCTCAGCTGGTTTGAATCGAACCGAAGTAGCGCATACGTTCGAGACTACTGCCTTGGCGAAGCGCGCCAGCTGGCGTGAGCGCATCTGGATGATCGCCACAGGCATCCTGTCGGTGTTGTTGTTGTCAGGGGCAGTGGTCTGGACCAGGCGCATCGAGCCAGAGGCGCAGACGGTGCGCTTTACGATATTCGCGCCGGAAAAGACCAGTCCCCCCCAGCCTTTTTTTGCCCTCTCGCTGGACGGGCGGCAGATCGTTTTTAGCGCCGCCGATGGGACCGGAACGCGTCTGCTATATTTACGCCCGCTGAATTCTTTCGTTGCGCAACCATTACCCGGAACCGAAGGGGCAATGCTTCCCTTCTGGTCGCCGGACAACCGCTCAATTGCCTTCTTTAGCGCAGGGAAGTTGAAGCGAGTCGAAGTGTCAGGGGGCTTGCCGCAGACATTGTGCGAAGCGAGTGCCGGCGGTGGCTCATGGAATCATGCAGGCGAGATCATATTTTCTGTCGGGGCGCTTTATCGCGTTCCCGCGACGGGTGGGGTTCCTACCGCTCTGACCACGACAGACCCATCAGGATATTCTCACTGGCTACCGCAATTTCTGCCTGATGGCGAGCATTTCCTTTACTATGCTTTGGGAAAACAGCCCGGGCAGAGTAGCGTCTATGTTGGTTCACTTACCGGCAAAGCGTCGCACCAGGTGCTCAGTACGGATTTCGGCGCACAATATGCGGCTGGATATTTGCTGTTCGTCAGGAATAACGCCTTGATGGGACAACCCTTTGATACCAGCACGCTGAGGCTGGCCGGCGAGCCGTTTCTGATCGCTGAGCAGGTGAAAACCTATAAATTCGCCCCACATTTAAGCGTTGCGGAGAATGGAACGCTGGCATTTCAGAGCGGAGGAGCGCAGACGTCGCAACTTATCTGGTTCGACCGCAGCGGAAAGCAGCTTGGGAGGGTCGGTGAGTCAGCCGATTACTGCAATTTGAGTCTTTCGCCGGACGGAAAGCGCCTGGCCGTAGGCGTTCGAGACCCCAAGACATATGTGCGCGATATCTGGTTGTTCGATCTGGCGCGCGGCGCGATGTCGCGTTTCACCTATCATCCTGCAGAAGACAACAACCCGGTCTGGTCAAAAGACGGCAGCCGAATTTACTTTTACTCAGATCGCAATGGCGCACGCAGTCCGCGCGACATCTTCCAGAAGAAAGTGAACGCCACTGAAGAAGAAGAACTCATTTTCGCATCTCCACAATATAAGAGCATTGAAGACCTGTCGCCCGACGGGCGGCTGCTGATCTACAACTCGCATCTGGGCAACAACAACTCGACCGACCTGTGGCTGTTACCGCTGGATGGAGAGCGCAATCCGAGGCCATTCCTCAATACAAAATTCAACGAAGATCAGGCAGCCATCTCGCCCGATGGCCGGTGGGTCGCCTACCGGTCTGATGAATCAGGGCGGTCGGAAATCTATGTAGCAACCTTTCCGCAGCTTAGCGGCAAATGGCAGGTCTCGGTGGACGGCGGCGAGGAGCCGCAGTGGCGGCGTGATGGGAAGGAGTTGTTCTTTACTGATCAAGATCGTAAGTTGATGGCCGCCGAGGTCAAAACCGGCTCCGGCACATTCGAGTCGGAGGCGCCAAAACTTCTGTTCGAGACACAACTCATTATCGAAAAAGGCAGAAACCGTTTTGTTGTGACCGGCGACGGTCAGCGGTTTCTGGTAATCACACCGTTAACGCCGCCCACGCTTATCAACGTAACGCTCAACTGGACGGCGGAGATAAAGAAATAACAACCCCTAAATGATCGGCTGTCTGGACATTCTTATAATAAACCGCTGAAAGCTCACCAAAAGGCATACGGTGAACGCGGTTATAGACCGCACGCACAGGCTGCGAATTCGATGTCAATGGGTTTGATAAGGGAAAGAGCACAGTTTGACTTTATGCCCCTTTCGGAGTGCCCTGACGCCATTCCTCAAGTGGCACGTTGGTGGTGTCTCGAGTGGGGACTACCCCAACGCCATGAATCAATGGAGTCCTATCTGAGCGAGCTAGCGAGCCTCAAACCAGGTAAGCTACCTATTCATCTTCTGGCCCTAAGCGAGAGAAATATCGTTGGAGTTGCAACCCTAAAGGACCAGAGCGCGTTACATAAGCTTTTCCCTGACTTTCAATATTGGTTGAGCGGCGTCTACGTTCCGCCAGCGCTCCGTAGTAGAGGTATCGCAACAGCTCTCTGTCTCAAGATGGTCGACATCGCAAAAACTAGAGGGGTAACGAGGTTGCATCTTGTGACCGAGGTCCTCGATGGAGGGCTCTATGCCAAGATTGGGTGGAATCCTATCAGGCAAGTTCATGTTGACGACCTTGATTTATTGGTAATGGCGAGAGATGTTCCTTAGCAAGGAGAGCGGCCTAACCATTGCAGCCGAGCCCGCTTAATAGTTATTCAGCGGCCAGGTTTTGGGTTATCTGACAGGGGCGTCCGCGTTGACCGAGCTGTTCCTGAAGCGAATGAAGAGGCGCGAAGCCGTGGCGATTGGCTGTGCTGGCGCCGGAGATGGTCGAGCGTTGTGGGCAGGTGGAAGGGCTGTGGCTCTACAATGAAAGTACCTGAGGATCAAGACTCTGCCCACCTTCGGGATCTCTTTGTGAAGATATTGAGGTGTTGAAGAAACGGTTTAATAAGCCGGAGTGAAGAATGCTGGTTGTTGGCCACTGTTTACGAAAGCTTTCGGGCAGGCGTTTTCTTCTTCTTGCGCGCCTTATGTTTTTTCCTCTTCTGGTCTCTTTCGAGCACGGCTTGAATCTCGTCTTCGGGCGGTAATCGAAATGATGTCTTCCGCATCTCGTCAACCGTCTGGGGAAGGACGATCAAATCTCTCGCCGCGGCTCTCTCCAGTATGGTGAATAACGAAATAGTCTGAAGATTGAGCCGCCTCGCTTCCGGAAGCGCGTCCTTATCGTCGATCAAAACCGCATCCGCTTTTAGCATAAGTGCGAGCGCAAAGGCTTCATGCTCGCCATCGTTGATTTTCTTCTGTGGCGTAAAAATCGAAAGATCAGCCTTCTTCACTTCGAGCCAATGGGGACGGGACTGCATCCAGTCTTTCACTTTCTGCGGGGTTTTGGGCCGTTGTAGTTCCTCGGCGACTTTTTCTGGAATGAAAACCCGGCCAAAAAGCGATTCGAGAATATGAACCTTTTCGATTTCGATGAGGTATCGGAGTGGGGTGGTGTTAGAGACAGTAATCATCTGCCTTTCTTTGCCAGCATCTCTTCAAGCGCCGCGCCCTCCCTTTCAAAGTCTTCGGCCGTATACTTGCTCCGCACGTCATACCGCTTGAAAAATTCATATAGCTCCTCACGGTCTTCAAAGCCGAGCATTTCCATTACTTCGAGTTCAGTGATCAGGTCAGCCTCGTGCGCCTTGATGGCCGCAAGCTCCAACAGCCGACGCGGAAGGGGGGTCGTGCTCCCGTTCAGAATTGCCGCCGCTATATTATCTGGAATGGTTGCGTTGATTGTGATTTCCATAAGCGCCACCTCTTCCTTAAGAATACTACGGGATTCCGAACCACGGCAACGATGAAGAGAGGAGCGCCTATTTCCCGGTCAGAAGAGACTAAGCCTAACCATCTCATCGTTGCTAAGGAGAAGAATTACACTTATCGGTCTCTGCTTCCGGCGGCTCCTGTACTCCAGCGTAACCGCAATAATCTGCTCACCCTCAGGGACGAACCTCAGCAAGTCATCCCATGAGAAGTTCTTCGGGACAGCATTGCCGATCAGATTTCTGATTTCGCGCTCACACGATTCCTGATAGCTCTCCGACATCTCCTCACGACTGCGCCCCTGGTCATTGCTCGGATCGAAGCCCGCCCACGCGTCAGTTTGATAGAAATCCTGCGGATCGGCGCCGCCGACCGTGAAATCGACTTTGTCGATGTCCCAGTTGTTCGGGTCGTTGAATGTGAAGACCACGTGGTTACTGATCTCGCGCCACTCCTCTGGATGTTCCTGTTCCATCCCCAGTCCCCACTGACCGGCCTTATAGAAGATCTGAGGACAACCATTGGCGATCTGAATTGTCTCTCCAGGTTTCCACCAGAGACACCGAATGTCGAGTCGCGAGTCATCCGCATCCATTACCTTGTACGCCGCGCCGGTCAATTCGAGAAATGTATGCAGGCCATATTCGACAGAATCTACTGTTCCGTCTTCCCGAATGACTCGCGCTTTGTCTGCGAGCAACAGCGGCGGATTCTCGTAACTCAGGACCTGAGGCGCGGACAACGAGGTCATTTTGCTTACGTCGTCTCCGGACTCGTACCGTTTGCGCCGGGCGGCCACAAAGCACGGAAGCTTAGACGCCTGCGCCGGATAATCGTGGTAGAACTGACTGAGCGCCAGCGGGTCTATTTCTTCAATCGGCGTCCGGCTGAAATACTCGAAGAGCGAATCGCGAATGAAATCGCACAGTTTGTTCAATGCCTCATCTTTGATAATGCCGCGGCGTGAAGGAGACATCGGATTGACGGGTTTTCCCTGCCTGACTTCGAGGTACGCCTGAAAGCGGCTATATTGGTCGACTGGGATCATCTGTCCATGGAAATTAATCCAGATTCCATTCTGGATCGTGTATCCCTCCTTCCCGTAAAGACCGATGACCATCCGATTGTTCTGATAGGAGGTTTCGATCAACGGAACGCTCGGCATCGCATCCTCCGGGACACTCGTATTGACGACCGTGTCGTTGATCATAACGTTGAGTAAACCAATATAGCCCCTGGCCGGAGAGCGATAGATTAGCCAGGCATCTGTCAGGGTCTTGACGAGTTGGTCGGTCAGCGCCTTTGAACACACGACCCCGATATTCATTCCCGGAGCAGGGAAGCATGTCGTCCTTAAGTTCTCTCTCCATCCAGCGGCGTATTGCCAGTCCCACCAAAGATGCGCATCGATAGTCAGAGAAAGCAGGTTCGAGCTGAAGGTCACCGACTGGACTTCATCGTGTGCGAGAATACTATGAACGCCGAGGCCCATCGACTGGTGAGCTTCCTGAATACGCTGATCCCATCCGGACTCACCGAGTTTCAAAAGAGCCTGGAAGTCGGACTCGTCGCGTAGGCCACGCCCATCGTCCTGATAGGTGAAACCACTATCGTCAGTGGTGATCCGAATATTTCGCGCGCCCGCCCTAATTGCATTTTGAAGAATTTCACTGATGAGCTCATTGACATCGCCTGTGAAAGCTCGCTTGATCCCGAGTCGCAAGCGCGCCGGATTGATCAGATCGTTGATCTGTGAAGCGGACATAAATATTCTCCTTTGGCGTCACTGGTGGAAGAATTCCTGAGCGGATAGAGAAAGCTAGCGACGATCGTGGTGATTGCCAAAACCGATCATCGCTCCCGCATGACTTGCCGCCCACTTGGATATTTGAAGCGACGGCCGAAGCGAATGAAGGCTGGACCATCTCAGCCTCGCCAGACACGTTGAAGGAGCGGAGCGAGAGACCGCCATCCCCCCAGCTCGAGTCAGGAGACTCAAGCTCAATCCTGCGGGCGGCTCTCTCACTTCCGTCTCCGCTTACTGCCGGCAGCCTTCATTTTCTCTTTCTTGACGAGGGCATCGAATTCAGAATCACTGGCGGGAATGAGCATCTCATAGGGGTTGTGGCTGAACATCAGCCCAACCGGAACCATTTCGATCTCCGGTTCGCGGTCGGCCCGCCGGTGAATATTGATCGCGCAGATGGCGTATGCAGGTTCGCCAGTATTGCGGTCCCGGCACTCAAGTAGCGCGATATCTCCTCGCTCGAATGCCTTACCCAAAGTATGGAAGTTGGTTTTGATCGGATCAGGAATCGCCATCATATCCTCCATGTGTCATACGCGATATTTCAACGCTTCAGTTCAACAAGAGCGGCATCACGATTTCTACAAATCGGTCGTCGTCCGTCGTATGAACGTTGATTTGCGCCTGGGTATTGCCATCTTTGAACTCGAACAGGGCTTCCTCCTCCTCCCCGATCGCGTGGAAGAAGTCGTTGAGATACGCTGCGTTGAAGCCCACCGTGATTCGGTCTCCCTCATACATGATCGGGATGGTTTCTCCGGCCTCGCCGATTCCGCAGCATTCCGACGAGATGCGCATCTCGCCTCCGCCGATCTCCATCTTGATCGCGCGCGAGCGATCTTCGGCCATCAACGAAACGCGCTTGATCGCAGGCGTGATCATTTCACGGCCGACCGTGAAACGGTTGAAGTTCTCCTTTGGCGCCACCGCCGAGTAATCGGGATAAATTCCGGTGAGCAGCCGCGAGACGATCCGGCGTTTGCCGAGATGAAAGTGGATGTGGTTATCGTCCCTGCCGATTCGCAACATCTCATCGTTGCCAGCGCAGAGCCTGCCCAGCTCAATGACCGCTCGCTTTGGAAGAATGACATCAAGCCTCACAGCGAAACTCCCTTCATGTTCGACAAGCGCCAGCCGGTGGCCGTCGGTCGCGACCATCCTGATCCGTTCATTGGAGATTTCGAGCTTGGCGCCGTTGAGGGCATAGCGCGAACCTTCCTGGCCGGCGGCGTGAATGATGCGCGGGATGAAGCGCGAGAAGATTTCGGCGGGAATTTCAGCGAATAGGCCCGAATACTCCTGCGACTCTGGAAAATCGTCGGGGCCCAGGCCATTCATCTTGAATCGCGAAGGCTCGCAGTTGATCGCCGCCTGGTGTAGATCGTTGGCTTTGATTTCAATCTCGGCGTTCGGCAAGGATTTGACGATCTCCATCAACTTGCGTGCGGGCAGACAGATCGATCCCTGCTCGCGCACGACGGCATCACATTCGGTCGTGATTGACAGGTCCAGGTCTGTGGCGCGCATCGTGATTTTGCCGTGGCCGGTTTCAATCAGCAGATGCGAGAGGATCGGAATGATTTGTTTCGTCGCGGCCACGCCCTGCAGGCAGCAGAGTTCGCTCAGGAATAGGTTACGATCGACCTTAATGTTCATTGCTTCTTACCAGCGACTCGTCCACGAAGCCGCACAAAGGAGCAGATACGGAGCGGAGACAAGGGAGAAACTCCACCCGCGCCTCTCTTCGTGCGGCCTCGTGGCCAAGTCTTATCGTTTTGAGTCAAGCTGCGGCTAATCCTGATTCGGCGAAGAGCGGCGCCGGTGGCTGCGAGATCGCGGAGTTGAGAGGGACGGCATCTGTGGAAATCAGGTTGAGCGCTTCCTGTTCTAACCCGGCGATGCCTGCTCGCACTTGATCTTGCCGCATCCCAAGCAGTTCCTGATACATCTCTGCCTTGGCCTTGAGCCGCTTGTAGATGACCATGCGCTGGGCGATCGTCTTCTCTCGCAGGCGGTCGCCGGATTCGCTCAAGCGGCCGAGGTCGCCACGCAACAAATTGATCTCATCCAGCAATCCGGCGTGGACCGCCTTGGACAGGCCGCGCTTGGCCTCGACCGCGTCGGGAACGCCGAGCGCGCAGACAAAGGGATCAAGCCCCGTTACTTGCGGAATATCGGCGATCAGTTGGCGCAGGCGAAGGAGCGAATCGCGCTCGGCGGCCGGCACGAAATAAACGCCGCCCGCCTGGCGAAGCGAGACGGCGTTCATCCCGGCAACAATCTCCCGCATCATCTCGGACAGGTCGCGCGCAATGAACAGATCGCGGTATTGGCGCCAATACGGCATAAGCTCGTCGGTGACCTGCTGGCTTTCTCGCTGCGCGTCGATCACGCCCTCGGCGTCGGTCGTACAGATCATCTCGCCGGTCTTCTTGTGCAGCAGGATGCGCAGCGCCGTGCCATATGAGAGTCCGAGCGCGCTGAAATCAATGTCTTCTGCGACGAGCGCATAGACGAGATGTTCGCTGCCCGCACGGTTGATGACGCGGATCAGCGTTCGCCTGCGACCTCCGCCATTCTCGTCCTGATCTTCATCGTCCTGCTGAAGCTGCAAATTTCTTGCGATCCGCTGTTTAGCCCTGATCCATTCCGCCAGGGCGCGGCGCAATGCCACGCGAGGCGTCGGCGGATCGGGTAGATATTTGCCGAAGCCTGCCGCTTGTAGCGCCCGTTCCAGATCAGGATGGCTGACGCGAATCCCGGCCAACCGCCAGAAGACCGTGTAGCCGATGAGCAGAAACTGCGAGGTCGAGGCTTCCACGCCGTTCAGATCACGAATGTTCACACCATTAAGCATAAAGACACCTCCTTGTCTTCATGGCCTGCTGTCCGCTCGATTTCTTCTTTTTCCGCAGCCTGGCGCCAAATTCACGGCGCCCGACCAATCCCCAGCCTTAGTCAAGTCCCGATCGAGAACTTCGAACCTGATCCCGTCTTTCGAGAACCTTCCCACTTCTGGGACGAGGCATTCCCGGAAACGCACGCCAAGAGGGGCTAGGATCGCAAACCGCTTTCCTATGCCAAGCAATTCAGCCATTTAGCCTAGCGGCAGTAATTGCGCTAATGGCACGGCATTTGCGCTTTTGACGCATAAGAATTCGTGTCTCATTAAAGCAATTTGCCAGGATCTACTTACCGAAAACACGTCTTCAATCTTTTGGAGGAACGATGCAAACTCTTTGGCAAGACCTGCGCTACGGCGCGCGAATGTTATTCAAACAACCCGGCGTCACGGCGATTGCTGTGCTTTCACTGGCGTTAGGCATCGGCGCGAATACGGCGTTGTTCAGCGTTGTGGATGCCGTGCTGCTCAAGACCTTGCCGGTCAAAGAGCCGGAAGCGTTGGCGCTGTTTGCCTGGGAGCATGGGAGTTCCTTCCGCACGTCGGGGTGGAGTGGCACTTCGTATGTCCCCACGGCATCGGGCGCGGAAGGCGAGTCGCTGTTTCTTTACGAAGTCTTTGCCCGGATGCGCCAGGCGCAAGCCGCGCCAGATAGTCCGCTCAGCGATTTCTTTGCCTTCGCGCCGCTGCCTGACCTGAATGTCGTGACGGGCGCCCAGGCAGAGATCATCAATGGGCAAGTTGTGTCGGGCGGCTATTACACCGGGCTGGGCGTACAACCCGTGCTGGGACGCGCGATTACGGACGACGATGACAAGCCGGGGGCTGTACCCGTGGCCGTGCTCAGCCATCAGTTCTGGCAGGAACGCTTCGCCGCCAACCCCGCGGTCATCGGTCAGTCGCTTAAACTCAATCAGCAGTCTTTCACCATCATCGGCGTGACGCCACCCACGTTTACCGGCGCTTTGCAAGTAGATTTTCGCCCAGCCGTCACCGTCCCGATTGCCAGTGAGCCGTTGTTGCGAGGCGCGAACAGCCGCCTGGGAACGGCGAAGGAACTGGGCGATTGGTGGCTGGACGTGATGGGGAGGCTCAAACCGGGCGCGACCCGCGAACAAGCGCGCGCCAGCCTGGACAATGCGTTTCAAACCACCGCGCTGGAATTGATGCCGCCGCCGCGCCGCGCGGATGAGCCAGCGTATATTGATCCGAAAGACTATCCGCGCCTGTTGGTGGAATCCGGGAGTGCTGGAATGCTCGACGTGCGGCGGCTGTATGCGCCGACGATCTATGCGCTATTTATTGTCGTGGCGCTCGTGTTGCTGATTGCCTGCGCCAATGTCGCCAATCTGTTGCTGGCGCGCGCGACTTCGCGCAGCGCCGAAATCACCGTGCGGCTGGCGGTCGGCGCGGGGCGCGGGCGTTTGATTCGGCAATTGTTGACGGAAAGTGTGCTGCTCGCAGTGTTGGGCGGCGTGGCTGGCGTGCTCTTCGCCCTGTGGGGCAATAGCGCGCTGGTGGCGCTGACCGACAAAGACACCGGATTGATCCCCAATAATGTAGACATCAACGTGAACTGGCGCGTGCTCGCGTTTACGCTGCTGGTTTCGTTGCTGACGGGCGTGCTGTTCGGCTTGGCTCCGGCGTGGCGCGCGACGAAGCTGGATTTAGCCACTTCGCTCAAACAAAGCCGCCGCACGACGGGCTCGGTCTCGCGCTTGAGCAAAGGGCTGATCGTCGCGCAGGTCGCGCTGTCGCTGTTGTTATTGATTGGCGCGGGGTTGTTCATTCGCACGCTCTACAATCTGCAACAAGTGAACCTCGGCTTCAATCAGGAAAATCTGCTGGTTTTCAAATTGCAACCTGCGCAGGCCGGTTACAAAGACGAAAGTCTGGCGCAGTTCTATCAGCAACTCTTTGCGCGGCTGGATGCTCTGCCGGGCGTGCGCGCCGCCACCTTCGGGCGTGTCCCGCTCATCGCGCGCGCCAATTCGTACAACGGCATCCTGTTGCCCGGCGAGGATGCAATGACAGCCCCTCGTCGTTCCACCGCCCGGCAGGTGACGCGCGAGAACTATTTTGCGGCGCTGGAAATTCCGTTCCTACGTGGGCGCGGCTTCACGGCGCAGGATGACGCGCGCGCGCCGCAGGTAGCCATCGTCAACCAAACCTTCGCGCACAGGTTTTTCCCCAACGATGATGTGCTTGGTAAGCAGATCACCTTCAGAGGCGACAAACGCACAGTCGAAATTGTCGGCGTCGTAGCGGATACCAGATACGAAAACCAACGCAAAGAAATCCCGCCGCTGCTTTACACACCATGGCAACAGGAAGTCGCGATGATCGGCGCGATGAATTTCACCTTGCGCACGACGGGCGAGCCGACTGCGCTCGCCGCTACGGTGCGGCAGGCCGTGCGCGAACTCGACAGCAATCTGCCGATCACGGAGATCAGTTCGCAAATCGCGCGCTCGCAAGCCACGCTGGGGCAGGAACGCTTGTCCGCGCGGCTGCTGAGTTTCTTCGGCGGCGTTGCGCTCCTGCTCGCAGCCATCGGACTTTCCGGCGTACTGGCCTACTCGGTCTCCCAACGCACAAACGAGATCGGCATTCGGATGGCGCTTGGCGCGCAAACGGCGAACGTATTGCGGCTGGTGATTTGGCAAGGACTGAAACTGGTTTTGCTGGGACTGGCCGTGGGCGCAGCCAGTGGTTACGGCTTGAAACGTTTGCTGGCCAACCAATCTTTCGGGCGTGGGACGTGGCAGGCGCGGATGGCGGAGCAGCTTTATGGCGTCAGCGTGACGGATCCGCTGACTGTCGCCGCCATCTCGTTATTGCTCATCCTCGTGGCGCTCGTGGCCTGCTGGATACCGGCGCGGCGGGCGACGAAGGTAGATCCGATGATTGCGCTTCGGTGTGACTGATGCGAATTCGACAAAGAGGAAAGTATGCAAACCTTATGGCAAGACCTGCGCTACGGCGCGCGAATGTTATTCAAACAACCCGGCGTCACGGCGATTGCCGCGCTCTCGCTGGCCTTGGGTATCGGCGCGAATACGGCTCTGTTCAGCATTGTGGATGCGATGTTGTTGAAGCTGCTGCCTGTCAGAGAGCCGCAGCAGTTGGCGCTGTTCCAGGCGCAAGTGGGAAAGGATTTCAAGTTCGGCGGCTATAGCGGCAACAGCCGTACTGATCCGGCGACGGGGATGGAATTGGCGACATCCTTTCCCTATCAGAGCTATCAGCGTATGCGAGAACAGCTAACGCCGGAGAGCGCGCTGTCTGATATTTTCGCCTTCGGGAACGTCGGCCTGAATCTGCTGGCGGATGGGCAAGCCGAACAGGTCAGTGGACAAGTCGTCACGGGCAATTATCATCGGGGGCTGGGCGTACAGCCCCTGCTCGGTCGCCTGCTGACGGACGAGGATGACAAGGCTTCGGCCAATCCGGTCGCCGTGTTGAGTTATCGCTACTGGCAAAAGCGTTTCGGCGACGAGGCGAAAGTCGTCGGCAAACAAATCAATCTCAACAATCGCGCGTTCACCGTCATCGGGGTGACGCCGCCTGGGTTTGAGGGCGCGGGACAAGTCGGCGATACGCGGGATGTGACGATTCCCCTGGCGCTGGAACCGCAACTCAATGTTGATCCGAAACGTTCGCGGATGTACGGCGCGGGGATGTGGTGGCTGCGCATCATGGGGCGCCTGCAACCAGGCGCAACGATGCAGCAGGCGCAGGCGCAATTGGACGCCGCGTTTCAACAATCTGTCGTCGAACATCGGGCGGCGCGCAATGCGCAATCGCTCGCCGGCGGTGGCGCCGCAATCAGCCCGTTGGACCCGAAAGACTATCCGCGGCTTCGGCTCACGTCCGGCAGTCAGGGCGAAATGTTCTCGCGCCAACGCTACGCGCCGTCGCTGTACTTGCTGCTCGGCGTCGTCGGGGTGGTGTTGTTGATTGCCTGCGCTAATGTCGCCAACTTACTGCTGTCGCGCGCCGCCGCGCGGCAAAAGGAAATCGGCGTGCGGTTGGCCTTGGGCGCAAGTCGATGGCGCTTGATACGACAGTTGCTGACCGAGAGCGTGTTGCTCGCAACAGTCGGCGGCGCATTGGGTCTGATATTTGCGCTGTGGATCAAAGATGGCTTGCTCGCGGTCAGCGAGTGGGGGCCGAAAGCGTTGGAGCCGGAGCTGGATTGGCGCGTGCTCACGTTTACGCTGGCGCTGTCGTTATTGACCGGAATCATTTTCGGATTGGCTCCGGCGTGGCGCGCGACGAAAGTGGATTTGACGCCGGCCCTGAAAGACAGCGGGCGCAGTTCGAGCGCGGCGTCGCGGTCATTACTCAGTCGCGTATTGGTCGTGATGCAGGTGGCGTTGTCGTTGTTGCTGCTGGTCGGCGCGGGCTTGTTTGTGCGGACGCTGCTGAATTTGCAGCGTGTGGACGTGGGCTTCAATACGCAGAACCTGTTGTTGTTCGGTGTGTCGCCGAGCTTGATCGGATACAAAGACGAACGGTTGGTACAGCTTTATGCGCAGATGGCCGAGCGGTTGGAAGCGCTGCCCGGCGGGCCTAAGGTGACGTTCACCAGTTCGCCCTTGCTGACGCAAAACACCGATTCGTTCAACGTCTTTTTGCGCAGCGCGTTGACGGCTGCGCCCGACGCCGATGGGCGCATCAAAGCGACGGGCAACAGCAATGTTTTATATGGGCGCGAAAACTTTTTGGAGACGCTGGAGATTCCGCTGCTCGCCGGACGCACATTCAATCAGATGGATGACGAGCGCGCGCCCAGAGTGGCTGTCGTCAACCAAACCTTCGCCAACAAATATTTCCCGAACGAATCTCCGATTAGCAAGCGCTTCACCTTCGATCAGAAAAAGCCGGATGAAATCGAAATCGTCGGCCTCGTCAAAGACGCCAAATACGCCACCCAACGCGAAGAAACCCGACCTACGGCCTACTTGCCGTGGCGACAAGACATGCGCTGGATGACGATGCCAAACTTCCAGCTTCGCGTCACGACCGACCCGACGGCCATGATCGCCGCCGTGCGCCAGGCCGTGCGCGACATAGACGAAAATCTGCCAGTCATCGACTTCAAGACGCAAACGGAACGCGCCAACGAAACGCTGCAAATGGAACGGCTCTTTGCCAAGCTCGTCACGCTGTTCGGATTGCTCGCGCAACAACTTGCCTCCATCGGCTTGTTCGGCGTGCTGGCCTACGCCGTCTCGCAACGCACCCACGAAATCGGCATCCGCATGGCGCTCGGAGCTTCGCAAACCGACATGCTGAAAATGATCGTCAAGCAAGGCATGGCGTTGGCGGTCATCGGCATCGCGCTTGGTTTGGGCGGCGCGTATGTGCTGACGAAGTATCTGGAAAGCTGGATGCAGCTTTCCAAGATGCTTTACGGCATCATGCCGAATGACCCGACGACGTATGGCGTCGTCGCCGTATTGCTGACCGTTGTGGCTTTGATCGCCTGTTACCTGCCGGCGCGGCGCGCGACGAAGGTGGATCCGATGATCGCGCTCCGGTGTGATTGAGCCAAATTTGACCAGGAGGAATAATGCAGACTTTGTGGCAAGACCTGCGCTACGGCGCGCGAATGTTATTCAAGAACCCCGGCTTCACGTTGATCGCTGTCATTACGCTCAGCTTGGGCATCGGGGCGAACACCGCCATCTTCAGTGTGGTCAATTCGGTGTTGCTGAGGCCGCTGCCTTACGAAGCGCCCGACCGGCTGGTCTATGTTTGGGATAGCAATCCGACCGCCGGATTTCCGCGCTTTGCTTCTTCTCCGCCGAACTTCGCGGATTGGCGGCGGCAACAACAGTCGTTCGAGTATCTGGCTGCGTTTCTCGGTTGGAGTTTCAACCTCACCGGGCGTGGCGAGCCGGAACGATTACAGGGCGCGCGCGTCTCCGCCGAAATGTTTACGCTGCTGGGCGTCAAGCCGCTGCTGGGGCGGACATTTCTGGCGGAGGAAGACAAAGCGGGAAAAAATCGTGTCGCGCTGCTCAGCCGAGCTTTGTGGCAACGGCGCTTCGCAGAAGACCGCAACGTCATTGGGCAGTCCATCATGCTCAACGGTGAAAGCTATACGATTATCGGTGTCATCCCGCCGGACTTTCTCGTGCCTAGCCAGTCGGAGTTGTGGATTCCCGGCGGCTTCGATGATCTGACCAGGCGCGGCAATCACATGCTCGGCGTGATCGGGCGGCTCAAACCAGGGATGACGCTGGCGCAGGCGCAAACCGACATGGAGACAATCGCGAGCCGATTGGAGCAGCAATACCCCGACACGAACAAGGGCTGGGGCGTGAGACTCGTTCCACTCTTCGACGTGGTTGTGGGCGATGTTCGGCTGGCGCTGTGGGTGATGCTGGGCGCCGTTGGCTTCGTGCTGCTGATAGCCTGCGTTAATGTCGCCAACCTGTTGTTGGCGCGCGCGGCGGCGCGCCAGCGGGAGGTCGCGATTCGCGTGGCGCTGGGCGCAGGCCGTTGGCGTATCGTGCGGCAATTGCTGACGGAGAGCGTGTTGTTGGCGCTTGCGGGCGGGACCCTGGGCCTGCTGCTCAGCGTGTGGGGCGTTGAGATGCTCACGTCGCTCAGCGCCGGCGGAATTCCGCGCGTTGAAGAGATTGGCGTGGATCATCGCGCGCTCGGGTTCACGTTGTTGGTCTCGCTGCTGACCGGCCTCGTCTTCGGCCTCGCCCCGGCTCTGCAAAGCTCCAAACCCGAGCTCAACGAATCGCTCAAGGAAAGCGGCAAGGGCGGCGAAACGGGCCGGCGCGGCAATCGCGTCCGCAGCCTGTTGGTCGTGGTGGAGATTGCGATGTCGCTGGTGCTGCTGATCGGCGCGGGGCTGCTGCTCAGGAGCTTTCTGCGGCTGCAACAGGTCAAGCTTGGGTTTCAGCCTGAAAACGTGATGACAGCGCAGATTTCGCTGCCGCCTGCGAAATATTCCAACGATCAGCAGCGCAACAACTTCTTTCAAAATCTGCTGCAACAGATCAGCGCCGCGCCGGGCGTCGAATCCGCCGGAGTGATTGATCCGCTGCCGCTGGTCGGAGATGCAACCTGGGAGTTTTTCATCGAAGGCGGGCCGCTGCTCTCGAACGGTCGCGGCCAGAACACAAACTTCCGGCGCTGCACGCCCGATTACTTCCGCACGATGGGCGTCCCGCTGTTGGGGGGACGTCTCTTCACCGACCGGGACACCGCCGAATCCGAACAGGTCGTGATCATCAACGAAACGCTGCGGCGGCGCTTCTTCCCGAACGCCGATCCGCTGGGCAAACGCATCGCGTTTGACGGCGCGAACGGCCCCTGGCACACCATCGTCGGCGTCGTCGGCGTCGTCCGCCATCTGGGATTGGATCAAGAAGCCGGACTGGAACTCTATCGGCCTTTCGCGCAGGAGCCAAACAGGTCTGTCACACTGGTCGTGAAATCATCGCTCGAACGGGTGAGCGTCGTCGCCTCCATCCGGCGCGAGGTGTCGAAGCTGGATGCCGAGCAACCCATCCACAGTATCAGTCCGATGACCGAGATCATCGCGCGCGACATTGCGCCGGAACGCTTCAACCTGGCGCTCCTGGCGGTTTTCGCGGCGGTCGCTCTGCTGCTGGCCGTCATCGGCGTCTACGGCGTGATGAGCTATGCGGTCACGCAACGCACGCGGGAGATTGGCGTCCGCATCGCGCTCGGCGCGCAGGCGCCAGACCTGTTGAAGCTGGTCGTCGGTCAGGCAATGTGGTTGGTGTTGGCGGGCGTAGCGAGCGGCGTCGGCGGAGCGTTGACGCTGACGCACTTGATTAAAAAGCTGTTGTTTGAAGTGGAGTCGGGCGATCCACTGACGTTCATCGCGGGGGCGACGAAGGTTGATCCGATGATTGCTCTTCGATGTGAGTGATTACTTCGCAGTAACGCGGTGCGCTGGCGGATGCAAACCGTCACGGATCAAGATGCGCCGCAGGTTGATGACGCGCTGGCGATTCAAATCCAGCGCCGCAATGGTGGCGCGTCCGGTGGCCGTCAAGCCCTTCAGTGTGAGGCAATCAGGACTCCAGGCGAAATGCTCGTGCCAGTTGTCGCGGCGCGGGTGAAAGAGCGGGACGATTTCCTCGCTGATCGGATCAACGGCGTGCGTCTTATTGTATTTTTTGTTGTTGCAGCCCTGACAAGCCAGCCCGAGATTGTCAGCGTCGGTCGTACCGCCCAGCGCTTCGGGAATGATGTGTTCGTTGGAATGAGCATGCGTGGCGTGAGAATCAGGACAGATACAGTACTCGCAACAGCCGAACGCGCGTTCGGTGACCAGCCGCTGCAATTTCACCGGGATGCGTCGTTTAGTCATGCCGCACGGGTTTGAGTCCTAATTGCTGAATCAATTGCGCGAGCGGCACATTGCGCAAATGCGCGAGTTCGCTGATTAGCTCCAGGCGGGCGACATCGAAGGCTTCGGCCTGATCGGTCAGTTCGATCAATTCCTGCAATTCGTCCGGCGTGATCGTGTGAGCCTGACGCTTTTTGATTAACTCATTCAACCGTTGCTGCGTGTCGTCAGGCAGCTTTTGATAGATTCGATCGAGCAACTCCGCTTCGCGTTCAGAAAGCACGGAGGTGCGCTCTCTGGCTTTGAGCGAAAACAGGCGTCGGACAAATTGTTCCAGTTCGACCTGCGGCAATTGCGCCGCGGCTTTCAGTAACTCATCGGTTTCGACTTGAATAGTTGGCATAACTCTGACTCCCTGATTGTAACCTCGCCAATGATAAACCGCGCGGCGTGACATTGGCTAACGAAACAAGGTGAATTATGCAAACCCTCTGGCAAGACCTGCGCTTCGGCGCGCGAATGTTGCTCAAACAACCGGGCTTCACGTTGATTGCCGTGCTGACGCTGGCGCTGGGCATCGGCGCGAACACGGCGATTTTCAGTGTCGTCAACGCGGTGTTGATTCGCGCTTTTCCCTACGGCGATGCTGACCGGTTGGTGATTTTATGGGAAAAGAACCAGCGGACGCAGCAGAACACCATCAGCCCGGCGAACTTCTTCGCTTGGCAGGAACAACAGAGCGTCTTTGCCGATCTGGCGGCGTTCAACGACACCCGTAACAGCCTCAGCAGCGATGGCGCGCCGGAAGAAATTCACGGGCAAACCACCACCGACAATCTGTTTTCCGTCCTGGGCGTGAAGGCGCTGCTTGGCCGCACGTTCACTTCAGAAGACAGCAAGCCGGGACAGCATACTGTCGTCGTCCTCAGCTATGGTTTGTGGCAGCGCCGGTTTGGGGGCGATCCGAATGTGATAGGGCGCAAGGTGATTCTCAACGCGGCTGACTATACGATCATCGGCGTGATGCCGCCCGATTTCAAATGGCATGTCCGAAAGAATTCGCAGACCGGCCAAGCGGCTGAACTCTGGACGCCGTGGGCAATCGGGGATCAATTCAAGCAGTTTCGCGGACGCTTTATCTGCGCCGTCGCACGACTCAAACCCGGCGTCACACTCTCACAGGCCCGCGCGGAAATGGATGTGATTGCGGGTCGTCTGGCCGAACAACACAAACGATACAACAGCGGCATGGGCATCAACGTGGTTCCGCTGCGCGAGCAGTTTGCGGGCGAGATTCGCCTGGCTTTACTGGTCTTGCTGGGGGCGGTCGCGTTCGTGCTGCTGATTGCGTGTGCGAACGTCGCCAATCTGTTGCTGGCGCGCGCGGCGATACGGCAGAAAGAAGTCGCCGTGCGCGCGGCGATGGGCGCAAGTCGCGGACGCATCGTGCGGCAATTACTGACCGAAAGTTTATTGCTGGCGGCCCTGGGCGGAGCCGCCGGATTGTTGCTGGCGTGGTGGGGCACGGCGGCGCTCGTAAACTTAAGCCCGCCGGAACTCGGCGATTTTCAGCACGTCGAAATCAGCGCCTCGGTGCTTGGCTTTACCTTCTTTGTGGCCATGTTGACGGGCGCCATCTTTGGTTTGGTTCCGGCCTTTGAAGCGTCAAACATCAAGCTCAGCGAGACGCTGAAAGAAGCGGGGCGGAGTCTGGCAGGCGCCACGCGCAGCCAGCGATTGCGCAACGCATTAGTCGTTGCCGAGGTCGCGCTGGCGCTCGCGCTGCTGATCGGCGCGGGGCTACTGATTCGCGGCTTCCTGCGGTTGCAAGGCGTGGATACGGGCTTCAACGCGCGGAACGTGTTGACGATGCGCGTCGCGCTGCCGGGAACCCGCTACAATGACGACGCCAAAAGGATCAACTTCTTCACTCAAGCCCTCGAACGGATGAAAACCCTGCCCGGCGTCGAAGCGGCAGGCGCCATCAACTACACTCCGTTCCTCGGCTTGGGCACCCAAACCGGCTTTGATATAGAAGGTCGCTCGAAGCCGCTGCCCGACCAGCCAATGGGTGGGACAGCTCTGTGCGTCACAGATCGGGACTTCTTCCGCGCTTTGCAAATCTCGCTCAAACGCGGGCGACTCTTCACCGAACAGGAAGTCCGCGAACAGCGCAACGTCGTCGTCATCAATGACGCGCTGGCGCAGAAGTATTTCCCGAATGAAGACCCGCTCGGCAAGCGCATCGCCATTTCGATGCGGCCCCCGCTCGTGCTGACCGAAATCATCGGCGTCGTCGCCGACGTGAAGCATGCCGATCTGGACAAAGGGGCCGAGCCGATGTCGTACTGGCCGATAGCCCAACTGCCGTACCCATTCATGACCTTCACGTTGCGCACGCGCGGCGATGCCGCCGCAGTCGCGGCGGCGGTTCGCAGCGTCATTCAAACGCTCGACCCACAGCAACCGGTCGGCGAGGCGCGCACGCTCGACAGTCTGGTAGGTAATTCGATTGCCCGGCAACGCTTCAATACTCTGTTACTCACTGTCTTCGCCGTCGTCGCGCTGTTGCTGGCGGGGCTGGGCATTTACGGCGTGATGTCTTATGCGGTCACCTCGCGCACGCAGGAGATAGGCGTTCGCACGGCCCTGGGCGCAAAGGCTTCGGACATCCTGCGTCTGGTGATGAAGCGTGGAATGACGCTCGCGCTTTCAGGTGTAGGAGCTGGGTTGCTGACCGCGTTTGTCCTGACGCGGTTGCTCAAGAACCTGATATTCGACGTGAGCGTGACTGATCCCTGGACGTTCACGATGATTACGGTGTTGCTGCTGGCGGTGGCGCTGCTAGCTTGTTGGATTCCGGCGCGGAGGGCGACGAAGGTGGATCCGATGATTGCGCTGCGATGTGACGGATGATTGATTCCAACGACCAGGCTGATGAGGTGAAGTCAAAGATGAAGCTGAGAGCAAACAACAACGTGTTCCCGCCGCTGGGCCGGTGGTTGTGTCTGGCAGCCATCATGAGCGTGGCGTTGCTCTGCGCGGCGACGCGCGGGCAGGAGCCGACGCTCGATCCATCGCTCGCCGCGCGGTATTTTCGCGAGGCGAGCGAAGTCTGTACGCGCGATGGCGGCAGTTTGTGGGGCGTTTTGTTGTGCGGGCCGATGCTGTTCGCTGACCCCGTGACGCGGGCCGTCGCCGCCAACCAACCGGACAAGGAAGGCCGCCTGCGCCCGCAAGGCGAGGTCTTCACCGGCGCGCTGCCGCCGGAAGTTGTGATCGCTAACACCGCGACCGAGTGGGCCGGCGTCAAATGGACGATGGTTATGTGGCCGCTGCCCGAAGAGAAACAGCCGCGCGTGCAGTTGCTGATGCACGAATCGTTTCATCGCGTGCAGGACGCGCTCAAACTCACGGCGGCTAATCCTGCCAACGCGCATCTGGATCAGAAAGACGGGCGCATCTGGCTGCGGCTGGAATGGCGTGCGCTCGAACGCGCGTTGCAGGAGCAGGGCGCGGCGCGGCAGGTTGCCACCACCGACGCCCTGATCTTCCGCCGTCATCGTCAGGCGTTGTCTCCATCAGCGGCGGCTGAAGAACTGGCGCTGGAGACCAATGAGGGACTAGCCGAATACACTGGCCTCAAACTCAGCGTTCACTCGCTGGGGCAACAGGCGGCGCTCGCCGGCTATGCGCTGCGGCAGTTTCCCCGCCGCCCCAGCTATGCGCGTTCGTTTGCCTACGCCAATGGCCCGGCTTATGGCTCGCTGCTCGATGCGGCGAGCGCGGGCTGGCGCAAGCAGATCAAGGCGGGCGACGATCTGAGCGCGCTGCTGCAACGGGCGCTGGCGCTCAAGTTGCCTGCCGACCTTGCCGCGCAAGCCGCCGCGCGCGCGCCGCGCTACGATGGCGGCGAAGTCATCGCCGCCGAAACGACCCGCGAGGCGACGCGCCGGCAGCAACTGGCAAAGTATCGCGCGCTCTTGCTCGAAGGTCCTGTGCTCGCGCTGCCCGTCGGCGAGAGCTTCAACTACTCGTTCAACCCGAACAACGTTGTGCCGCTGGCGGATAACAGCACGGTCTATCCGACTGCGCGCATCACCGACGATTGGGGCGTGTTGACGGTCAGCGACGGCGTGCTGATGTTGCGCGAAGGCGGGCGCATCACCAGGCTGCACGTCGCCGCGCCCGCCGCGCCGACGGCGCAAGTCTTGCAAGGCAGCGGCTGGAAACTGGAATTGAAAACAGGCTGGACGCTCGCGCCGGGTTCGCGCCCCGGCGATTTCACGCTGCGGAAAGCGCAGTGAGACAGGAGTGATCAAAGACAAACAAGAGGAGCCATTATGCAAACGCTATATTTGCTGCTCGGCGGCGTCAGCATGGTTCTGCTGATCGCGTGCGCCAACGTGGCGAATTTGCTGCTGTCACGCGCGGCGTCGCGACAAAAAGAAATCGGAGTGCGACTGGCATTGGGCGCAAGTCGTGGGCGTTTGCTGCGGCAACTGCTGACCGAAAGCGTGTTGTTGGCGGCCTGCGGCGGCGCGCTGGGGTTGCTATTCGCGTTGTGGATCAAAGACGGCTTGCTCGCGGTCAGCGAGTGGGGGCTAAGCGCGCTCGAACCCAAGCTGGACGGGCGCATGCTAGGCTTCACCTTTGGGCTGTCGTTATTGACCGGAATTGTGTTTGGCCTCGCTACGGCATGGCGCGCAACCAAGGTGGATTTAACGCCGACGCTGAAAGACAGTGGGCGCAATTCGAGCGCGGCGTCGCGTTCGCTGCTGAATCGTGGCCTGGTCGTGGCGCAGGTGGCGTTGTCGTTGCTGCTGCTCGTCGGCGCGGGGTTGTTTGTGCGGACGCTCGTGAATTTGCAGCGCGTGGATCCCGGCTTCAATCCGCAGAACCTGTTGATGTTCAAGGTTGCCCCGGGGCTGGCGGGTTACAAAGACGAGCGGCTCGCGCAGCTTTACGAACGGATCAGCGAGCGGTTGGAAGCGTTGCCCGGCGCGCCCCAGGTAACGTTCTCTCAAACGCCGCTGCTGGCGGACAACGACTATGAAGGCGGGGTTTATTTGCGCAGCGTATTGGGCGCCGCGCCGGATGCCGATGGCCGTATCAAGCCCACAGGCTTCAGCTATTGGCTCAACGGGCGCGAAAACTTTTTGGAGACGATGGAGATTCCGCTGCTGGCCGGACGCGCGTTCACGAAGCAGGATGACGCGCGCGCGCCCAAAGTCGTCGTCGTCAATCAAGCCTTCGCCAACCAATTCTTCCCCAATGAAAACCCGGTCGGCCAACGCTTCACAAGGGATCCGAAAAAGCCGGATGAAATCGAAATCGTTGGCCTGGTCAAAGACGCCCAATTTGCCCGCCAGCGCGATGAAGCTCCGCCCACGATCTACTTGCCCTGGCGACAAGCGGCCACTGTCATGCCGGAAGCGAATTTCGAGGCGCGCACGACGGGCGATCCGAAAGCGATGATTGCCACCGTGCGCCAGGCCGTGCGCGAAGTGGACGAAACCCTGCCGCTGCGCAGCGTCAAAACACAGATCGAACAGGCGAACGAAACACTACGCATGGAACGGCTGCTCGCCAAGCTTGTCACGCTGTTCGGATTGCTCGCGCAACAACTCGCCGCCATCGGTTTGTTCGGCGTGCTGGCCTATGCCGTCTCGCAACGCACACAGGAAATCGGCATTCGCATGGCGCTCGGCGCGTCGCCAACCGACGTGCTGAAAATGGTCATCCGGCAAGGCATGGCGCTGGCAGCGATCGGCGTGGCGCTGGGGTTGGGGAGCGCATACCTACTGACAAAGTATCTGGAAAGCCGGATGCAACTCTCGAAGATGCTGTACGGCATCCAGCCGAACGATCCGCTGACCTACGGCGTGATGGCGGTGTTGATGGCTGTCGTTGCGCTGATAGCTTGTTATCTGCCAGCGCGGCGGGCGACGAAGGTTGATCCGCTGATCGCGTTGCGATGCGACTGAACCAAACTCGAAAGACAACCGATCAATCTAACTTTGAGAAAAGAACAAAAGGAGAGAACAGATGCGATTCTCCAGGGTAGTTCTAATTATCTTTTGCCTGTTGGGTATTGGCTCGCCAGTTCAACAGCTTTCTGCACAGCTACCCACCCCCAACAAACGTATTGTGATTGCGGCAAGCGAGGCGTTCGATGGCAAAGGCCGCGTCTTGCGCAACACGCGCATCGTGATCGAAGGAGGAAGAATCATTGCCCTTGACCCAAAAGCTGGGCCAGTGGATTACGACTTGCGCGGCCTGACGGTGATGCCGGGCTGGATTGATGCGCACGTACATATCACGTGGAGCTTCGGCAGCGACGGCAAGAATGCGGGCTTTGGCAGCGCGACGCCGGAAACGGCTTATGCCGCCGCCGCGAATGCGTGGGCGACGCTGCGCGCGGGCTTCACAACCGTGCAAAGCGTAGGCTCGCCGCACGACCTGCCGTTGCGCGACGCCATCGCGCGCGGCGCGCTGCCTGGCCCGCGTTTGCTGACGGCGGTCGAAGCCTTGATCGGACGCGGCGAGCAAACCGGTACGCCGGAAGAAATTCGCGCTTTCGTGCGCAAGCAAAAAGCCGCAGGTGCGGATGTCATCAAGATTATGGCTTCGGGCAGCATACGGCAGGGCGAGAAAACGCTTTCACAGGAGCAACTCAACGCCGCTTGCGATGAGGCCAAAAAGCTGGGCTTGCGCACGCTCGTTCACGCTTACCGCGACGCGGTTCCGGCGGCGGCGCAAGCCGGTTGCACACAGATCGAACACGGTATCGGCGCGACGGATGACGCGCTGAAGTCGCTTGCGGATAAGGGAACCTATTTCGATCCGCAAACCGGACTGGTGATTCTCAATTACCTTGAGAACAAAGAAAGGTTCGTAGGCACACTCGGCTTTCCCGCCACGCTGGAAGGATTCGCGCCGATGAGCGAACTGCCGCCGTTGGCGCACGACGTGGTGCGGCGCGCGCTGAAAGTGCCGGGCTTGAAAATCGTCTTCGGCTCAGACGCCCTAGCGGGGATGCACGGTCGCAACGCCGAAGAGTTCATCAACCGCGTGCGCGACGCCGGCATGGCTCCGCTGGCGGCGCTGGTCTCGGCCCAATCAATCGGAGCGGAAGCCTTGAGGATGAGCGATCAAATCGGCGCGCTCGCGCCGGGCTTGCAAGCGGACATCATCGCGCTCGACGGCGATCCGCTGAAAGACATTACGGCGGTGCGCCGCGTCGTCTTCGTGATGAAAGGCGGCGTGGTTTATCGGCACGATGCGCGCCGAATGGCGCGCGCCCTTTACGACGGAGAAGCGTTATGCAAACCATTAGGCAAGACCTGCGCTACGGCGCGCGAATGTTGCTGAAACAACCGGGCTTCACGTTGATCGCAGTGCTGACGCTCAGTTTAGGTATCGGCACTACCACGGCGATCTTCAGTCCGGCAAATATCGCCCAGTCGCGCCCGCTGCTGGTCGCGCAACCGGCAGAAGACGGTCGCCTCGCCTCAGTCTACCGCCGTCAGCCGAATCACACTTCGATCATCTACAGTGTGACCTTCAGCCCTGATGGACGGCTTATTGCCTCGGCAAGTTGGGACGGCACAGTGAAGTTGTGGGCGGCGTCAAGCGGGCGTGAGTTGCGGACACTGGCCGGACATAGCAGAGGCATCTACCGCGCGGTGTTCAGCCCTGACGGGCGATGGCTGGCAACGGCCAGCCGCGATTGGACGGTGAAAGTGTGGGACGTAACTACAGGGCGGGAACGCCGCACTTTGATGGGACACATAGCGGCGGTGAAGTCGGTGGCGTGGAGTCCTGACGGGCGCATGCTGGCTTCCGGCGGCAATGACGGAACGGTCAGGTGGTGGGAAGCCGCGACGGGGCGCGAAGTCAGGCGCTGTAAGCACGAGACGACAGCGGGAACCGCTCCACCGGTTTTCAGCGTCGCGTGGAGTCCGAATGGAAGCTGGATCGCCGCTGGCAACGGTGACCGTAGTGTGAGTTTATGGGAAGCAGCGACCGGGCGCGAAGTCCGTTTGCTGAAAGGCTCGATGTTCAGCCTCTCTTTCAGCCCCGACACCCGCAGGCTCGCTTCGATCAACAATGGCCGCAGTGGTGAGGGACAGGTCAAACTGTTCGATGTCACGACCGGCGAGTTGATTCGTACTTTGGGCGATGCCCCAGCCAAAGAGATCGTCAATGCAGTGCTCTCGGTCGAGTGGAGTCCCGATGGCCGTCTGCTCGCTTCAGGAGAGGGCCGCATCAATCAGCAGCTACGCCAGTATCAGGGCCGGATCAGATTGTGGGATGCGGCGACAGGACGCGAACTGCGCGCAGTGGACGCTCACGTCGAAGGCACAGGCTCAATCGCTTTTAACCCGGACGGACGCAGCCTGGTCTCAGGCAGCGAAGACGCGACGATCAAACTCTGGCGCCTACCTAAATTGACGTTGGCGCGCAAGCTGAGCGTCGGCGTTAGTGAAGCCAGCGGCACAAAAAGTTTTTCGCTGGACTCAATGAGCAACGCACAACAACAGCTTAACCAGAGTGTGGCAGGCGAGCGGCTCAAAGATTGGCTGCTCGAATTCAACGGCGGCAACGTTTTTGTGATGCGCGGCTTCAACCAAGAGTCCTACGCCAAAGCTACGCTCGCCCGCATCTCTGCCGACCAACTCGCGCTGGCTGATGCCCGGTCGTATAAAAAATTTGGAGCATTGAGCGTCAGCAGCATTGAGCGCGCTTCAGAGAACGAGATCATCGTGCTGGCGCAAACCGCGCGAACCGGCGCAAGGATCAGGATCAGACTGCAAACTGAAGAGGCTGCCCCGCACGGCATTACCGTCATTGAGATTCAACCTGTGCCAGCCAAGTGAGGAGGAGTTATGCAAACCCTGTGGCAAGACCTGCGCTACGGCGCGCGAATGTTGATGAAACAACCGGGCTTCACGTTGATCGCCATCATCACACTCGCACTCGGCATCAGCGCGAACACCGCGATCTTCAGTTTGATTGACACCGTGTTGCTAAAAATGCTGCCGGTCAAAAATCCCGAACAGTTGGTCTTTCTCGAAAGGGGTGGCGCCCCGCCAAGTCCCAAACGCTCCAGCAATCATTCCTATGCTTTCTTTGAGGAGGAAGAATAATGATGAAACGAATTGTTCGTAAACATTCGCTGTTGTTGATCCTGTGCTGTCTGAGTCCTGCCATTGCAGGCCACAGCGCCGGTTGGATCAAGCCTCAGGCCAAACCGGCTGCTGCGTCAGCGCGCGTTAAGCTCAATTTCACTGCTGAAGCTGAGAAGTTCAATGCCGCAACGGAAGAGTATCGCGGCATCTGGCAGACGGATGGCGCACGCATCATTGAAACAATGGAGCAAGTCTCCAGGGTGAAGTTTCCCGAAACGGAAGTGAGTGTGATCGTTTATGAAGGCGTCAGTTGGTCAGGTTTCCGGCAAATCCCGATGAAAATGCGGGCGAGTTACCCCCTCGACCTCAAAAAAGCGACGCTGATTCATGAACTCGGACATCGGCATCTGTCCCAATTCCGCAGCATCACAAAAGATACGGAAGATCATCCGCTTCTGTTTCTGTGGTTATACGACGTGTGGGTGAAATTGTACGGCAAGGAGTTCGCCGACAGCGCAGTGAAAGCCGAGTCGGCGCGCAAGGGCATTGTTGATTATGCAGGCATCTGGAAAGCAACTCTGGCGCTGACTGAACAGGAGCGCGCCGCCAAATTCAAAGAGTTCGTTCACAACCAACAACTGCGTTGAAGAGTTGGTGGCGGGCGGCGCGAGTGAAACGGAAGCCTATCGCCAGACGCTGGCGGAATTGAGCGAAAACGAATTGCTAGCGTGGGAACTGCGGCGCGTGGAACGGCAGGTCGCACCGGAGCCTATCATTCTCGGAACCAACCGGAGGACAAATATGATTGTAGACTTATGGCAAGACCTGCGCTACGGCGCGCGAATGTTGCTGAAGAAACCCGGCTTCGCGTTGATTGCTGTCATCACGCTCGCGCTGGGAATCGGCGCAAACACTGCGATCTTCAGTGTCGTAAACGCCGTGTTATTGCGGCCACTGCCTTACCCGGAGCCGGAGCGATTGGTCATGGCTTTTTTGACCAATCCAGCGCAAGGGCAGAGCCGCTCTAGTTTAGGGATGGCCGACTTTCTCGCGGTCAGGGAGCGAAATCAGAGTTTTGAGAATGTCACAGCCTTCTCTTTCGGCGCCTTCACCCTAACGGGCGGCGAGAGTCCGGAACAGGTTTCCGGCGCCTGGGTGAGCGCCGATTTCTTCGCCACGCTGCGTGTTGCACCAGCGCGAGGCCGAGCTTATCAAGCCGATGATGAGCGACCGGACAGCGCGCGCGTGGTTGTCATCAGTGACGGTTTCTGGCGGCAGCGGCTGGCGGCGGAACCACGGGTTATTGGCAAGACGATCAACCTCAACAGCACGCCCTACACCATTATTGGTGTGATGCCGGAGAGCTTTCACTTTGCGCTGACGCCGGAAGCGGAGTTGTGGCCGGTGCGCGTGATCCGTCCGCCGAGAATCCGTCCGCCTTACTTCAACCGGTGTATCGGACGCTTGAAGCCAGGCGTGACCGAGCGGCAAGCACAGGCGGATTTGAGCGCCATTGCAGCGCAGGTGCAGCAGCAATTTCCCGATTCGCCATATAGTGCCATGACGACCAGGCCGTTGATGACTTCCGTGGTGGGGGAGGTGCGCCGAGCGTTGCTGGTGATCCTGGGGGCAGTGGCGTTCGTGCTTTTGATTGCAGCGGCGAATGTCGCCAACCTACAACTCGCGCGCGCCGCCTCGCGTGAGCGCGAGATGGCCGTCCGCCGGGCGCTCGGCGCTAATCGCATGCGCATTGTGCGGCAATTGCTCACTGAAAGCCTCATGCTAGCTGCTATTGGCGGCGTGGTTGGGTTGCTCTTGGCTCTCTGGGGCATTGATCTTTTCCGTACGTTTGGCCCCGCGAACCTCCCGCGCTTGCAGGAAGTCAATCTCGATGGGCGGGTGCTGGGCTTTACTATGCTGGCAGCGTTGCTGAGCGGCCTCATCTTCGGCTTGGCGCCAGCGCTGCAATCCTCGCGGGCGGATTTGAATGAATCGCTCAAAGAAGGCGCCCGCGCGGGAACGGAAAGTCATGGACGAAAGCGGCTGCGCGGTTTGCTGGTGGTCGCTGAAGTGGCGCTCACGCTTGCGTTGCTGGTTGGCGCGGGTCTCTTGCTCAAGAGCTTCCTGCGCCTGCAAGAAGTCAATCCCGGTTTCCAGCCTGACCATCTACTGACCGCGCAGATTTCACTGCCGCCCGCGCGTTATGCCGAAGATCAAAAGATTATTGCGTTTCATCAAGAACTGATCAATCGCCTGAAAAGTCTGCCGGGGGTGAAAGCCGTGGGCATCAGCATGAGCTTGCCGCCGAATCAGTTGCAGATCAGAAATCCTTTCGGCATCGAAGGACGCCCGCTCGCGACTGGACAGACGCGCCCCCTAGCCGAAGAGATGACGATCAGTCCCGATTACTTTACCGCGCTCGGCGTGCCTTTGCTGCGCGGACGCTTTTTCACTGATGCCGACAAAGCTGGCGCGCCGCCAGTTTTGATTATCAATGAAGCGATGGCGCGCCGCTTCTTCCCGAATGAAGACCCAGTCGGCAAGCGTTTGCAGACGGGCGATCCCTACCCGAATGCTCCGTGGGAAACGATTGTCGGGGTCGTCGGCAATGTGAAGTACACCGGGCTTGAGGCAGAAGAGACGCCGACGATGTACGCCCCATACACAACGCCGGATTGGGTTTCGTGGTCGCGCAGCATGTACCTGGTCGTGCGCACGACGGGTGAGCCGCTTGGTCTGTCGTCAGCGCTTCGCCAGCAAGTCAGGGCGTTGGATCAAGACCTGCCGGTGGTCAAGCTCAAAACAATGGAGCAAGTGATTCACGAGTCGGTCACGGGGCCGCGCTTCCGCGCATCCTTACTCGGTCTGTTTGCGGCGGTCGCTTTGTTGCTGGCGGCTATCGGTATCTACGGCGTGATCTCGTATGCGGTCACTGAGCGCACACACGAGATTGGCATTCGGATGGCGCTCGGAGCGCACATCGGCGACGTGCTCAGGCTGGTCATTGGACAGGGAATGAAACTGGCGTTGAGTGGCGTAGCTATTGGTTTGGTCGCTTCATTCGCGTTGACGCGTTTGATGAAGACACTGCTGTTTGAGGTGAGCGCGACTGACCCGCTGACGTTCGCTGTGATCGCCGTGTTGCTGACTGGCGTTGCGCTGCTGGCCTGTTGGATTCCGGCGCGGCGGGCGACGAAGGTTGATCCGATGATTGCTCTTCGGTCTTAGTGAAGCGCGAAAAGGAGGAAGCGATGAACAGCTTATTGCAAGACCTGCGCTACGGCGCGCGAATGTTAGTGAAGAAGCCCGGCTTCACATTGATTGCCGTGCTGACACTGGCGCTCGGCATCGGAGCGAACACGGCGATTTTCAGCGTCGTTAACACAGTGTTGTTGAAGCCACTACCTTATGCTGAGCCTGACCGCTTGGCGATGCTCTGGACGGATAATCCCAAACAGGGCGTTCACGAAGAAGGAACCTCGTATCCGACCTTTCTGGATTGGCGCGCTCAGAGCCATTCTTTTGCCGAACTGGCGCTTTGCAGTCGGGGCAATCCGGTCGTTCTCACTGGTACAGACGAACCGGAGAGGGCGCTGGGCGAGTACGTCTCGGCAAATCTGTTTCCGCTGCTGGGCGTCAAGCCTGCGCTCGGTCGGACTTTCACACCTAACGATGAACAACGACGCGAACGAGTCGTCGTGTTGAGTTACGGTTTATGGCAGAGCCGATTCGGCGCTGACCCGGGCATCGTCGGTAAGACGCTGGAGATCAATGGCCAGAACACGCAAGTCATCGGAATAATGCCGGCTCACTTTTACTTCCCTGTCAATGAGACTCAACTCTGGGAGCCTGTGACTTCAGCGCGTTACTGGGAGCGGGATCGGGCAGAGCGGTTTACTGACGCCTGGCGTGTGGTTGGGCGGCTCAAAGCGGACGTGACCTTGCGCCAGGCGCAAACGGAGATGAACGCCATCGGCCAACGCCTCGCGCAAGCCTACCCAAACGTGGATGAAGACTTTGCCGGGTTCGGCGTCAACGTAGTACCGCTACTCGATCAAATCACGGGGAAGAATCTGCAATTGGCGCTCTGGGTCTTGTCGGGCGCGGTGTTGTTTGTCCTGCTCATCGCCTGCGCCAACGTCGCCAATCTGCTGCTGGCGCGCGGCGCGGCGCGCGAGCGGGAGTTCGCCATCCGCGTGGCGCTGGGGGCCGGTCATGTGCGACTCGCGCGGCAACTGCTGACCGAAAGCATGCTGCTGGCATTCGCAGGCGGCGCGTTCGGCTTGCTGCTCGCGGTGTGGGGAGTGGAGTTGCTGGTCAAGTTCGCTCCGAGCGGCGTCCCTCGACTTAATGAAATCGAGCTTGACGCGCGCGTGCTGGCTTTCGCATCTGTCGCAATGCTGCTGACGGGCGCGCTCTTCGGCTTGATGCCAGCCTGGAAGAGCGCGCAGTCCGATCCCAATGAGTCTTTGAAGGAGGGCTGTCGGAGCGCGGCTATTGGGTCGCGTCGCACACGCAAGCTACTCGTCATCGCGGAGTTTGCCCTGGCCGTTGTCCTGCTTGCCGGAGCGGGGCTGCTGATTCGCAGCTTCCTGCGCCTGCAGTCAGTGAATCCCGGATTCAAACCCGAAAACGTGTTGCTCGCGCGCGTCTCGCTGCCGCAAGCAACCGCTCGCACAGCGGCTCAACAAGAAGCTATTTTCCAACAAATCATTGCGCGCGTCGCAACGCTCCCCAGCGTTCAAGCCGTAGGAGCTATCGAAGACTTCTTCATGCGAAGAAACCCGGACAGCTCGACTCTTATCGAAGGCCGCCCACCGCTATCCAAACAAAGCGCCGGCCCACTGATCAAGGAAACGGTCAGCCCCGGCTTTTTCCAGGCGGTGTCGGCGCCGCTGTTGAAAGGCCGTTTCTTCTCGCAGCAGGAAGGCCAGGCAACGCGTGTGGTGATCATCAATGAGACGCTCGCCCGCAGGTTCTTTCCCGGAGAAGACCCCACGGGGCAGCGGTTGCAAGATAACGACGAATGGCATGTCATCGTGGGCGTTGTCGGAGATATGCGTCGCCAGACGCTGGAGAAACAACCTGTTTCCGAAGTTTATCTGCCGGGCGCCAGCGTCTGGCGTCCGGGCGCCATCGGCAATATGGACCTGGTAGTGCGCGTTCAGTCCGATCCCTTGCAACAGGTCGCGGCAGTTCGCGAGGCCGTCCGGTCGGTTGACAAAACAACGACGGTTTACAGCGTCACCACCGTTGAACGGCGGCTGGAAGAGTTAGGCGCGCAACGCCGGTTTCAGACCTGGCTGTTCAGCCTGTTCGCGGCGCTCGCGCTCGGCCTGGCCGCCATCGGCGTCTACGGCGTGATGACTTACAGCGTCGCCGAGCGCACGCCGGAAATCGGCATCCGCGTGGCGCTGGGCGCGCAGACCAGCGATGTGCTGCGGTTGGTGCTGCGACAAGGGCTGACGCTGACGTTGGCAGGTGTGGGGTGTGGTTTGCTCGCCGCGCTGGCGCTAACGCGGTTTATGCAAAACCTGTTGTTCGGCGTGAGCGCGACTGACCCACTGACATGTATTGGCATCGCACTGTTGCTACTGTTCGTGGCGCTGCTTGCCTGCTGGATTCCGGCGCGGCGAGCGACGAAGGTTGATCCGATGATTGCGCTTCGGTGCGAGTGATTCAAAACAAGGAGGACTTATGCAAACACTCTTACAAGACCTGCGCTACGGCGCGCGAATGTTAATGAAGCAGCCCGGCTTCACGTTGATTGCCGTCATCACGCTTGCGCTGGGCATCGGCGCGAATACTGCTGTATTCACGTTGATCAATGCGCTCCTGCTGCGCGCGCTACCCGTTGCGAAGCCGCACGAACTCGTTGTGATTAGCGCGGGTGGTCAAGGCACGCCGGGCATTATCTCTTTTCCGATGTACCGTGACCTGCGCTCGCGTCAGGAAGTCTTCACAGACATTCTGGCGAGCGGCGGAGCCAACTCCGTTCGTCTCACCATTCCGGGCGGGTCGGGAACGGTGGAAGTAGATAATATCCAGACTGGCCTTGTCACCGCCAACTATTGGAGCGTGCTCGGCGTGCAGCCGTCCCTCGGACGCTTCTTCACAGAAGACGAAGATCGCGTCCCGAACAGCAGCGCAACATCCGGGTCGTTGGCTGTGCTGAGCTACTCGTTTTGGGAACGGCAATTTGGGCGCGATCCAAATGTGCTGGGTCGTACCGTGCTCGTCAATCGGAATTCCTGCCAGGTGATTGGCGTCGCGCCGGGCGGCTTTTTCGGCGAGCGCGTCGGCAGCGAACCTGACCTCTGGGTTCCGCTCATCTCCTTTTCGTCGGCTGAATTGCTGGAAAATCGTGGGGGACAGTTCACCGCCGAAATGGGGCGGCTCAAACCTGGTGTGAGTCGTGAACAGGCGCAAACGGCGATGACGCTCCTCTTCCAGCAGTTGGTGCAAGCAGAGCGCGCGGCGGGATTGCCCAGCGGCCCTGGCCGCGTTGCCCCCGTCGAGAATTACTTCATCCGAGTCGAACCCGGAGCAACGGGATTCAGCACTGGCCTGCTGCGCCGAACTTTCACGCAGCCGTTATGGATCATCATGGCGATTGTGGCCCTAGTGCTTTTGATTGCCTGCGCGAACGTCGCCAATTTGCTGCTCGCCCGCGCGGTGGCCCGCCAGCGCGAGATCAGCGTGCGCCTGGCGCTCGGTTGCAGCCGCTTCCGCCTTGTTCGCCAGTTGCTAACGGAAAGTTTGTTGCTCTCCGCGCTCGGCACGATGGCGGGACTGCTGGTCGCCTGGTGGGGTAGTGACGTGTTGTTGCGAATGGTGGATACCGGGCCTGTGCCGTTGCGGCTTGACCTCAGCCCGGACGCGCGCGTGTTCGCGTTCACGGCGGCGGCTATGATCGTGACGGGAATCGGCTTTGGCCTCGCGCCTGCCTGGCGCGCGAGCGGTTTTGACCTCGCTTCGGCGATGAAGGATCAAGCGCGCGGCACAGGCCAACGTGTGCGGCAATATCTCGGTCGCACACTGGTCATCTTTCAGGTCGCGCTTTCGCTGTTGCTGCTTATCGGCGCGGGTTCGTTGATCCGCAGCCTCTATAACCTGCGACAGATTGACCTCGGCTTTCAACCGGAACGGGTAACGCTTTTCCACTTGGCGCACAATCCACAAAATCGTGAACCGGCGGCGCTGACGCGCGTGGCGCGTGAAGTGCAGGAGCGCGTCAAGCAAATCCCCGGCGTGCAGCAGGCGAGCGTTTCCTGGCTGATGTTGTTCGGCGGGGCTGACATCAACGCTCCGCTCAAAATTCACGACTATACGCCCGCGCCGGACGAGGAGGTAAAAGCGCGTTTCAATTCCGTCTCCCCCGGTTATTTTGAGACGGTGGGCATATCGCTCGTGGCGGGGCGCGGCATTGAAGAGCGCGACACGGAGAACGCTCCACAGACCGCCGTGATCAATGAAGCGATGGCGCGCCGTTATTTTCCCGGCGCGAACCCTGTCGGCAAGACGATGGAAATCACTGCGGGGCCGACAAAGGGCAAGCCCATCGAGATTGTCGGCGTCGTCCGCGATGCGAAGTACAACAATATGCGCGCCGAGACAAAGCCGATGTTCTACACCTCAATTCAACAGTTGCCCCGTACGTTAGGGACCCTCGAAGTGCGCGCCAGAGAACCGATGGCGGCATTATCGGCATCCATTCGCAATGCGCTGTCGGAAGTGACCAAAGACGTGATGATTCGCCGCGTCGTCACACTTTCCGACCAGGTGGATTCGACACTGGCGAGCGAACGGCTGCTGACGACACTCTGCGTGTTTTTTGGATCACTGGCGTTGCTGCTGGCAAGCGTCGGGCTGTACGGCGTGCTCTCCTACGCTGTAGCCCAACGAACGCAGGAGATTGGTATTCGCATGGCGTTAGGCGCAACTGGACGGAATGTGCTGTGGCTAGTGCTGCGCCAGAGTCTGACCGTAGTGCTGGCAGGCATCGCAATCGGCCTGTCCCTCGCGCTGATCTGCACGCGCCTGCTCGCCAGCTTTCTGTATGGCCTCAGCCCGACGGATCCAACTGCCATCGTCGGCGCAATGCTCCTGCTGCTCGGGGTCGCGCTGCTGGCCTGTTATCTCCCGGCGCGGCGGGCGACGAAGGTTGATCCGCTGATTGCGCTCAAATGCGAGTAAAGCAAAATTGACCAGCAGAAATTCTGGCCTGCACAAGACCTGCGCCACGAATGGCGAGAGCCGGGAGTAACATGAAATTGCAAAACCCCAGCGTCATTTTTCTGATGACTACAATGTTCGCCACTTGTTACGTGGCAGGGTCTGCGCAAACTCCTGCCTTCGTAACGCTGCGCAATCCGCAATGGAGCCTCCGTATCCAGCCCACGACACTCGGCGTCTGGGGGCGCTTGCCGGGAGCAAAAGACGAAGTGTTGTTGGCTGCTCCCACAAGCAATCTGGAAATCGCTGAACTCAAAGCGAGCGAACATCAAGTGTCCTGGCGCATTCCGCCCAAGCGCATGCAGGTAGACATTCGCCTGTCCGCCGCTGAACTTTCCGTGCGCTTCACCACCGATCAGGAACAAACGCTCGCCTGGCCGCAGACGGGCACGGACGCGCAGGCCAAAGCGTTGATCTGGCCGGAGAGTGAAGGCTTGTACTTGCCTGCGGATGATCCCTTCTGGCTTGCGCGCCCGGCGGAAGATTGCCGTGAGGCGTTCGGCAGCGTGATGCCATTCTGGGGTGTGGAGCTTCCCTCAGCCACGATTGCGTATCTCTTACCTGATGAACTGCGTTGCCATCTTTGCCTGGAGAAAGCGCAAGGAAGACTTGCGCTCAAAGCGACGCACGAATTTCTCAAACGAGATGGCTTTCCGGCTTACGAAGTAAAGATCGCGCGCGCGCCAAACTCTCCGCTTGGCCCGGCGCTGGTGTATCGTGATTTTCTCCTCAAATCCGATCGGCGAGTTTCTTTTGCTGAGAAAGTGAAACGAGTTCCCGAAGCCGCGAAATTATTGGGCGCAATGCATGCGTACCTTTGGGGCGATGGCAGAACGAAAGCGGCTATGGAACAGCTCCACGCGCTTGGCGTAGATCGGGCGGCCCTGTTCTACGATCAAAATCCGCGCACCCACAAAACGCTAGTCAATGCCGAAACGATTGCCGCCGCCAAAGCGCATGGCTATGTGATCGGCCCTTACGACACATGGAACAATGTGCAAGACCCGAAGACGGCGGAAAGTTCCACGTCCATCTATGACGAAGCACTGTATCGCACGGGCGGCGTGATGAATCCGGATGGCAGTCGTCTGACAGGCTTCGGCGGACAAGGCTACGACTTGAGTTCCGAGGCGCTCAAACGCGCGCCACGCCCCTTCATCGCCGAGCGTGTCAATGCGCATCTGCAAACCGGCGTGAATGGTTATTTCCTTGACGTAGACGCGACGGGCGGAGATTTGCGTGATGACTTCGATCCGCAACATCCGATGACGATGGCCCAGGATCGCGCGAACCGCCTCGAACGCATGCGCTTCCTCAGCGAGCAAAAGAAACTGGTGTTGGGTTCGGAGAGCGCCGCTGCGTGGAGCACGCCTGTCATTCATTTTTCGCACGGTTCGCTGACGCCGAAAAGTCTTTTGTTGTGGCGGCTGCTGCGCAACAAGGAATTGATGGGCGGATGGTGGCCGCCGGAGCGACCGCGCAACTTTTTTCAATCGGTCGAAGCTCCGGCAGATTTTGCGACGGTCACATTTGCGCCGCAATATCGCCTGCCGTTGTACGAAGCCGTCTTCCATGATTCGGTCATCAGCACGGATTTCTGGGGCGTGCCGCTGATGAAGTTCAAGAATCTGGCGCAGACGCGGACGCTGTTGCTGTTGCTCTACAACGTACCCGCGATGTGGCATCTCGATCAGCAGGCGTTGCGCGAATACGGCTCGCAGATCAGAGCCTTGCATGCGTTTTTCTCGCCGCTGCATCGCCGCATCGGTAATGCGCCGCTCGTGCGATTCGCGTGGCTGACCGATGATCGTTTGGTACAGCAAACGCAGTTCGGCGAACAAGTCGTGATGACGGCGAATTTCAGCGACCGCGCCTTTGGCGCAATCCAGCCGCATTGTATCGAAGCGCATTGGTTGAAAGAAAAAAGCAAGGAATCGTTCTGCCCTGCGCCCATGCGGTGAAGGGATTTCGGGGAATGAAACCGCGCCGATTCACATCGAAGTCATTGTCGAAAAAATTGGAAACCCAGGCAGGAGAACCTATGCAAATCCTTTGGCAAGACCTGCGCTTCGGCGCGCGAATGTTGATGAAGCAACCTGGCTTCTCCTTTGTCGCTGTCATCACGCTGGCGTTGGGCATCGGCGCGAACACGGCGATTTTCAGCGTCGTCAATGGCGTGCTGCTCAAACCGCTGCCTTATGCCGAGCCGGAGCGACTGGTGCATGTTTACCGGATGCAGCCGCCCGTCTCTCGCGCCAATGTCTCTCGCCCGGCGTGGTTCGACTTCGCCGAGCGGCAGCAGGTTTTCAGCGAGTTGGCGGCGCACCACGGCGAGACATTCAATTTAACCGGCGTGGACGAGGCGGAACGCATTAACGGCAGGCGCGTGACAGGAAGTTTTTTTGCGCTCTTCGGCCTGCGTCCCGCGCTGGGGCGCTTTCTCTCGGCAGACGACGACCGTCCCGACAGTCCGCGCGTCGCGGTCATTAGTCATGGGTTGTGGCAGCGGCGGTTCGGCGGTGAAGCCGGCGTCATCGGCGCCACGATCAAACTCAACGGAGAGCCCCACACGGTCGTCGGCGTCGCGCCGCCCAATTTCAGGTTCCCTGGCCGCGTCGAAATCTGGACGCCCGCCCGGCTGGCCGAGAGCCAGCAGGGGCGCGGCAACAATTACCTCAATATGGTCGGGCGGTTGAAAGACGGCGTGACGCAGTCGCAGGCCGAGGCGCAGATAAACCAGATCGCCGCCGCGCTCGCCCTTCAATACCCGAACAATCATAGCAAGTTAAGCATCCTGCTCTCGCCGCTGCTCGATGAACAGGTGCGCGGCATTCGGCGGGCGTTGTGGGTGCTGCTGGCGGCGGTCGGCTTCGTCCTGCTGATCGCGTGCGCAAACGTGGCGAACCTGATGCTGGCGCGGGCGACGGCGCGGCGGAAAGAGTTTGCCGTGCGGACGGCGCTCGGCGCTCCCGCGCGGCGCATTATCAGGCAACTGATGACCGAGAGCCTGCTGCTGGCGCTCGTTGGCGGGGCGCTCGGCGCGCTGCTGGCCTTCTGGGGCGTGGATGCGCTCGTCGCGTTGGCCCCGGCGCAACTGCCGCGCGTGGCTGAAGCGCAGATAGATCGAGCGGCGCTCGGCTTCACGTTGCTCCTTTCGCCGCTGACGGGCTTGCTCTTCGGCCTCGCCCCGGCTTGGCAGTCGGCGCGGGCGGGCGTGAACGAAGTCTTGAAAGAGAGCGGGCGCGGCGCGTTCGTCGGCCTGTCGTGGTCGTTAACGCAGCGCGCCCTGGTGGTGGTTGAAATCGCGATGTCGCTCGTGTTGCTGGTCGGCGCGGGATTGCTCATTGCGAGCGCCCGGAGGCTCATCGCGGTCAGCCCCGGTTTCGATCCGGAGAACCTGCTGGTGGCCGAAATCTCGACGCCTCGCCTGCCGATGATCCCGGGCGAAAAGCCGGACGCTTACCGGACGAGAAGAGAGCAGTCGGACGCAAGCTTTATCAGAGCGACTTTGCAAAAGCTTTCTTCGCTGCCCGGCGTGCAGGCCGTCGGCACGATCAACGACCTGCCCGTGACAGGACAGAGCACGACCAACGGCGCGTTCATCATCGCCAGCTATGTGGCGCCCAATCCGAATACGATCGACTGGCCGGTGGCCGAACGGAGGTGGGTCAGCCCCGATTACTTCCGCGCCATCGGGCTGCCGCTGGTCAAAGGCCGCGTCTTCACCGAGCGCGACACGATGGAAACCCCGACGGTTGTGCTCATCAACGAGACGCTGGCGAACCGGTATTTCGCGGGCGAAGACCCGGTGGGCAAACAGTTGATCACGCAGAACCTTCAGCCGAAGGAGATCGTCGGCGTGGTGAAGGACGCGCGGCAGTGGGGACTCGACAAGCCGCCTTCTACCGAAATCTATTTCTCCACCTTCCAGCAGCCAGGCCCCTTGACCTCGCTGGTCATTCGCAGCAGCGCTGACCCGGCTTCGCTCGGTGGCGCCGTCCGACGCGCCGTGCGTGAAGTCAACCCGGACGCGCCGGTCACTGGGGTGCGGACAATGAAGGAAGTGATCGCCGACTCGCTGGCGCAGGCGCGCTTCAACACGATCCTGATGTCGGTCTTCGCCGGAGTGGCGTTGCTGCTGGCCGTCGTCGGCATTTACGGCGTGATGGCTTACTCAGCCACCCAGCGCGCCCATGAGATCGGCCTGCGCCAGGCGCTCGGCGCGCAAAACCGCGATGTGCTGAAGCTGGTTATAGCGCAAGGCATGAAACTGGCGGTATTGGGAGTCGGTCTCGGCCTCGCAGCGGCCTTCGGACTGACGCGGTTGATGAAGAGCCTGCTCTTCGGCGTGAGCGCGACCGATCCGCTGACATTCGGTGTGGTCGCATTGTTGCTTACGCTGGTCGCGCTGCTGGCCTGCTGGATACCGGCGCGCCGCGCAACGAAAGTTGATCCAATAATTGCGCTTCGGTGCGAATAGAAGACGAGGAGGAACTATGCAAACCCTTTGGCAGGACTTGCGCTACGGCGCGCGAATGTTAGTGAAGCAACCCGGCTTCACGTTGATTACCTTGCTGACGTTAGCGTTGGGCATCGGCGCGACGACGGCGATTTTCACGGTCGTCAATGCGGTGCTTTTGCGGCAATTGCCTTATCCGCAGGCCGAGCGCATCGTGGCGGTCGGCGCGCAATTCAGTGTCAGCCCGTTGAATGCGGTAGATGACCCGCGCTTCCTGTTTTGGTATGAGCATCAGCAATCGTTTGAGGCGCTGGCCGCGCATCTGGGCGGCGGTGGCGTGAATCTGGCGGGCGATGGCCTGCCGGAACTCGTCCCGGCGCAACGCGTCTCGGTGGATTTCTTCCGCGTGCTGGGCGTCGCGCCTGCGGTGGGCCGCGGCTTCACGCCGGAGGAAGATCGCAACGGCGGGGCGAAAGTCGCCGTGCTCAGCGACGCGTTGTGGCGCCGGCGTTACGGCGGCGACCGCAACCTGATCGGCAAAACCATTGCGCTCAATGGCCGCAGCTACACGGTGATTGGCGTGTTGCCGCCAGACTTCGACTTTTACAACACGGATGTCTTTACACCGCTCAGCCCCGGCGCCAGCGGCAACCGCGGGTTCAATTTGCAAGTGTTGGGACGGTTAAAACCGGGCGTGACGCCCGCGCAGGCGCTGGCTGAAATGAAGGTGGTCAGCGAACAGTTGCGCGCCGCTCAACCGCAGTTGATGCGCAAGCAGGAATCTGTCGCCGTGCAGCCGTACCGCGAAAACCTGACCACCGCCGCGCGCCCGTTGCTGTTCATCCTGTTCGGCGCGGTCGGCTTCGTGTTGTTGATCGCCTGCGCCAACGTCACCAATTTGCAACTCGCTCAGGCGGCGACGCGGCGCCGCGAAATGGCCGTGCGGATGGCGCTGGGGGCCGGCTGGCGACGCATCACGCGGCAATTGCTGACCGAAGGCATTTTGCTCGCCTTGATGGGCGCGGCGCTCGGTTTATTACTGGCCGTCTGGGGCACGGAGTTGCTGACGCAATTGATGCCCGAAGGCTTGCTCCCGCGCAGCAAGGAAATCAGTTTTGACGGGCGCGTCCTCGTTTTCACGCTGACAACGGCTTTATTGACCGGGCTGCTTTTCGCGCTTGCTCCAGCCTGGCAGATGACGCGCGTGGAAGTGAATTCGGCCTTGAAAGGCAACGCGGGCAAAGGCGCGGCGGGCGCGGGCGGCAAGCGCCTGCGCGGCGCGCTGGTCGTGGCCGAGGTTGCGCTGGCGCTGGTGTTGTTGGCGGGCGCGAGCTTGCTGGCGCGCACCTTCGTTAATTTGAACCGTGTCGCGCCGGGCTTCGACCCGCATCACGTGCTGACCTTTCAAATGACGCTCACGGGACAACGCTACGAGACGATGGCGGGCGTCAGCGAATTTATAGAGCGTTCATTTGCGAAGCTGCGCGCCTTGCCGGGCGTCGAAGCGGTCGCACTGACCAACACGCTGCCGCTGGATGCGCAATACAATTTTCCGCTTGAACTCGAAAGCAAGCCGGGCCAAATCGCCGCGGTGCAATACCGCACGATCACGCCCGATTACTTCCGCGCCGTCGGCATTGGTTTGAAATCCGGGCGCACGTTGAACGAGACGGACACTGCCGCGGCGGAGAGGGCCGTCGTCGTCAATGAAGCGTTTGTCAAACAATACCTGGCTGACATCGGGAACCCGCTGGGCCAGCGCGTGTACATCGGCAAGATGTTCGGCTTCGACCAACCGTGGCGCATCGTCGGGGTCGTGGCCGACGCCAGGCAATTCGATTTGAAATCCGCTGCGCCTTCTTCGGTATTTGTGCCGGTGCTGCAATTGGCGAATGCCGAGGGCAAATTCCAGAGCGGCCAGCGCGCGCTGAAATTCGTCGTCCGCACGGTAGGCGATCCCTTGCAATTGAGCGCGGCGGCGCGGCAGGTAATGCTCGAAATCGAACCCAATCTGCCGCTGACGCGGCTGCGTTCGATGGAGCAAATCGTCGCGCGATCGGTGGCGCAGGAGCGGTTCAATATGCTGCTGCTCGGCGTGTTCGCGGCGTTGGGATTGTTGTTGGCGGCGATTGGCATTTACGGCGTGATGTCTTATGCCGTCGCACAGCGAACGCCTGAGATTGGCTTGCGCATGGCGCTGGGCGCGCATGAGCGTGATGTCTTGCGGCTGGTATTCAAACACGGCCTGGCGCTGACGCTGGCCGGGCTTGGCCTCGGGTTGGCGGGCGCGCTGGCATTGACGCGGCTGATGAAAAGCTACTTGTTCGGCGTGAGCGCCACTGATCCGGCCTCGTTCGCCTCGGTCGCGTTCTTGTTGTTACTAGTGGCGCTCGTGGCCTGCTGGATACCGGCGCGGCGGGCAACGAAGGTTGATCCGATGATCGCTTTGCGGTCTGAGGGAGTTTTCTTTCTCCGCACGCTATGAACACATCGCTTCTTTACGGCAGTTTTATCGGCACGCTGCGCCGCGAAGTCGAAGCCCACGGCTTGCAGCTTCGGCGAGGTTTTAGATTTGACCGATGGCGAGGTCAGCAAACACACGCGCGAAGACGCGCACTTCTGCTTCATCGTGCAAGGCGACTACATCAGCCGCGTCAAAGATCGTGAAGGCGTCCGCGCCGCCTCGACCATGCTATTTCATCCGGCGGGCACGACGCATCGGGATCGTTTTCATCAACGCGGCGGGCGCTTCCTGACCGTCTCGATCACATCTGAGCAACTCGACCGCGTGCGCGATCACGTAGAGCTGATCGAGCATTCCATCGCTTTCGCCGACGCGGAGATTTCCTGGCTGGGTACGCGGCTTTATCGAGAGTTGCAAGCGCCGGACGAACTGTCCCCTGTCGTGATGGAAGGGATGGCGCTAGAACTGCTGGCGCAAACGGCGCGCCGTGAAATCAATTTGGACAAACAGTCGCCGCGTTGGCTACGGCAGGCGCACGAGTTGATGCGCGACCGTTGCAGCGAAGCGATCACGGTCGGCGAAATCGCCGCGACAATCGGCGTGCATCCGTTTCACCTAACCCGGACATTTCGCCAATTTTATCGCTGCACGCCGGGCGAGTTCCTGCGCCGCTGCCGCATTGAGCAGGCGACGCCGCGCTTGCAGAGTTCAGATGCTTCGCTCGCGCAGATCGCCCTCGAGAGTGGCTTTGCGGATCAGAGCCAGTTTACCAAGAGCTTCAAACGCGCGATCGGCCTGACGCCCGGCGAATACCGCTAGCTGCTCGTCTGAAGTTGGCTTTTGACCAGAATGTGCGAAAAGCACAAGACAGCTTTCACGAAGGTCGGCGACAATCCCGACCATGAAAAGTTTGATCAAAACCCTTCCGTTGCTTCTTCTCTCCGTCGTGATCGTCGGAGCGCCCTCACAGCAGCAATCTCCGGACGCCGCGGCTGAGCAGGTTTTTCTCAAGCTCATTCAGGAAGAAGGCGTCGAGAAAGCGCATCAGGTCTTTGCCGAAGCGCGCCGTCGCGATCCGCGCGCCGTCTTGTTCAGCGAAGCCGCGCTGAATGCGCTCGGCTACAAGTTTCTTTATGAACGCAAACAGCCGGCAGAGGCCGTCGCCATCTTTCAACTCAACGTCGAAGCTTATCCCGCCTCGGCAAATGTCTACGACTCGCTGGCCGAAGCTTATCTGGCGATGGGAAACAAAGACCTCGCCGACCGGAATTATCGTAAGTCACTGGAGTTGAACCCGCGCAACGGCAATGCAATTCAGACGCTGGCGCGGATGTGGATGTGGGTGAAGTCGCCGAAGGACGGTTGGCGAGATCGCTCGCCGCATCGCAGCGATTTTGTCGTCGCGAACGGCGTCCGGCTGCATTACCTCGATTGGGGCGGGCGCGGCGAAACGCTGCTGTTGTTAACCGGGATGGGCAATTCAGCGCACATCTTTGACGACCTCGCGCCGAAGTTCACCGCTCGCTTTCGAGTGCTGGCATTGACGCGGCGCGGGCATGGGCAATCGGACAAGCCGCAGACAGGGTACGACATCGACACGCTGGTCGAAGACATTGCGCAATTTCTCAGCGCCCTGAAAATCGAGCGCGCTCATCTGGCCGGCCATTCGCTGGCGGGCGATGAAATGACGCGCTTCGCCGGACGTTACCCTGAGCGCGTGGGCAAACTGGTTTACCTCGACGCCGCGAATCACGACGCCACGCTGACCGATCAGGACATCTACCGGCGCATCCCCGAAGTCTTCGCGTCGCTTTCGCCGTCGCTGGCAGACGTGGTTTCTTACGAAACCTACCGCAATTGGACGAAGAAAAACCGCTTCGGCTTCTGGTCACAGGCGCAGGAAGCGGATTTCCGCGCGACGAATTTCGGCGAGAACGGCGAGTTGAAACCAGCGCTGCCCGGTTACGTCGTCACAGCGCTCGATCAATGCCTGAGGCTATTCGCACCGGATTACGACAAGCTCAAAGCGCCCGCGCTCAGCTTTCACGCGCTGTATTCGATGAAGACGGCGTTCCCCTGGCTCGCGCCCAACACCGACAAAGAGGCTTGGCGCAAGGCGCAGGAATTTTTGACGCTGACCTTGATCCCGCATGAGCGGAAGCTGGCCGACCGATTCCAGCGCGAAGTCGCGGGCGCGCGCGTGATCGTCTGGCCCGCGACGCACCACTAACTCTTCATCACCCGCCGCGCGGAGGTCGAACGCGCGATGCGCGAATTTCTGCTGCGCCAGTGATGTTTCTCCGGCGCGCCGCGCGGTGATCCCCTTCTTGACGCTGAGTTCACGACCTCGCTCGATCAATTTTTCCGGCCCGGAAAACTGTTGAGTCAGACAGAAAAGACCACTTCGAGCGCCGGCAGGTCGCCGCGCAGGTCATCGAGACGAAAGACCGCATCGCTGATTTCATCAAGCAGCGCCTCTCCCTGATTCGAGCCGATCAGAACGCCGTATGACCGCATACCGCGTTCCGCCTTTCTCCTTGCCCATTCCGCCTGCGCTTCGGCAGAAACGTCGCTGATGCCGTCGCTGACGCAGATCACATCCGCCTTCTCGAACTGTGAGCCATCAACCAACTCCAGAGCTTTTTCCATCCACGGCTCGAAGACCGTCCCGCCGTTGAAGAAGAAACTGGCGCAAGCGATCACTTCGGCTGGCGTGGCTGCGCCCTTCGGAAACAGGTCGAGCCGCAAGTCGTCCGGGCCGGAGAAATGGATCACGGCTAGGTCGCGCTTCTGCAACCGCGCAATAGAAAGTAGCGCCAGCATCACCGCCTTGCTCCAAACTTCGCCCGTCATCCCTCCGTAGTCGGTTGTCATCGATCCTGATTCATCAATGGCGATGATGATCAGCCCCTGGCCTTCTGGTTCGTGGCCGATCAGGTCGTACTGCATCAGGCCGCGTTCGGCGAATCTGAGGTAGAAGAGGTCTTCGAGGTCTGGATCGGCCAACAGAGCGATCTCACTCGGCAACAGGCGCTCAATCTCACAACCTGTGGTGATCGATGTGATCTCGTCAGGCGGGTGTTTGACGCGAGTCTTCTGCTGCTGAAGCGCGATTCGCGTGAATCGCCCGCAGACGGCGGCGATCTGTTGCAGCTTTGGCGACCGGCCCACCTGCTGAGCGATGACGAGCTTTTCTTTTGTCGAGAGCGAATTTCGCCCGCCGGCGCCGTTCTCCGTTCCGAAGCCGGCGTCGTAACCGCCGCCGAAGGCATTGACCGCGTCGTTGGCCTGCTCGACCTCGGCCATTGCTTCGGCCAGACCTCGCCGCACGGCCCGGCGGACCTTCTGCCCGCGCTCCTCGCTCGACTCTTCCATCTTGCGGTTCATCCGATCCGCCTTCTTCTTTTTCTTTGCGGCGTCGGCTCTCGCTTCTGCAGCTTCTCTTTTCAACTGATTGGAGCGTTCCTCATCCGGCGACAACGCCGCCAGTTCATCGAGCGCTTCGGCGTGGGCAAACAATTGCTCGACCTCGCCGGCCAGTTCGTGCAGTTGGTTGAGATACCGGATCGTCTCTTTATCGAGCGCGGCGACGGCCGAAGCTGCGCACCCAATCGTCGCCATCGCGCTGGAGAGCGGATCGCCGATTGTGCCGCTCTCACGCATTTCGCGCCATTCGGTCGTCGAAAGAATCTGCTCGACGATTTCACGGTTGATCTCGTGCGCCGGAGAGAGCGGCGCAACCGGCGCGATTCTCGGCGCGCGTTTGTGGAAGCTCCAAAACAGGTCTCGCAAAAGCGCCGGACCAGTGTGGATCGCGCCCGCCGTTTCTGTCACGGTTCTGGCCAATCGCGCGTAGTCATCCGACGCCTGCTCGAAAGTCTCCACATCGAAGCCGTCATGCGCGATCGCCTGGCTACCGTCCGTAATCGCCCCAGCGACGATCTCCACGTCTTCCATTTCGGCGACAATTTCCGGTCCCTGGATTTGTTCCTGTGTCTCCATTGGCTCTCCCAATCGAATGGTTAGAGAACGAGCGAGGCGATCTCCTGCTTCATCTTTACGACAGCCTCGATCACCTTATCGATGCGATTCGTGTTACGCCCCTGCTCGACGGCCTGCTCGCGCAGTTCCTGCAGCTTCACGCCGATCTGTTTGAGCTTCGTATTGGCCTCGATCGCCGCCTGCATCTTCTGCTCTTCGCTCTGCGCGGCCTGCTGCGCGTCCATGCATTCACGATGCACCGACGCCGCCTGGTCTTCGTAATCCACGGCTTTGGAGTTGAGCGGATTGCCGATGCGGGCAAGCGCCTTGCCGATCTCGGCTTGCTGTTCAGGCGATTGCCACAGGACATGTTTGAGGAAGACCAGGTCGTCTTCTGTCACGGCGTCGCGTCCTTCCGTAAGCGCGTGAGCCTGCAGTATGCCGAGCGACTGTCCCCAGCGCCGGTCGCTGATGATGATGCCTTTGGCAGCGAGGTCTCTGCGCAACTGCTCAATCAGGTCGATCGCCGCGTTCGGAATGGCGACCCGGGCGGCGCTCTGTTGCAGGGCGCCAAGCTCTGACTGCAAGAGCGTCAACGGCTGACTGCCGTTTGAACCATGACCATTATGCTTCGCGGCGGCGGCGCGGATGAATTTAACAAACCCGGTGTCGGTGACGTAGCCGACGCGGAAGCGCAGCAGGAACCGATCCCAGAGAGCTTCGAGTTCATTCCCCTGCGGCATTTCATTGCTCGCGCCGAAGAGCGAGATCAGCGGGACGTGCATCTCCTGGCCGCCGTTGTTGAAGACGCGCTCATTGGCGATCTTCAGCAACGCGTTCAGGATCGCGCTACTTGCCTTGAAGATTTCATCGAGGAAGACGAGTTCGGCTTCGACAAGTTTACCCGCCGTGATGCGCACGTACTCGTCGCGCTTCAATCCAGCCACCGACACCGGCCCGAAGAGTTCTTCCGGCGTGGTGAAACGAGTCATCAGATACGCGAAGCTCCGTAGCCCGGCGCCGTTTTGCGGGCTGATGCGCTGGGCAAGTTCGGTGACCAGAGCCGACTTTGCCGTGCCTGGTGGTCCGAGAACAACCAGATGCTGCCGCGCGAGCAATGCGACCAGAGAGGCGCGAATGACCTCATCGCGTTCGATCAGTGACGCCGTTAATTCGCGTTCGATGGCTTGCAGTTTATCGAGAAATGGTTTGATGGATGGGAGATTGAGTGTTGTGGACATAGCGATCATCCCCTTTCGCCTATCTGCCTGCCGCTTCCATCTTTCTGTTCAGTGTTGCGGCGGGAAATCGCAAGTCAAATAGTCGCCGGGTAATTTTTCGGACAGGCGCTCAGGCTGATCGGTTGGCGCCGCCGATAAGGACGCTGCAAGCTATTTTGCGGTAAGACCCGAAACCATTGGTGTGGTATGATCAGACACGTACCGGAACTGGAGCGGATAACCGATGGCTAATGCAGACCTTCTCAGACAGCTCTTCCGCGGTTATTCGAAACGCGACGATTCGACGTTTCGCGCTGCGGCTGAAGCGATCATTCAGGAAGAGCGGCTCAAGAACCACCGCCTCCTGGCCGATGAGTTGGAGCGAATCCTGCTCAACGGTAATGGTCTACCTGCCAGTCAGGGTAAGCTTTTCAAATCCTATGACATTCCGAAAGATCGGGAGCGTGGCTTCTCGCTGCTGGACATAGGCGAGTTCAACTACGACTGGGATCGAATCATCCTGCCGGAAAAGCAACTGAACGTGTTGCGGCAGATCGCTAGAGAGCACCAGCGAAAGGATTTATTGCTGGCCGGAGGGCTTAAACCCCGTCAGAGAGCCTTGTTTTTCGGCCCGCCGGGATGCGGCAAAACGCTGGCGGCCCAGGTGCTTGCCGGCGTGCTCTCCTATCCGCTGGTGACGGTACGCTTCGACGCGGTAGTCTCGTCGTATCTCGGCGAGACGGCGGCCAATTTGCGCCGCGTCTTCGAGTTCATCCAGACGGGCCAATGGGTGGTTCTGTTCGATGAATTCGACGCGATCGGAAAAGATCGCGACAACCCGTTCGAGCACGGAGAATTGAAGCGGGTAGTCAACACGCTTCTGCAATTGATGGACGCGTTTCGCGGCGAAAGTCTGCTGATCGCGGCGACCAATCATGAGACATTGCTGGACAAAGGAGTATGGCGGCGATTTGAGGCAGTTGTTCAATTTCCTGTGCCCGCGCCTCAAGACCGCGTTATTTTGCTTCGACAGTTTCTGCGCGGGTTCGACACCACAGCCTTGAACCTGGAATCCCTGGCCGGAAAACTCGACGGGGCGACCGGCGCCGACATCGAGAGACTTTGCGTCGAAGCCGCAAGGCTGGCGCTACTCGAAGGACGAAACTCGCTCAGCCGTGAAGATGTCCAGGTGGGTCTGAATTCGTACCGCGAAAGAAGCAAAATCACTCAGGAATTGAAAAGGCAAATCGAAGAATAAGCCGAACCATTCAGGGCACAGCCAATGGCCAGAAATCTTGATCACCTTGAACTGCCTCCATGGCGGGAACAATTTCCGCGTAGAAAACGCGGTGGCGGCAGCCAGCCTGAACGCGCAGATCGTCGAGAACACGGCCGCAGACTGGCGGAACAGGCCGAGCAGGTAGCAAACCGGCTTCAACAAAGACCCACCGTTTACCCCAGTGGCATCAATCCCAAATTCATCTTCAAGCTCCAACTTCACGCCAAAGGCAATCTCAATGAAGAAGAGTTGCATCGAATGGGGCTGCGAATGCTTGCCAGAGACCCTAATCGAATGATTGTAGTCTTTCCGGATGAGGCCACGCTCAATGAACTGCGCCGCAGGTTGAGCGAATACTCCGATGAAGAAAAATACACGAACATGGCCGCGATCGACGCAATTCAAGAGCTTTCAGCGGAAGACAGAATCGGCAGGCGATTGCGCGAGAATCCCCTGGCCGCCGATGAAACGGCTGCGCTGGACATGGAGTTTTGGCATCCGGGAACCAGGGAAGAATGCCGAAAGCAGATCAGCGAGGTTAGTAGCTATCTCGAACGGCAGGGTCTGAGAGTGACCGATCAATGGATCGGCGAGAACCTGTGCCTGATTCGCGCAAGAGTCAATCACGGCGCCCTCGGACAACTGCTCGAAATCGATTATGTGAAAGAGATCGATCGCCGGTCCGCGCCCACGTTCGAGATGCTCGATCTGGCTCGCGCGGAACTGCCCGACTACAAAATTGAAGAGGTTGCGCAGGATGATCTTGTCGGTGTGCTGATCATTGACAGCGGTGTGGCAGGGCTTCATCCGCTGATTCGTCCGGCTCTCGGTGATACGCAGGTTTTCCCTGATCGGCTACGAGAAAAGATCACGGGCGGCGCGGAAGATGGCGACGAGAAATCGGGCGGACACGGAACCGCTGTCGCCGGAATCGCTATTTACGGCGACGTCGGAGACTGCGTCGCGAGCAGAATTTTCCGACCTCTCGTAAATTTATTTTCTGCGCGCGTTACCGATTCAAACAACGAATACGACGAGGATGAATTGATCGAGCATCAACTCGACGAGGCCGTCGAATATTTCCTCGAGCACTACCCTTCAATGAAAGTGATCAACATATCACTCTGTGACGACCGGTTGGTTTACTCGGACGGCGGCTATCAGTTCCGGCTGGCTGCCGCAATTGACGAAATCGCCTGGAAGCATCGCGACCGTGAGATCGTCTTCGTCCTTTCCGCGGGTAATTTCTATCCGCAGAATCTGAGCGATGAAGAAGTCAAACAGCAATATCCCGGTTACCTCAGAGCGGATGACGCCCGCATCATCAGTCCTGCGACCTCGGCGATAGCGTTGACCGTCGGCGGGCTTTCTTATGGCGGCGGAAGATCCCTGGGACAATATCAGGAGATCGATCTCAATCTGCTCCTTGCGGGAGAGCGAGATTTTCCATCGCCATTCAGCCGTACCGGTTTCGGGGTTGACGGGGCCATCAAACCTGATCTGGTGGATTATGCGGGCGATCTTCGCTTCGAAAGAGGGCGAGTGATTGGCAAAAGAGCCGGAGAAGCCCCAACGCACGCTGGGTTGCCGACTACGGCTAAACAATTCGCCCCGCCCGAAGGCAAACTCTTTCGCACAGTATCAGGTACAAGTTTCGCGTCGCCCAAAGTCTCCAATCTCGCGGCGCGTCTTTTCAGTGAATTCCCGTCAGCCTCGTCAAACCTGATTCGCGCTCTTATTGCCGACTCGGCCAGGGTACCATCATCCCGGCCCGGGGAGTTCACAGGCAAAGAGACGTGGGATAAAGACATCTTGCGAGTTTATGGCTACGGGCAGCCCGATTTCGAGCGAGCCAGATGGTCGAGTGAGAATGCGGTACTTTTGCTGGCGGATGGAGTGATGCCGATTGATTCGTTTCAAATTCTCACCGTGCCTTCTCTCCCGCCGGAATTTTTGACCGCACGTGGCAAAGGGCACATCTTTGTCACACTCGCCTTTGATCCACCCACAAGACACACTCGAGGAGACAGCTATCTGGGAGTAAGCATGGAGTTCGCTTTATTCCGGAATGTCGCGCCTGAAAGTATTGCGGAGGCCTTGCGCGCATGGGATCGACAGGAAGCCGAAGGTTTGGAGAGTGATGAGATCCCAGCGCTCAGGGGGATTAGCCGTCAGCGAATCGATCTGAAACCGAATAGACAACTATTGAAAAAAGGCACGCTACAACGTGCGATGATTCGAATAGCGAACGCCACGTGGCGGTATGACGGCGGCCCGTTACAACTGGTCGTAACCTGCCAGCGGAAATGGGCGCCCGTGACCATTGAAAGCCAGCGCTACGCGGTTGTGGTGTCGGTGTCCCATGACGACCCTTCAGTAGATTTGCACGCGCATCTGCTTCAACAAACGAGGATCACGCAGCGAGTTCGAGTTCGCGCTTGATCTCATGTATCAATTAACCAGAAAGAACGATTAACTTACCAGTCCATTAGATGGACTAGGGGGAAATTTCACTATGGGAACCTTCGAGGCCATTGGCACTTACGTTATAAAAAGCGACAGACTGAAAACTGTCCTTTTGGGATTGCTCCTTCTGACCGGTGGTCTCTGGTTCTGTCTCTATCTGCTCGGCAATCCAATGAACGAACTGGCCCTGATCAGGCGTGGAGTGACTGCCAAGGGGGTCATCAAGGACGTTGCTGATGACTCTGATTATGAATTCCGGCTACCAAACGGTCAGATGGTTGAGGGCAAGACAGGAGAAATTGCTTACTATATGCCTGGATATGTCATCGAAGTGGAATATTTACCCGATAACCCGGCAGTCAGCAGAATCAAGGGGGACGGCTGTTCTACGGTTACAGAATGGATCTGGAGTAATGTAGGACTGCTCATCCTGTTTTTCTCTCCCGGAGTGGGGTTAATATTCTGGAGGTTTCGCCGGAAGCCTGAGGGGTCAGCCTTACTGCACACACGAAAGACCGGGCCTTTGCCCTAAATTCAGAGTCTCAAAAGGCAGGTCAGCTATGCAATTATCTCCAAACGTGGAAATTTGGCTGAGAGTCTTGACCATTGCCGTCCCGGCCATATCCGCCATTGTTGTGGCGGCGTTCTCATACTGGCTTTCTCGGAGGATGGAAACCCATAAGACCCAACTTCAAGCCACCCTTCAGACGAAACTCTATGAATTCCAAACCCGCTACTCGTGGCTTCATCAGCAAAGGGCGGAGGCTATTGTAAGGCTGTATGAGTTGGTGGCGAGAGTCCACACTGATTTGCTGAGATGGAGCGCCCCTGGGGATAGAGGCCTAACTAAACCGGCCGAAGAGTTTTTCTATGACGCTGTGGACCACCTTACCGAGATGTCTGATTTCTTCGACCAGAAACGAATCTTCTTCGATGAGAAGGAGATTGCAGAACTCGCTCTCAAAATGATCCAAAACTCGAAATTACTCTATAGCCGACACCCTGACATTGAGAGTGCGAAAGAGTTAATCCCCGAATGGGCTGACTCCATGAAAGAGGATGCTGATAAGATGATCCGTCAGTACATCACCCCTGTGATGGTTCAACTGAGGATCGAGTTGAGGAAGCTCCTAGAAGCGGAGGCTCCAAACTACCAACCAGATCGTATGGGCTCACCGGATGGTGGTCCCGACAAAAAGCACCTGTCGGAGCCGATTCTGGAGACGGATAGGCCGACTATTGGGCCGAAGACCAAAGGATAGGAGCAACGCATGAAGATAACAATCAGGATGGTTCTACTGACGATGTTCTTATTGGGAAATTACCTGGCGGGTCAGGCTCAGACAGGCAAGATCGAGCAGCATGGGTGGAAGTTTGTCTTTGTGAAATACAAGGCAGAACCTGAATATGAAACGGGCCACAAGGAATATGGGGAACCCTCTGTCGCCTTCTTCGTGAAGGATTATCCTCATCAGGCTGAGAAGGAAAACCCTAAGCTGCTGTAATGCAGTTAACAGAACTCAGAATTGTCACCAGCTTTGGGGCAGGGACTAGCAAGGCCCGTACCGATTCACGCCCGAACAGATTCAGGAGATTTTCGGAAGCCGGTTGAGCGTGCTTTCAATAAAAGAGACCGTCTATCAAGGCACGCTGGACCCACTTCCGCACGCGCTGTTCTGCATAATGCAGAAATGAAAGACAGAATCGATTGAGGCATTGCGCCGGATGACTGAACTGTCCGAGGAGATGAGATTGTATGACGAGTAATCCCGCCAACTGGAATATTCCGCACCTTATTGCAACTCATCCAACGTAATAAATTTGGATGAGAATATGTTCAAATGAGGAGGACTATAAGATGAACACCTTAGCATTCCTCGAAGGACTACTGCGGGATGGGCGACATGCGTTTCGGATGATACGAATGAACCCCGGCTTCAGCGCTACGGCGATCCTCTCGCTCGCGCTCGGCATCGGCGCCAACACAGCCATCTTCAGTGTCGTGAACGCTGTGCTTATCCGGCCGCCGCCTTACCCAGAACCGGAGTCGCTAGTTGGCGTCCTCAACTCAGGCGTGATCCAGGGCGAAACTTTCAACGACATGGGTCTCGCGCCTGGAATGTACGCGGGATTGAAGGAGCGATCTAAAACCTTTCAAGATTTCGGCGTGTGGTCGTCTGGCGCAATGACAGTAACGGGCATCGGCGATCCCGAGCAGATCAAGACCGTCTGGATGACTCAGGAAGTATTAGTCGTATTGGGCGCTCAGCCATTCCTGGGGCGCCGGTTTTCCATCGAAGACGACAGGCCGGGAACGCCGGAAACCGTTATTCTTTCGCACTCGTATTGGATGCGGCGGTTCGGCGGCGATGAGCGAGTCCTCGGCCGCACGGTTGTGATTGACTTTGTTCCCCGCCAGGTGATCGGTGTGATGCCGCAGACATTCCGGTTCCTTGATCTTTCTCCCGACGTTATGCTTCCGCAGCGCTTCGCCAGGGCGGACCTGCCATTCGAACCCTTCTCCTATTCCGGCATTGCAAGGTTGAAACCTGGAATCACCATTGATCTTGCCAATCAGGACGCCACGAGAGTCCTGAACCAAATTACTCCGGAATACATCCGCTCGTTCGCGGAGCAAGCTCACCTGAAATCCAATTTACGCCCACTAAAGCGGGATATTACTGGAGACATCGGCACGGTCCTCGGCGTTGTGATGGGAGCGCTGGGATTAGTCTTCTTGCTCGTCTGCGCCAATGTAGCAAACTTAGCCATGGTAAGGGCGCAAGCGCGAACACAGGAGTTTGCGATTCGCGCGGCCTTTGGCGCAGGGCGGTGGAGGATTGCGCGAGGGCTGCTCGTTGAAAGTCTCGTCCTCGGGTTCATTGGCGCCGCTTTCGGCATTGCGCTTGCGTTTGGGGCCGTGCGAATCCTGAAGGCGCAGGATCTCACGACTATTCCCAGGTTGGCGGAAGTCTCCATAGACGCGGCGACTCTGGCGTTCGACCTGGCATGCTCGGTCGCTGGGAGTCTTTTGTTCGGCCTGATTGCTGTTTTCAAGTGTGGCGTCCCCGGCAATATCATCAACGCTCGCGGAGCGAGCATGAGCCCCGATCAACTGCGAGCGCAGAACGCGCTGGTGGTTGCGCAGGTCGCTCTTGCTTTGGTTCTACTCGTGGCAAGCGGATTGTTGATTCGCACATTCATCGCCCTTCGAGGAGTTCACCCCGGCTTCACTCAACCCGAACGGATTCAAACGATCCGTATTGTCATACCCAACACACAGGCGCCGGAACCCGAGCGAGTGGCGCGGATGCAAGCCGAGATCGTCGAGAACGTCTCTCGCCTACCTGGTGTGGAGGCGGCCGCTTTTGCCGATGGATTGGCAATGGATGCTGACTATCGCAACGGAACCCCTATCGCTGTCGAAGATAAGTTCACGCCTGGGCAGTCTCCTCCAAACCGGCGCGTCAAATATGTTTCTCCGGGCCTGTTTGCCGCACAAGGGACTCGTTTACTGGCGGGCCGGGATTTCACCTGGGAGGATCTGTCCAATCGCCGGCTCGTCGCGATCGTATCGGAAAGCATGGCGCGCGAAAACTGGGGGGAACCCAATGCGGCCTTAGGCAAGAGGCTCGGGAGCCCGGGCGCCTGGTCCGAAGTCGTGGGAGTTGTTGAAGACGTCCATGACAATGGGGCTGACCGTCCAGCTCCTCCGATCGTCTACTTCCGAACTGGAGTGCACGCCCCTTTGCCGGATCGCCCCCCCTCGATTCGCCGCGGCCTCACTCTGGCGACCCGAAGCGACAGAGCGAATACGGAGAGCTTTCTCCGGGAAGTCGCCACAGCGATCCATGCAGTGAACCCAAACTTGCCCCTGGCAAAGGCTCAAACGCTGGATGACATTTATCGGCGCTCTATGGCGCGAACGTCATTCACGCTTGCTCTATTGGGTATCGCAGGAACGATGGCATTGGCATTGGCGGTTATTGGCGTTTACGGCGTCCTCGCCTACGCAGTCGGACAACGGCGGCGAGAAATTGGCATTCGAGTGGCGCTCGGGGCTCAGCCGAATCAAGTTATTGGTCTGTTCCTCCAGCGCGGGATTTTGCTGGCGTGCGTCGGCGGTATAGTCGGAATGGCTGCAGCCATGGGACTCTCGCGCTGGGTTTCTTCGCTGCTGTTTGGTGTGACAGCGCTCGATCCAGCCACATACGTGGCATCGGCGCTGATCGTATCCGCGGCGGCGCTGATCGCGAGCTACATCCCCGCTCGCCGGGCCTTGTCAGTAAACCCTATGGAATCAGTGCGCGCGGATTGATAGAAATATTATGACACTGAAGAACTGGCGCGGAAACGATGCGAATCACTTGCCAATGGCGCGAGCGCACGCTTTTTTGACGCCCCTGAGCATAATCACGCGAATGAGCCCGCTGAATGGCCTCACCACAGTCCAGTAGGCGCGAAACTTCAGTCTGCTCGCGGGGTCCCCACAAACGACTCGAGTTTCCGTGGATAAGACGGTTCGCTCTTTGCCAGCCTCTTGAACTGCAAAGTTCCAGACACCCCTGGCAAGGCCTGGCTGTACTGGCCCGCGAAACATCTCTTCGCTGAATGGCAGAATATTGCCGGCTGGCCGCCAGAATTGGCCTACCACTCCAAGAACGACCTCTCTACCTGGCTCTTCTGCCAACTGACCGAAACCTGCCTCAATGATCGTCTGAAGGGTGATCTGCCTGGGCAAGTGTCGCAGTCGTTTCGGATGAGAGAGAATTCCCGGGAGGGATCTGAGAGCCATCAGGATCTTGATAATAGGAGAGCTTCCCAGGTCTGTGCTCCATAGGGCTTGATAGACAGCCTCGCGCGACGCCGCAATTTCGATCTTGTGTGACTCAACGGCATCCGGGTTTGGAATGAAGGATTCGATCAGCATTTGTTCCGGCCGCATCAGATCGAGCGCATACTACGAATATCTCCAGTGAAACGCAGCTACTCAGTGTCCCTCCAGATATCAACGAACCGTTCAACGGACCATCCCACAAGATCGGAGACCTGTCCATCGCCTATCTCGACAATGCGCTCAACGCCGTCCGCTCGGCGCGCCACGTCCACACTGAAGAACGGGCTAGCAATCGCTCCCGCGCAAAATGCCACTGGTTCCGGAATGGCCTCGCCCGGCTCGGCGGCATACGGCGTTTGGTTCAGGACGAAGTACCGCCGCTCGGAGCCGGCTATAAATTCCTCGACGCGCCGGATGCAAAGACCACCCTCGATGAAACCGCGGTACTTCTCCATCTCGGAGACCACAGTCTCGATCTGCGCAGGGTCTTCAATAATGGAACCGACAGAGGTCTTCAGCGATTTGACGTGGTCTTTGACGAAGAACTTCTCCCATCCGAGTCGCCGCAATTCAGACGTCAAATCGGCGTCGGTATCGAGGAAGACAGTTTCTGGAGTATAGTCCTTAGCGACGGCATACCAGTTTGGCAGGTGGTGCGTCGTGACGTACTTCTTGGGGGAAGCGGAACAGAAGCCGCCAGCCCGTTCGACTGACGCGGCGAGGTTGACGTATTCGCCATGAGTGAGCATCCAGCCGCGATAGGCCACGCGCGCGCCAGGCTCGAACGGCGGTCGGATTCGGGATGGGCCTGAATCCAACGCCTCGGTGTCAATCAAATGTATGCTTCGCCCAACGGCCTTCATCGCCTGCGCTTCCTCGCTGAACATCTCATCGGGCGTCCGGGGTTCAAGAACACTTTGCGGGTATAGAAAAGAAATCATAGCTCTAATGAGGAATTTCGGAAGCAAGGAAAAGCTGCGGCAGATGGCCGGCGTGCCCGAGAGAATGGGACTATACGAATTTAGATAAAGACCGCCGGAGAGATGCCGAAGAATTCGCCGAGCTTCTTCGCCTGCGCTTTGCTGATTGCGCGTTTGCCATTGTAAATCTCCGAGGCGACGCCACGCGAACCGAAGATCGGCAGCAGATCGGCCTACTTGACACCGTGGTTTTCCATTAGCGTTCGCAGCGCACGATAGCCCGGCGCTTCGGGAAAACGACCAATTCCGCTCTCCTACTGAATAAAGGCCATGTTCGCGCCCAGCGCACGCCGGCAACGCCAGCGCGCCTCTTACTTATGTTTAAAACTAAACTGTCGCTGGCCGTGACTTCGCGGCGCTGTCCCTTCAGGCTTGGTCAGCTGCGCTCATCAGGAAGCCCCGACAAAGCAGGACTAACTGCTTTCGCAGTAAACGCACCATCCTTGGCGAGGCCCCAGCTTCGAGAACGGCTCGTGTTGCGCCCCCCATCGCCGAAAAAAGCATAAGACTTGTGAACGGGAGGTCGGCGAATTCGGTATTCGGGGCGGTTGCCAGCATCGAAGCCATGGCGGCTCGCGCTCGTTTCTCCGCTTTGTTTATCAGCGCTCTTTCTTGCGCGCCAACAGCAGTCGCGTAAAGAGCCATGGATATGTCAGAACGTTCCATCTTTGCGTCCACAAACGCTTCAACAACGGATTCAATCATGGCGGACACCGGTTGACCGTGATTACGGCGACATGCGAGCTCCACTGCGCTAACGACCTGATCCACATGTTTTTCCAGCGCCGACAAAAGCAGGGATTGTTTATTAGGAAAGTACTGATAAAGCGTGCCTACGGATACTCCGGCCCGCTCGGCGACACGAGTCGTCGTCAGGCGGTCGGGCCCAACCGCGAGTAAAACCTGAAAGGTGGCCTCATAAATGGCCTCCATGGTAACCGTAGATCGCTCCTGCACGGGCGTTTTTCTTGGTTCCAGCGTGATCTGACTCTTCGTACTCATAATGCGAATTGTAAACCTGAAGGATCCTTCATATCATTATCCATCGAAGCCAGCCGCTATTCAAGAGAGAAGCTCTTTAGCAGAGCAAGGCGGCGTTGTCTACACATCGATGCAAAAAGGAGAGGAGATTACTATGCATAACAACCCCGTCGCCCTGGTCACCGGGGCCAACAAAGGAATCGGTCTTCAAATAGCGAGGGATCTCGCGGCGCGCGGCTTCACCGTGTTAGTCGGGTCGCGCAACCTCGAGCGTGGGGAGACTGCCGCGAAGAGCGTCGGAGCGAATGCCCGCGCCCTCCAGCTCGACGTCACGAATCAGGCCTCCATCGCCGCCGCGGCAGAGCGCATCCGGAACGAGTTCGGCCGTCTCGACGTGCTGGTGAACAACGCGGCCATCTCGCATGCGGGAAAGCCGGGCAGGTCGCTCGAGGAGATGGTGAAGTCGCAGCGCGCGAGCGTCGCGTCTCTCGACGAGGTTCGCGCGGTGTTCGAGACGAACGTGTTCGGCGTCATCGCCGTTACGCAAGCGATGCTTCCACTCCTTCGTGAAGCGCCGGCGGGACGCATCGTCAACGTATCGAGCGGCGCCGGCTCGCTGACGATGAACGCGGACCCGACCTTTCCGCATCGCGCGGCGTTCGGCGTCGGTTACGGTGTTTAGAAATAGTAGGCGAAAAATGTAACGGTAAGAGCGTCGGAACGATGGCCTTAGCGTGCATCCGCTGATTTTCAAGAACTTGCGCAGCGCCTTAATCGTCTCGTCGGATTGATTCATCAACGAGTCTCAGATGCACAAGCCTTTTGATTGCAAAGCGGCGATTCCCTAGCGTTACATTTTTCTTCCGGTATACCGAAACACCAGATACGGTGAAGGTCGTCCTCCGTCCCCGACTCGATGACCGTCAGCCTGACGCCGTCTTTCAGCGATTCACGAGACTGCTTCTCGTAGTCGGGCAGCCATATGAACTCGCTGCGCCCCTCGCCGACAACGTCGGCGACCCAGGCGGTCAGGTAGTGAAGTACGGCGTTAATGTAGAGTTCCGCTGCGGTAGCTTCCATGACCTGGCGCGGAAAGTTGGGATACATGGGCTTGTAGTCCCGCACGCCGCGCGCCTCTTTCAAGATTGCGACCAGTTCTTCGTAAAATCGCGCGGCGTCATCCGGACTGAGAGTGGCGAGCGCCTCAAGGACATTTTTGGAGAGGGTGTAACCGAGGCTCTCCAGATTCTTGTTGATCGTGGCGGTGTAAGAGAGCGGAAGACTGCCATCGCCGCCTGGGACGATGACTTTATTCCTGCGCCTGAGAAGAATGCTGTTCCGGTTCATCATGGAGGAAAGCGGCGGCGCAAGCCGGTTCGAAGCCTCAGAGTGAAGCGCCGCCATAACTTCCGCATTCGAACTGACCTGGTAAGCGCACGACCTAGTTGGACAAGAGAAGGAAGGGCGTGCATAGCCAGGCCAGCCTAAGATATTTAATTGCTTTCAGTTTGTAAAGCTGCTTCTTCTCATGTTGACAATCGACAAAGCATCCAATATCCTCCGCTTTGTCGATTGTCGAGGGGGCATATGAAAAAGACACAAACCGATTTGTTGCAGGGAACGCTCGATCTGTTGATCCTCAAAACGCTTCAGTCCGGACCGACTCACGGCTGGGACATCGCCCAGCGCATTCAGCAAGTTTCACAGGACGTGTTGCGGGTGGGCCAGGGGTCTTTATATCCGGCGCTGCACAGGCTGGAGGCGCAGGGCTGGATAGCTTCCGAGTGGGGCGCGTCGGAGAACAACCGGAAGGCGAAATATTACAAACTGACCGCCGCCGGCCGGAAACAATTGACGGCCGAGACCGAGACGTGGAGACGATTTACCGGGGCGGTGGATCTGATTCTAAAAACACCCTGAGTGAAAGGATATGGCCATGCTCAACAAACTGAGACTGCGATTACGGGCGCTCTTCTTCAAATCCAGATTGGAAGAGGAACTGGATGAGGAAGTGCGTTTCCATCTGGAGAGAGAAATCGAGGAGAACATCGCTCGCGGGATGAGTCCGGAAGAGGCGCGTATGGCGGCGCTCCGCAGCTTTGGCGGCGTCGAGCGGGTCAAGGAGGAGAGCCGGGATGAACGTGGCATCCGGTTCCTGGAAGAAGTATGGCAGGACCTGCGCTACGGCGCGCGAATGTTGATGAAGCAGCCTGGCTTCGCGTTGATTGCCGTCATCACGCTTGCGCTGGGCATCGGCGCGAACACCGCAGTGTTCACATTAATCAATGCGCTCTTGCTGCGCGCGCTGCCTGTTGCGAACCCGCACGAACTGGTCGAGATCAACGCGCGCGCTCAGGGACATCACAGCAACATCTCCTTCCCTATGTACCGGGACTTGAGGGATCGGCAGGAAGTCTTCACCGACATCCTGGCCGGCGGCGGGGAAAACATGGTTCGCCTCAGCATTCCTGACGGAAGCGCGACCGTAGAAGTGGATAACGTTCGCGCAGCTCTGGTCACCGCCAATTACTGGAGAGTGCTCGGCGTGCGGCCGGCGCTAGGACGTTTTTTCACCGAAGATGAAGATCGCAGTCCGAACAGCAGCGCGACTGCAGGGTCGCTGGCGGTGCTCAGTTACTCGTTTTGGGATCGGCAATTCGGGCAAGATCCGGGCGTACTCGGCCGCACAGTGCTCGTCAACCGCAGCCGATGCCAGGTAATAGGCGTCGCGCCGCGCGGCTTTTTCGGCGTACAGGTCGGCAGCGAGCCTGACCTCTGGACGCCACTCATCTCTTTCACGCCTACTGCCCTCCTTGAAAACCGCAGGATGCAATTTACCCACGAAATGGGACGGCTCAAGCCGGGCGTGACCCGCGAACAAGCACAGACGGCGATGACGCTCCTGTTTCAGCAGTTGGTTCAGGCAGAGCGCGCGCAAGTCCCGCCGGAGAACCCGAATCGCGCGCCTGCGATTCAGGATTACGTAATCCGGCTCGAACCGGGCGCAACGGGTCTCAGCTCGGGGCTCTTGCGCCAAACCTTCACACAACCCTTGTGGATCGTCATGGCGATTGTCGCGCTGACGCTATTGATCGCTTGCGCCAACGTCGCCAATCTGCAGCTCGCGCGCGCGGTGGCGCGCCAGCGCGAGATCAGCGTGCGTTTGGCGCTTGGGTGCGGGCGCTTCCGGCTGCTGCGCCAGTTGTTGACGGAGAGTCTATTGCTTTCCGCGCTTGGCGCAATTGCGGGACTGCTCATCGCCTGGCGACTCAGCCGCGTTTTGTTGCGGATGGTGGACACCGGCTCTGTGCCGTTGCGGCTCGATCTCAGTCCGGACGCGCGCGTGCTGCTGTTTACTGTGGCCGTGATGATGCTGACGGGAATCGGGTTCGGACTGGCGCCCGCCTGGCGCGCCTGCGGCTTCGACCTCGCTTCCGCTATGAAGGAGCAAGCGCGCGGCGCAGGTCAGCGCGTGAAACAGTATCTCGGTCGCACGCTCGTTGTCTTTCAGGTCGCTCTCTCGCTGTTGTTGCTCATCGGCGCCAGTTTGCTGATCCGCAGCCTCCAGAACTTGCGACAGATTGATCTCGGTTTCCGACCGGAACAGGTGGTTCTCTTTGAATTGGCGCACAATCCACAAAATCGTGAACCGGCGGCGCTTGCGCGCGTTGCGCGCGAATTGCACGAACGCCTCAGGCAAATTCCAGGCGTCGAGTCCGCCAGTGTTTCCTGGTTGATGCTGTTCGGCGGGGCCGACCTGTACACATCGCTCAAAATTCACGATTACACACCCGCGCCGGACGAGGAGGTCCAAGCGCGTTTCAATTCCGTCTCGCCTGACTATTTTGAGACGGTGGGGATGTCGCTCGTGGCGGGACGAGCCATCGAAGAGCGCGACGCGGAGAATGCCCCGCATGCCGCCGTAATCAATGAAGTAATGGCGCGTCGCTATTTCTCCGGCGTCAGTCCCATTGGCAAAATCATGGAGATCACTTCAGGGCCGACGAAGGGCAAGCCCATCGAGATCGTAGGCGTTGTCCGCGATTCGAAGTACAACAACCTGCGCGCGGAAGTGAAGCCGATGTTTTACATGTCGCTCCAACAGGCGCCATTCGCGTTGGGTTCGTTCCAAGTACGGACGACCGAACCAGGCGCGGCGCTAGCCACATCCGCGCGCCGGGCGGCGCTTGAGATGACTAAGGATGTAATGATTCGCCGCGTAATCACGCTTTCCGCCCAGGTGGATTCGACGTTGGCGAGCGAACGGCTACTGACCACGCTCTGTACCTTCTTTGGGGCGCTGGCCTTGCTGCTAGCGAGTGTCGGGCTTTACGGCGTGCTCTCCTACGCGGTGGCGCAGCGCACACAGGAGATCGGCATCCGCATGGCATTGGGGGCTACGGGACGGAACGTGCTGTGGCTGGTGTTGCGCCAAAGCCTGAGTGTTGTGCTCATAGGCATGGCGCTGGGGTTGTCGCTTGCCATTGTCTGCACGAGCCTGCTCACCAGCTTTCTCTATGGTCTCAGTCCGACTGATACGGTAGCCATCGTCTGCTCAATGCTACTGCTGTTCGTGGTCGCGCTGCTGGCCTGCTGGATTCCGGCGCGGCGCGCCACGAAGGTGGACCCAATGGTCGCTCTACGCTTTGAGTGACCGCGAATCATTTCTGCGAAGGGTATAACCATGCTCAACAAACTGAGACTGCGATTACGTGCGCTTTTCTTCAAGTCCAGATTGGAAGAGGAACTGGACGAGGAAGTGCGTTTCCATCTGGAGAGAGAAATCGAGGAGAACATCGCCCGCGGAATGAGTGCGGAAGAGGCGCGTATGGCGGCGCTCCGCAGCTTTGGCGGTATTGAGCGTGTTAAGGAAGAGAGTCGGGATGAACGTGGCGTCCGTTTCCTGGAAGAAGTATGGCAAGACCTGCGCTACGGCGGGCGAATGTTGTGGAAGAATCCCGGCTTCACTCTTGTGGCGGTGATCACGCTGGCGCTCGGCATTGGCGCGAACACGGCAATCTTCAGCGTCGTCAATGGCGTGTTGCTTCGTCCGCTGCCGTACTACGAACCGGAGCGGCTGGTGATGGTGTGGGCCGACCGTCCGATCCTTCAGGCGCAGATAGGCATGCCAGATTTTCCGGTGGCGGTGGCCGATTTCGTTGACTGGCGCAATCAGAATCATGTGTTTGAGCAGATGGCGGCGCTGAGGACGCAAAGGATGAACCTGACGGGCGGCGGCGAGCCTGAGTCGGTGATCGGCTTGCGCGCTTCGGCCGGTCTCTTCACGCTACTTGGCGCTCGCTTCACTACGGGGCGAGCGTTTCTACCTGAAGAAGACCGGGCGGGCGCTGATCGCGTAGTCGTCATCAGTCACGGGTTGTGGCGCCAGCGTTACGGCGCCGACCCGAAACTCATCGGGCAGAAGATCATGCTGGACAATGAAGCCTATACCGTCATCGGCGTGACGGCGCCCGATTTTCAATTCCCGCGCAGAGGCGAGGTCCCCTCGTACTTCGGAGTCTCCACGACGGTCGATCTTTATATGCCCATCGCCTTCACTCCTGCGCAACTGAACGATCGCCTGAGTAGCTATCTGGGGGTGATCGCGCGGCTCAACCCCGGCGTCAGCGTAGGGCAGGCGAGCGCCGAGATGAACGCCATCGCCCGCCGTCTGACCGAGCAATACCCGCAGACCAACACTGACAAAGGTGTGCGACTCACGCTGCTGCATCAACAGGCTGTCGGCAAGGCGCGGACCGCGTTGCTGGTGTTGCTGGGCGCCGTAGGATTCGTGCTGTTGATCGCGTGCGCCAATGTCGCCAACCTGTTGCTGGCGCGCGCCGCCGGACGACAGAAAGAGATGGCGATTCGAGCAGCTCTCGGCGCCAGCCGCTGGCGCGTCGTGCGGCAATTGCTGACCGAGAGCCTGTTACTGACCATTTCAGGCGGCGCGGCGGGACTGTTGTTGGCATGGCGTGGCGTCGACCTGCTGCTGGCGATTGCCCCCGATAATCTGCCGCGCGCGTACGACATCCGGCTCGACATTCGTGTTGCGAGCTTCACTTTACTCGTCTCGCTGCTGACCGGGGTTGTTTTCGGACTGCTTCCGGCGCTACAGGCTTCGAAAATAAACCCCGGCGCGACGCTCAAAGAAGGCGGGCGCGACGCCGCCGGATTGCTGCGGCGCCGTTTGCGCGGTTTCCTGGTCGCGAGTGAGGTAGCGCTGGCTTTTGTATTGCTGATTGGCGCTGGGTTGCTGATTAGGAGTTTCGCGCGTCTGACCGAGGTTAACCCAGGGCTCGATCCGCGAGGCGTATTGACGATGGAGATACTGCTGCCGCTCGCGAAGTACAGAGACGGTCAGGGGTGGAGCGCCTTCTTTCAACAAACGCTGGAGCGCGTGCGGGCTTTGCCCGGCGTTGAAGCAGCCGCCACAGGATATCCCTTGCCGCTGAGCGGCGCGAATGCAAGCTCTGGCTTTGGCATTGAAGGCAGACCGTCGCCGACGGACCAAACATTCGCCGCCGGGGTGCGGATGATCAGCCCGGACTTTTTCAAAACCTTGGGCGTCCCTCTGGCCAAAGGCCGTCTGCTAACCGAGAGCGATGGCGCCCAGGCGCCATCTGTGGTGGTTATCAATGAATCGCTGGCACGCAATTATTTCGCCAATGAAGATCCGCTCGGGAAAAGAATCGTCTTCAACGGCGTCACTCGCGTGATCGTCGGCGTCGTGAAAGATATCAAACACTCCGCGCTGGACGAGGAAGCCAAACCCGAACTTTATTTTCCAATGGCGCAATTTCCCTGGCCACTCATGTCATTGGCAGTGCGAACCAGCGGGGACCCGATGCAAATGGTTGCCGCCGTGCGCGGGCAGGTCTGGGCTATAGACAAAGATCAACCCGTCTCCAACATCGAGACAATGGAGCGACTGATGGCCAAGTCGGTTGCGCCGCGGCGGTTCAATCTGCTTCTGCTCGGCGTGTTCGCGCTGGTCGGTCTGGCGCTGGCCGGCGTGGGACTCTATGGCGTGATGAGCTATACAGTCACGCAGCGCACGCGCGAGATCGGCGTGCGGATGGCGATGGGCGCGCAAAGGGGCGACGTGCTGCGTCTGGTTATCGGAGAAGGTATGAAGCTGGCGTTTATCGGCGCCCTTCTGGGATTAGGCGGAGCATTGGCGTTGACGCACTTGCTGAAGACCTTGTTGTTCGGGGTGAGCGCGACCGATCCGCTGACGTTTGCCGTGATTGCTGTTTTGCTGACGGGGATTGCGTTGCTGGCGTGCTGGATACCGGCGAGGCGAGCGACGAAGGTTGATCCGATGGTCGCTCTGCGCTTTGAATGAGCGCGAATCATTTCTGCGAAGGGTATAACCATGCTCAACAAATTTAGACTGCGATTACGTGCGCTCTTCTTCAAGTCCAGATTGGAAGAGGAACTGGATGAGGAAGTGCGTTTCCATTTGGAGAGGGAAATTGAGGAGAACATCGCTCGCGGGATAGGTCCGGAAGAGGCGCGGATGGCGGCGCTCCGCAGCTTTGGCGGTGTTGAGCGGGTTAAAGAAGAGAGCCGGGATGAACGTGGCGTCCGTTTCCTGGAAGAAGTATGGCAAGACCTGCGCTACGGTGGGCGAATGTTGTGGAAAAATCCCGGCTTCACTCTTGTGGCGGTAATCACGCTGGCGCTCGGCATCGGCGCGAACACGGCTATCTTCAGCGTTGTCAATGCGGTGCTTCTCAGGCCGCTGCCGTTCGCGGAGCCGGAACGACTGGTGATGGTGTGGCTCAAAGGGTCAGAGGCCGCGGGTGGAGATCGCGCGTCGCTCCCGGTCGCCGACCTGCTCGATTGGCGGGCGCAGAATCGGTCATTCGAAAGCGTCGGCGCTTTTCGGAACATCGCCATCGCTTACAACTATATAGGCGGTGAGTCTCCTGAACGAGTGCGCGCAACCGGCGTGACCGCGAACTTCTTCACGACGCTGGGCGCGCAACCCGCGCTGGGGCGAACATTTCAATCCGATGACGAGCGCCCGGGCGCGCAACAGGTCGTGGTCATCAGCCAGCAATTCTGGCGGAAGCATTTCGCCGCTGACCCGCAAGTGATCGGACGCTCGATCAACCTGAGCGGCGCTAGCTTCACCATTGTCGGTGTGATGCCCGAAGCCTTCGATTATCCGGCGCGGGATGTGGAGATGTGGACCGCCGGGCAATTGCAGGCGCCCAACCGGCGCGGCCCATTTGTCCTCAGTGGCGTCGCCCGCTTGAAGTCCGGCGTGACACTGGCGCAGGCGCGCGCGGAGATGAACTCGATGAAGTCGAGCTTCGCCGGCGAAAAGTTCGATTTCAATGTTTTGCCGATCAACGAATTTATCGTCGGCGAGGCGAAACCGGCGATCCTGATGTTGCTCGCGGCGGTGACGCTTGTGCTGTTGATTGCGGCGGCCAACGTGGCCAACCTGCTACTGGCGCGAGCCGCGTCACGCGAGAAAGAGATCGCCATTCGCGCCGCGCTCGGCGCGAGCCGCTGGCGCGTCGTCCGGCAGTTGTTGACCGAGAGCTTATTGCTCGCGCTCATTGGCGGCGGGCTGGGACTGTCGCTGGCATGGTTAGGCGTTGACCTGCTGCTGAAACTCGCGCCGGAAGACATCCCGCGCCTGCAACAGATCGGTATTAATGGCCGCGTGTTCGGCTGGACTGCGCTCGTGTCGCTGCTAACCGGTTTTGTCTTTGGATTGGTTCCGGCGTTGCAAAGCGCGAGGCCGAATCTCAATGCAACGCTCAAGGAAGGCAGACGCGGCGCGACAGACGGCGCCGGCAAGCGGGGTTGGCGCAATCTGCTGGTGATTTCAGAATTGGCAATGGCCGTGACGCTGCTCATCGGCGCCGGGCTGCTGCTCAACAGTTTCTGGCGCCTGCAGCGGGTAGATCCGGGCGTTGATCCGCGGCAGACATTGACCATGCAGATTCCACTGCAAGGCCCCAGATACGCTCAGGCGCAACAGGTCAACGCCTTCTATGATCAGCTTATCGAACGAGTGAAGACTCTGCCTGGCGTACGCGCAGCGGCGGTTAGCAACAGCCTTCCGCCGGACGAGCAACCCTGGTCTGACGACTTCACAATTGAGGGGCGGCCGGTTGATCCGCGTGAGACGCCCATCGCCAATGACATCCGGGTCAGTCCCGAATACTTTCAGACGCTTGGCGCGCGGCTGTTGCGCGGGCGTACCTTCAACTCCACCGATTCGGGGAACGCCCCGCAGGTTATGGTGATCAACGATACGCTGGCGCGGCGGCACATTCCGCACGAAGACCCGATTGGCAAGCGCATCAACAGGGGCACTGAAAGCGAACCGAGTGTGTGGGAGATCATCGGCGTCGTCGGCGACATCAAGTACAAAGGGCTGGGAGCGGAGACGCTGCCGGCTTTCTATCAACCAATCGCCCAGAATCCGTGGTGGGGCGTGTTTCTCATCGTCAAGACTGAAGCGGCTGATCCGCTCGGACTGGCCGCCGCAGTCCGCAATGAAATCAGGTCGCTGGATCGCGAACTGCCAGTTACGCAAGTCCGCACACTGGAGCAGCGCCTCTATGCGTCGGTCGCGCAGCCGCGATTCCGCACCACATTGACCGCCATCTTCGCCGCGCTTGCGTTGATTCTGGCGAGCGTCGGCATCTACGGCGTGATCTCTTACTCTGTCACGCAGCGCGCGCATGAGATCGGCGTCCGCGTCGCTTTGGGCGCTCGCTCGCGCGACGTGCTGACGTTGGTGGTGAAGCAAGGAATGACATTGACTTTGATCGGCCTGGGCATCGGACTGAGCGCATCGATCGCGCTGACGCACTTGATGAAAACGCTGCTGTTTGGCGTGAGCGCGACCGACCCGCTGACGTTCATCGTGATCTCGCTGCTACTGATGGTTGTCGCATTGCTGGCTGCGCTCGTTCCGGCGCGGCGCGCGATGAAGGTTGATCCGATGGTCGCTCTGCGCTTTGAGTGAGCGCGAATCCTTTCTGCGAAGGGTATAACCATGCTCAGCAAACTGAAACTGCGATTACGGGCGCTCTTCTTCAAGTCCAGATTGGAAGAGGAATTGGATGAGGAAGTGCGTTTCCATCTGGAGAGAGAGACTGCGGAGAACGTCGCCCGCGGGATGAGTGCGGAAGAGGCGCGGATGGCGGCGCTGCGCAGCTTCGGCGGCGTCGAGCGGGTCAAGGAGGAGAGCCGGGATGAACGCGGCGTCCGGTTCCTGGAAGAAGTATGGCGGGATTTTCGTTACGGCTTGCGGACGCTGCGTAAAGCGCCCGGCTTTACGATTATTGCGGTGTTGACCCTGGCGCTGGGAATTGGCGCCACGACGACGATGTTCAGCGTCGTTTACAACATTCTGTTCTCCCCTTTCACTTACCGGGAGCCTGATCGCATCTCGGACCTGTTGATTCAAGATTTGGAAAATCCCCGCGCCGGGGAACGAGGCGCGCTCATCGCGCCGGAGTTCCTCGACTATCTGGAGCGGAACACAGTCTTTGAAGAGGTTTTCGGCAGTATTAGTGAGGCGGTTACTTACACGTCGAATGAAGGCTCTGAACCATTCAGAGTTTCGTGGGTCACTCCAAACGCGTTTCACTTCCTCGGGGTGGCTCCCATTCTCGGCAGGGGCATTACGCCCGAGGACGGCAAGCCCGGGGCTCAGCCGGTGGCGGTTCTGAGGTACAGCTCTTGGATCAGGCGATTCGGCGGCGATGCGGGAATGCTGGGAAAAACGCTCGTTCTCAATGTGACCGCTTACACAATCATCGGCGTCATGCCGCCGCGATTTACATGGGACGGACCCGACGCCTGGATTCCGCGCGTACTTGACCGGAGCGATCCGAAGGCCGCGACTACTTATCGTTGGTTTCATTGTCGATTGAAGCCGGGAGTGAGCAGACAACAGGCGGCGGCGGAATTGAACGCGATCGCTCAGCGAGTGGCCAGGGACTATCCTCAATATTATCCGAAGAGATTCACTATCATCCTCAGGACCACAGTCGACCGGGTCGTCGGGCGATTTCGCGGCGTGCTTTACACGCTGATGGCGGCCGTCGGCGTCCTGTTGTTGATCGCATGCTGCAACATCGCGAACATGCTGCTCGCCCGCGCCACGGCGCGCGAGAAAGAGATCTCGATCCGCGTCGCGCTGGGAGCAGGACATCGACGCATCGTCAGGCAATTGCTGACTGAGAGCCTGACGCTCGCTCTTCTAGGCGCGGCCGCCGGATGTCTGCTCGCCTACGCCGGCGTCAAGACGCTCCCAGGTATAACCCCTCCGGGTGTGGTCCCGTCCGAGGTCGAGATCGCTTTGAACATGCCGGTACTGTTCTTCAGCCTTGTAGTCGCAGTTTTGACCGCTCTGCTGTTCGGTCTGGCGCCTGCCCTTCATGCCATCCGGCGCAATCTCGTCCAGGGGTTAGGCGACTCAGCAAAGGGAGCTAGCGGCGCCTCGTCGCGCGGAAGACTGCGAAACGCCCTTGTCGTTGGTCAGGTGGCGCTTTCATTGGTACTTCTGTTCGGCGGCGCACTGCTGATGCGAAGCTTCATATTCTTGATTCGAACAGACCTCGGCATCCGGACGGAGAACCTCTTAGTCGTGGCCCCGACATTTTCCGCCGGCCAATATCAGACGGCCGCCGAAAGGCAGGCTTTTTTCAGTCAGGTGGCGCCTCGCATAGCCGCGCTGCCTGGGATTTCCAATGTGGCGATCGCTAATGGACTCCCTCCGTGGGGAGGCCCATCAAGCGAGATCGAAATTCCAGACAGGCCGCAAATCAATAAGACGAATGCTGTGGTTCGCCTGTGCGAAGAAAGTTACTTTCGGACCATAGGCCTTCGCTTACTGTCCGGGCGTCCACTGGAAGAACTGGACGTTGTCAATGCGCGCCGAGTGGCGTTAGTTAATCAAACACTTGCCCTTCGTTACTTCGGCAATGAAGACCCACTTGGCAAGCGGATCTCTCTTCCGTCGCTCGCCAGTAATCCTGATCCTGTTATGAATCCGGTATTCGAAGTCGTTGGCGTGGTATCGGACGCGAAAAACCGGGGCATTCAGGAACCGGTTCAACCGGAGGTCTTTTTGCCTCATACCGTCACCGGGAGAGGCGGTCGTATGATCATAGCGCGCAGCGCCATAGATCCGAGCCGGATCATTCAAGCCGTTCGCAACGAAATCCAAGCGGTCGATCGCAGCGTGGGGAGTAGCGCGATAATAATGGATGACTGGCTGAGAACGTACCCGTTCGCGCAACAGCGTTTCAGTTTGATACTGCTGAGCATTTTTGCGGGTCTGGGGTTGTTGATGGTGTCGGTGGGAGTCTATAGCGTGATGAATTACGCCGTCTCTTTGCGGTCGCATGAGATCGGAATCCGGATGGCGCTGGGAGCCGCAAGGAGGGACATCCTACTTATGGTTTTGTGTTCAGGCGCGCGGGTCTTGTCGATCGGCGTTGCTGTCGGACTGCTTGCCTGTCTTGCCTGTGGGCGTCTGATTGCTGATCAATTTGGCCTGCTCACATATCTTGATCCAATGGCGATGACGGCAGGCGTCATCGCCATCGTGGCGGTAGGAGTTGTCGCTTGCTGGCGTCCGGCGCGACGCGCATCACGTGTCGATCCGATAACGGCGCTGCGTTCTGAATAATCGTTCAATTTTTGCGGGCGCATGGCGTAGAGTGAGCGACAAGTCGCCGTTCTCATTTCTACGCCCTCATGTATTCGCCGGCAAATTAGGAAACCTCGGCGATCTAAGACAGGCGCCTCATCGCGATCCGTCGAAAACGCGGGCTGAGGCAATCGAGCCAGCGCTGGACGCTGATTGATGTGATCGGAAGATTGCGAACCGCGGCGTCGTCAATACCTTTGACGCTGGCCTCCCATGAGGCGATGCGAGTCGTCGCGAGCGTTCTTTCGCGCCGCAGCCGCCTGGCGACGAGCGAAGCAAGATGAAAGCAAACCGTCTCGTTTGAATAATGGTCTTGATCGAACGCTATCCACACGAGTCTGCCGCGCGTGAGTTCGACGAGCGTGGCGTGATTGGCCGTCACGCACGGCGTCGCGACGATATACAACTCAGGACGGAGGGCGTGGAGGACATCGGCCTTAAGCACGCCCTCGACTATCACGATCCAGGCGTCGCGCGGGAGGTCGGCAAGACGGAACTTGAAATGGAGCGGGCTGCCTGAGCCGGTTCCGTGCGGCAGATCGGAAGAGGAGAGCCAGAGGTATCGCAGCCGCTTCTTCGCCGTGAACGGCAATCGCATCTGGCAGGCTTGAATGCGCCCCGAGCCGTCGGCTACGGGAATGAGCAGCCTCGGCAGGAGATAGTCTTTCGGCTTCCAGAGATGGACGCCTCGGCTGTCCTCCCAACATCCCGGAATGCCGCGCAGCGAACTGGCGATTGAGAAGTAGTCATTTATCTCCTGCCGGAGCAGCCGCGCGATGTAGTCTCGATCTCTCGATCCTGCGGGCAGCCCGCCGTAATTGCCGAAGTGGTGTTCGCTCAGCCCACGCGCAAGAAGTCCCTTCTCGCCGGCGATAAGCGCGCCGGGATAGCGCGTGGCAGGGCTGAGTTCGATCAGTTTGCCGTAAACGAAGTCGCGGATTTCGATAGGAGCGATCGGCGACTGCGGGAGATCGGCGACGACGCGAAAGCCAATCGGTCTATCTTCGCACCAATCATCGTGAATGAAGATCGCGCCGCCGTGACGGTTGATCTTGCGCGCCCCGTCGCTCACGCGCATGCAAATCGAGATTCGCTCCCCGTCGCGAACGAAGGAGCACCAGTCCGGTTTCCCGCAGATCTTACAAGGCCTGCGCCGGTTGACACGGCCAAAGACGTATGATGTCGATGTCAGCATGGCGAGTAGCTGCCAACCGCGTTATTTTCAGATCGAGAAAATCGTTCAATCAGGCTCTCCGGATACGCGGATTGGAACTAACCCCTCAAGCGCCGCATCCAACAATAACATCTTGTCCGACGCCACTGCTGAACTGGCGCGTTGTGTCTGAAAGTAGCGTGATCGCCGGGCGCCTCCGGTTGGAGAGTAGGATTACTTCCTCCCCTCGCGACTTGACAGCACCGGCAAACCCGCGTACCTTCTCCCATATCTTATCTATGGGAAGATAATCTATGGGAAATGACGCAAAGAAAACCGAGTTGGTCCCTGGAACGCTGGAGATGCTCATCCTCAAGACCATCGAGCGCAACGCGAGGCCGATGCACGGCTACGGGATCGCCCGCTACATCAAGCAGATTTCCAACGACGTGTTGCAGGTCGAGGAAGGCTCGCTCTACCCGGCGCTGCAACGCCTGGCGATCAAAGGCTGGGTCAAAGCGGAGTGGGGTCAATCTGAGAACAACCGTCGAGCCCGCCTCTACAAGTTGACGCCTGCCGGGCGGAAACAACTCAAGCAGGAGGTCGCCGACTTCGAGCGCATGCTGGAAGGGATCCTGCGCGTGGTACAGCCGACGTGAGTAGATGCCCGTGATGGACAAACTATCACAACTCTGGCGCAGACTGCTCTTCTACCTGCGGCGAGATAAATTCGACCGCGAATTGGAAGAAGAGATGCGGTTCCATCTAGAGATGAAGGCGGAAGAAAACCTCGCTGCCGGCATATCTCTGGAAGAAGCGCGGTATGCGGCGCAACGGCAATTCGGTAACCAAACCTTACTACGGGAGGTGAGCCGCGATATGTGGGCAGTCAGATCAATCGAAACGCTTTTTCAGGATTTGCGTTATGGCGCGCGAATACTTGTGAAAAATCCCGGCTTCACTTTCGTGGCGGTGCTTTCGCTGGCGCTGGGCATCGGCGCCAACACAGCGATTTTCACCCTCATGGATGCGGTGCTGTTCAAGTTGTTGCCCGTGCGCGACCCGGAACAACTGGTCATCGTTGCGCATGCCGGGCAGAGCGAACTGAGTAGCGAACTGAGTCGCAGTTCGAATTACCCGATGTATGAATTTTTCCGCGACCATAACCGCACGCTGGCGGGCTTATCCGCCTTCTGGCAGATAGACCTCAAAGTCAGGCCGCAGTCTGAGACGGAAACTGTCGCAGGACAGTTTGTCACACCCAACTACTTCTCAGTGCTGGGGGTGAATGCGATGGTAGGCCGGACATTTTCAGCGATGGATGAGAATGAGTCATCGGTCGTTGTACTCAGTCATCGGCTGTGGGAGCGGAAGTTTGGGGCGGACCCGGCGGTGGTCGGCAAGCCGCTCGCCGTCAATGGGAGACCATTGACGATCATCGGTGTGACGCCTCCCGACTTTCTAGGGTTAGAGGCCGGCAAACCCGTGGATGTCTCTCTCCTACTGAAGGCTCAGCCAGCCATTCTGCCGGAGTTCGGGAATCGACTGGCGATGCGAGGGAGTTGGTGGAACCTTTGCCTTATGGGCCGTTTGAAGTCTGACGTAGCTGTGGAGCAGTCCCGAGCTGAGCTGGACATCTTGCTCCGGCAATGGATGACCGATGCCAAAGTCCCTGAGGATACGATTCGCGGGTCGTTCGCACGCGTTGAACTGGCGCCAGGAAGCAAAGGACTCGACCTATTGCGGCGGCGCTTCTCCAAACCATTGTTTGTGCTGAGCGGAATCGTCGGGGCGATCTTGCTCATCGCCTGCGCCAACGTCGCCAACTTGTTGTTTGCGCGAGCGACCACACGCCGCAAAGAGATGGGGGTTCGGCTTGCTCTGGGCGCCAGGCGTGGCCGGCTCATCCGGCAGATGCTAACAGAAAGTGTGCTGCTCGCCGCTCTGGGCGGCGCAGCCGGAGTGTGGTTGGGATGGTGGGGCAGCAAACTGCTGGTCAGGCTGATTTCGAGCGGACCGACGCCGGTAGATCTGGATGTTCAGCCGGACCTGCGGGCGCTAGCCTTTACCGCCGCTGTCTCCGTTTTCACCGGCATCCTGATGGGCATGGCCCCGGCGCTGCGCGGCTCGGCAGTGGACTTGAATCCGGCGCTCAAAGAAGGCGGGGGCAGCTTGAGCAGTCACGGCTCGCGTTGGAACTTCAGCCAATCGCTAGTCGCTGCGCAGTTGGCGTTATCGCTCTGCCTTTTGATCGGCGCGGGTCTGTTCGTCTCTACTCTGCGTCATCTCACCGCGCTTGATGCCGGATTTCGCATCGAGAGCCTGTTGCTGGTGGGATTTGATGCGACCGGCAGCGGCTACAAGATTGAACAGATGATGGCTTTCTATCAACAGGCGCTTGAGCGTGTTAAAGGACTGTCAGGAATTCGCGCGACAAGCTTGTCGTCGCTGGAACCGCTGAGCGGCGATTCCTCTACTCGTTTTCTCAATGTCCAGGGCTTCACGCCGGCTACGTTGGATGAGAGCGTGGTTCAACAGAATGTAATCTCGCCGGCCTTTTTTGAAACGATGGGCATTCCCTTACTTCGCGGACGCGAGTTTACCGCGATTGATGGGGCCGATGCGCCGAAGGTTGCCGTGGTCAATGAGACGCTGGCGCGGTTCTACTTTGGCAGGAGCGATCCGATTGGGAAAACCGTTCGGATGGGACATGAGTTGAACAGTCCGTTGATCGAAATCATCGGCGTCGTGAAAGACTCCAAGCGCGGCAATCTGCGTGAAACTCCGCCACGCATGATCTATCTGCCTTTCACCCAGGCCGGAGTTGGCCGCATGACCCTGGAGGTTCGGCCGGAGGGTAATCCCGCGACAGTGGAGACGAGTCTCCGCCGCGTCCTCTCGGAAGTCAGTCGCGACGTCTCTATACGTGAAATCAAGACGGCTCAGGCGCAACTCGAACGAGGCATTGTGCAGGAACGCATGCTGGCGACGCTTTCCGGTTTTTTTGGCCCGCTGGCATTGCTGCTGGCGACGGTGGGGCTTTACGGCGTGCTCGCCTACGGTGTTACGCAGCGCACCCGCGAAATCGGCGTGCGCCTGGCGCTGGGCGCGCAGCGGTCAGACGTGCTCAGCCTGATTTTATGGCAGGGTCTGAAGCTCATTGGCATCGGCGTTGTCATTGGCCTGAGCAGCGCATTTGCGCTCACGCGCCTGTTGCAGACCCTGCTCCTCGGCGTCAGCCCGACCGATCCGCTGACCTTTGTCGTGACGCCATTGCTGCTGAGCGGAGTGGCATTGCTGGCCTGCTGGATTCCGGCGCGGCGGGCTATGAAAGTTGATCCAATAACAGTGCTACGATCTGAATGATGCCGCCCTTGTTCGACAAGGTCTCACAACACTGGCGCAGGCTGATCTTCTATTTGCGGCGAAATCGATTCGACCGCGAATTGGAAGAGGAGATGCGGTTCCACCTGGAAATGAAGGCGGAAGAGAACGCCGAAGCCGGGATCGAACCCGAAGAGGCGCGCTACGCCGCACAGCGACAATTCGGCAATCAAACATTGCTCTGGGAAGTGAGTCGCGATATGTGGAGTTATAGAATTCTGGAGACGTTCGCGCAGGATTTGCGCTACGGACTGTGGATGATGCTCAAGAACCCCGGCTTTACAGCAGTGGCCGCGCTCACGCTGGCGCTCGGCATCGGCGCGAACACGGCGATCTTCACGGTTGTCAATGCGGTTTTGTTGCAACCGCTGCCGTTTCACGAACCGGAGCGGCTAGTGAGAGTATGGCGATCCTCCGCCGAAGACGATCGGACCGCTCTCTCGTTCCCGGATTTCGCAGACATTCGCGCGAAGCAAACAGTCTTCGAGCGGATGGCCGCATGGCGCAGCGGCGATTGCACGTTGACTGGTCAAGGCGATCCGGTGAATTTGAGCGGCTTGGTAGTGACGGCGGAACTGTTTCCCCTGCTCGGCGTGACGCCGCAACTCGGCCGAGGTTTCACGCCTGAAGAAGATCAGGCAGGCAACCGCGCCGTGATCCTGAGTCATAGCCTCTGGCAGAACCGCTTCAATTCCGATCCGAATGTGGCCGGGAAGACCGTCACGATCAATAGCCAGAGTTACAACGTCGCCGGTGTGATGCCCGCCGAATTCAAGTTTCCGATTCGGAACGACCCAGTTGATCTGTGGGTGAGTCTGGCGGCGGTCGCGGAAGGCAGAGAGCCGCTCACCTCTCAGCGCGGCTGGCTCGCATTCGGCGTCATCGGTCGTCTCAAACCGAACGTCACGGCGCCACAAGCGGAAGCTGCTTTGAGAGTTATTGTGGACAATCTGGCGAGACAACATACCGAATCCAGTGATTTCCTCAGGGCCAGAGTCCTTCCGTTTCATCAGGAAGTGGTGCGCGATGTTCGACTGGGGCTGATGCTGATGTTCGGCGCCGTCGGTTGCGTGCTGCTGATCGCCTGCGCGAATGTGGCGAACCTATTGCTTCAGCGGGCGACGACGCGGCGCAAAGAGATCGCCATCCGCGCGGCGTTGGGCGCTGGACGCTGGCGCATCTTTCGACAACTATTGACGGAGAGCCTGCTGTTGGCGCTCGGTGGCGGAGTGATCGGGTGGCTGCTGGCAGTGTGGCTCACGAAGCTGTTGATCTCCTTAGCGCCGAGAGGGCTGCCGCGAGCGCCGGAAGCTGGAATGGATGCGCGCGTGTTAGGCTTCGCCGTACTGGTTTCTCTGGCCACTGGCGTCATATTCGGGCTTGCTCCCGCGTTGCAGGCGGCGAAGACAGATTTGAATGAAGCGCTGAAAGACAACTCCAAAGGCGGCGGCGCACGGAGCAACCGCTTTCGCAACGCGCTGGTCGTCGCCGAAGTCGCGCTGACGTTGATGCTGCTGGTCTGTTCCGGTTTGCTCCTAAACAGTTTTCTACGCTTGCAGCGCGTCGATCCGGGCTTCGACACGCACAACGTATTGACTTTCAGGATCGAGCTGCCGGCCAACCGCTACTCGCAACAGACGCAAGTGGCGCCATTCTACCAACAACTGATTTCGCGGCTCGAAGCGGCGCCGGGAGTCAAAAGCGTCAGCGCCATTTCGCACCTACCGTTGAGTTCGCATAGAGGAACGACTGGTTTTTCGATCGAAGGCATTGCGACGCCGCCGGACAATCCCGTCCCTTACTTAACAGATTTTCGCGCCGTCACGCCGGGCTACTTCAAGACAATGGGTATGCAATTGATCAAAGGTCGTGAATTCACACCGCGCGATGAACTGCGATCCACACAGGTGGCGATCATCAATGAGGCCCTGGCGCGCCGTTATTTCCCGAACCAGGACCCGCTCGGCAAGCGCGTCATGCCGGGCGTCGGGATTGACGAACGCGGCTGGTTGATGCGCGAGATTGTGGGAGTCGTCAGGGACTCCAAACACGTCAGTCTGCGCGAGGAGCCGCCTCCGAACATTTATCTTCCCCACGGACAGTTCCCTCGTCAAGGCATGACGCTGGTCGTGCGCGCCGCGAACGGTCCGAACATGTTGATTGGCGTTGTGCAAAAGGAAGCGCATGCGCTCGACAGCGAATTGCCGGTTTTTGAGATCAGGACACTCGATCAGTATCTGGCCTCTTCGGTCGCTGAGCCGAAATTCAGCGCGCTGCTGCTTGGCCTCTTCGCCGGTCTGGCGCTTATCCTATCCTGTATCGGGCTGTACGGCGTGATGTCTTACGTAGTCGCACAGCGAACGCGCGAACTAGGCATTCGGATGGCGCTGGGCGCGCAAACGCGCGACGTATTGAAACTGGTCATCAGGCAAGGAATTAGATTGACGCTGTTGGGCGCCGCTATCGGCGGCGCCGGCGCTGTCGCGCTGTCGCGAGTGATTAAGAGCTGGCTCTTCGGCGTCAGCCCCACCGACCCGTTGACGTTCGCGGTCGCTGCGCTGCTACTGGCCGTCGTTGCGCTGCTATCTTGCTGGATTCCGGCGCGACGGGCTACTAAAGTCGATCCAATCACAGTGTTACGGTCCGAGTGAGGCCATTCTTGTTCGACAAGCTTTCACAACTCTGGCGCAGACTGCTCTTCTACTTTCGGCGAGATCAATTCGACCGCGAACTGGAAGAGGAGATGCGGTTCCACCTGGAAATGAAAGCGGAAGAAAATCTGGCCGCCAGCGTATCGCCGGAGGAAGCCCGATATGCGGCGCAGCGGCAATTCGGCAATCAAACATTACTATGGGAGGAGAGTCGCGATATGTGGGCAGTCAGATCGATCGATACGCTCTGTCAGGACTTGCGTTATGGCATTCGATTGCTGATTAAACATAAAGGATTCACGACGGTGGCTGCGCTCTCGCTGGCGCTGGGCATCGGGGCTAACACAGCGATCTTTAGTTTGATCAACGCCGCCTCTTTGAGAATGCTGCCCGTCCCAAACCCGGAGAGGCTTGTCGTCCTCGCCGTCGCCGGCCAGCGCGGTGAGGCCGGGAGCTTCTCTTACCCGCTCTATGAGCAGTTCCGAGATCGGACCAAATCCTTTTCAGGCATCCTCGCTTCCGGCGGCGGTAACCGCTCGAGAATGGTTGTTAGCGAGCCTGGAGGCGCCGGGCAAAATGAATCCGTCCAAACGGAAAGAGTCTCTGGCAATTTTTTCTCTGTGCTCGGCGTTACGGCGATCCGCGGCCGTACGCTAACGGATGATGATGACCGACCCGGCGCCCCTCGCCCGGTCGCCGTGATCAGTTACGGATTTTGGCAGCGCAGATTCGGCCTCGATCCGGCGGTGGTGGGAAAAAACATTGCACTTAATGACGTCCCCTTTACCATTATCGGAGTAACACCGCCGGGATTTTTCGGGTTTGAGGTCGGTAAGAATCCTGATCTGTGGTGGCCCCTGCAAATGACGCCGCAGGTCTATCCAGCTAATCAGAGCTGGAATCAACCTGGCTCTTCGTGGCTGCGTCTGATGGGGCGCTTACGACCGGACAGGGGGCAAGCGCAGGCCATGGCTGAGTTGGATTTTATCTTTCAGCAGGCGCTGGCCGAGCGGGCGCAGGCGCAAGCCGCCAGGCTGGGGTCCACGTGGACAGAAACTGAGCGGCGTAACTTCTTGGACCGCAGAATCGCGCTACGATCAGGGAGCGCGGGATGGACCGAATTGCGCCAACAATTCAGGCAGCCGTTGCTCATTCTCCTGGCCGTGGTCGGTTTGGTATTGCTTATTGCTTGCGCCAATGTCGCCAATTTGCTTTTGGCCCGCGCGGCGGCGCGGCAAAAAGAGATCACGGCGCGGCTGGCTCTAGGCGCCAGCCGCTTGCGGCTCGTTCGCCAACTCCTCACAGAAAGCGCGCTCCTGGCCATGATCGGAGGAGCTTTGGGCTTGATCTTCGCTTATTGGAGCGCGCGACTGCTGCTCAGCTATCTACCGGGACATGAAACTCTTTCGCTCAATCTCGACCTTGACGCGCGCGTACTCGGATTCACAATGACGGTCTCACTGCTAACCGGGATCTTGTTTGGACTGGCGCCGGCGTTGCGAGCGACGCGGTTAGATCTAACCTCGGCGCTGAAAGACCAGACCGGCGGCGCGAGAATCGGCCAGTCGCGTTTGCCGCTCAATAAAATCCTTGTGGTCACTCAGGTCGCGCTCTCACTGTTTTTGTTGATCGGCGCGGGACTGTTTGTGCGCAGCCTTCAGAAGCTGAGGGGGCTGGACCTGGGCTTTGATCGGGAGAATGTGGTTCTGTTTTCGCTCGATCTCGGAACTGGCTATGACGCGGCTCGGGCGACGAATTTATTTCGGCGACTGCTGGAAAGATTGGAGACGTTGCCGGGAACGCGATCGGCCAGTTTGTCCAGCTACGGTCTGCTCAGCAATAACTATTGGGGCGATAAGGTCATTGCGCAGGGCTATACACCACGGCCTGACGAAGATTTAACCTGCCATGGACAAATCATCGGGCCGAGGTTCTTTGAAACGATGGGCATTCCTTTGCTACTGGGGCGTGATTTCAGTTCACAAGATGATCAACTGCGCCGCGTCGCGATTATTAACCAGGCGATGGCTCGCGATTTCTTCCCCAATGAGAATCCGATTGGCAAGCGCTTCAGCATTATTGGTCAGACGGATCAGCCAATTGAAATCGTGGGCGTTGTCAAAGACGCGAAATATCAGACACTACGTGAACGGGCGCCGCGTACTTTCTATCTGCCGTTTTTTCAGCAACTCGGCGCCTCGGATACGACCTTCGAACTTCGCACCTTCATCCAGCCAGCGGGCCTAGCTGAATCTATCCGGCGCGTGGCGCTGGAGCTCGACCCGAAACTTCAGATAATTGGCCTGCGGAAGATGAATGATGTTGTGGATAGCGCGCTCACTCAGGAGCGCTTTGTCGCTCAACTCGCTGGATTCTTCAGCCTGTTTGCTTTGTTGTTAGCGGCCATTGGCCTATACGGCGTGATGTCCTATACCGTTTCCCACCGCATAAGCGAAATCGGAATCCGAATGGCGCTCGGGGCGCAAGCGGTGGATGTCATCAAGCTGGTTATGAGAGAAACGGCGCTGCTCGTGGGAATCGGCGTCATTATTGGATTGGGCGCTGCGCTCGCCTTCACTCGCCTGATTTCAAGCTTGTTGTTTGATCTGACGCCGACCGATCCGTTGACGATCGCGCTGGCGTCATTGTTGATGATTGCAAGCGCGGCATTGGCAGGCTTTCTACCAGCCCGAAGAGCGTGTCGAGTAGATCCAATGATCGCGCTTCGCTACGAGTAGCGCCGCGACCTATTGTGAGAGATTACTCGATGCGGACTGCGGCCTGCGTGATGGTTGGTAAACTAATCGTGCTGAATCAATTCCTTCAATTATGGCGCAGGTTGCTCTTCTACGCGCGGCGAGATCGATTCGACCGCGAACTGGAAGAGGAGATGCGCTTTCACCTTGAGATGAAAGCGCAAGAGAACATTGAGGCCGGAGTGAAGCCCGAAGAAGCGCGTTATGCGGCGCGGCGGCAATTCGGCAATCAAACATTACTACTGGAGGTGAGTCGCGAGATGTGGGGAGTCAGGTCAATCGAAACGCTCTTTCAAGATTTGCGATTTGGCGTACGAATGCTGCTCAAGCACAAAGGCTTTACGGTCGTGGCGGTACTTACGCTTGCGCTCGGGATCGGCGCGAACACGGCGATTTTCAGCGTCGTCGATACAGTGTTGCTGCGCCCGTTGCCATTTCAGGAAGCGGAAAGATTGATGACGCTGGGGGCGGTAGATTTACGCCAAAGCGGCGGTCTCGACAGCGTCTCCTATCCAAACTTTGTGGACTGGCGCGCGCAGAGCGGGAGTTTTGAGCGATTGGCGGCTTTCCGCACCCGCAGCTTTACGCTCACGGGTAGTGATGAGCCGGCGCGCTTGAATGGCGTAGTCGCCTCGGCGGAGTTATTCACGTTGCTCGGAGTGGCGCCGAGTCTGGGACGAAGCTTTCGCACGGAGGAGGACAATGCTGGCGCGTCCGTTGTGATCCTCAGTCACGGCTTGTGGCGCCGCCGCTTCAACTCCGACCCGCAGGTGATCGGGCGAAACGTCACGCTCGATAATCGCAGCTTCACGGTCGTCGGCGTGGCGCCTGCCGGTTTTCAGTTTCCTGTGGATGAGGAGCCGGTTGACTTGTGGACAACGATCGCTCACGACAAGACTGGCAATGATCCGATGACGGCGCAGCGCGGGTCGGGCTATCTGCGCGTGATCGGGCTGCTCAAACCCGGGGTGAGCGGCACCCAGGCGCAAGCGGAGATGGATGGCATTGCGCGCCGCTTGGAGCAGGAATATCCCGATGACAACGCTCATCAGGGAGCGCGTCTTGTACCCGCGTACGAACAGTTAGTGGGCGATGTGCGGAGGCCGTTGCTGATAATCTTCGGCGCGGTCAGTTGCGTCCTGCTGATCGCATGCGCCAACGTCGCCAACTTGCACCTGGCGCGCGCGACGGCGCGGCGGCGTGAAATCGCGCTGCGCGCCGCGCTGGGGGCGAGTCGCGGGCGCGTCATCCGGCAATTGTTGACAGAGAGCGTCCTGCTCGCTCTGGCCGGGAGTCTGTGTGGCTGGCTGTTGGCGTGGAGTTGCATGGAGTCGCTGCTTTCGCTCAGCCCAGAAAACATCCCGCGCTTGCAGGACGTCCGCCTGGATGGCCGTGTGTTCGGGTTCACCTTGCTGGTCTCGCTCCTGACCGCGGGAGTCTTCGGGCTGGCTCCGGCGTTGCAAGCCGCCAAAACGGAATTGACGGAAACGCTCAAGGAAGGCGGACGAAGCGGCGAGGGCGCGCGCGGGGCAAGGTTGCGCGGCGCATTGATAATCGCCGAAGTCGCCGTCGCCCTTGTATTGATGGCCGGCGCAGGGTTACTACTCAACAGCTTCTGGCGCTTATTGCAAGTCAATCCCGGCTTTGATCCGCGGCAAACGCTCACGTTCCGGCTCAGTCTGCCGGCTAGCAAATACTCCGACTCACATGCCGCCGCCTTCTTCGAACGATTGCAAGCGCGCTTACAGAATCTGCCCGGAGTACGCGGCGCAAGCGTCACTTTCGCGCTGCCCTTCGGCAAAGGCAACATCGATACCGCTCTTGACATTGAAGGGCGGCCCGTCGCGCCCGGCGACCGCCCACACGTTGAATGCCAGAGTGTTCTGCCGGATTACTTCCGTACATTGGGCATTCGGCTGATCAAAGGGCGCGACTTCAATGCGCGCGATGATCTGAAAGCGCGCCGCGTTGCGATCATCAATGAGGCGCTCGCGCGGCGCTTCTTTCCGAACGAAGACCCGATCGGCAAACGCATCCGCCCAGGCATCACGACAGAGCCGGGCGACGCTCCCACGCGCGAAATCATCGGCGTTGTCAGCGATGTCAGATACCTCAGCTTGACGGCGGACGTTCCGCCCGAAATTTACATGCCGTACCCGCAATTCACCATCTCCAACTGGATGCGGATCGCGCTGCGAACTGACGCTGATCCGCGAAGCCTTATCAGCGCCGCGCGGGCCGAAGTTCAGGCGCTGGACAAGGAACTGCCCGTCTTCGAGGTCAAGACGCTCAATGAGTATGTCAGCGGAGCGGTGGCGCATCCGCGCTTCAACGCGATCTTGCTGCTGCTCTTAGCCGACGTGGCGTTGCTCCTGACCGCCGTCGGCTTGTACGGCGTGATCTCTTATTCCGTAACGCAGCGGACGCGCGAGATCGGTGTCCGAAGGGCGTTGGGCGCGCAAACACGCGACGTGCTGAAGCTGGTGGCGGCGTGAGCGCGAATGACCCGCTGACATTTACTGCAATTACGCTACTGCTCACGTTCGTCACCCTGCTGGCGTGCTGGATTCCGGCGCGGCGGGCCGCGAAAGTCGATCCAATCACAGCGCTGCGATCCGAGTGATGCATCTCTTGTTCGACAAGCTTTCACAACTTTGGCGCAGGCTGCTCTTCTACCTGCGGCGAGACCAGTTCGACCGCGAACTGGAAGAAGAGATGCGGTTCCACCTTGAGATGAAGGCGGATGAAAACCTCGCCGCCGGCGTATCGCCGGAAGAGGCGCGCTACGCGGCGCAGCGGCAATTCGGCAATCAGACATTACTCCAGGAGGTGAGTCGCGATATGTGGGGAGTCAGATCAATCGAGACTCTTTTTCAGGATTTGCGCTACGGCATGCGGATGCTGCTAAAAAATCCTGGGTTCACGCTGATTGCCCTGCTGACGCTCAGCTTGGGCATCGGCGCCAACACGGCGATCTTCAGCATAGTCAAATCGGTTCTGATCCAGCCTTTGCCTTTTGCGCAGCCCGAGCGCCTGATGCAGGCGGAGTACCGTCCAAAGCCCGGCTTTATCGTTCCGCAGGATGATATGCTCAGCTGGATCGACCGCCGAGATATGGTTGATTGGCGAACGCGAAGCCACAGTTTCGAGCGGATCGGAGGGTATTGGAGCGCCAGGCTCACTCTCCACGGTGAGGGAGCGCCGGAGGTCATCACAGGCGTCAGCGTCACACACGACCTATTACCAGCGCTCGGCATACAACCAGCGCTCGGTCGATATTTCCTGCCGGAAGGAGCCAAGCTGGGCGGCGACCGCTTGATCATTTTAAGCGATGATCTGTGGCGGAGCCGCTTCGGGGCCAATCCTGGGATCGTCGGACAAACGATCCGATCGAATGACGGTACTTACGTTGTCGTAGGAGTGATGCCACCCGGGTTCAATTTCCCGCTCAAACAGAGAAAGGACGTTCGAATGCCGTTCAGACAAACGGGTTTCTGGACGCTGGCGGATGATGATCTAATCAGAGAGATTCGCGACACCAGACAGTATAACGTGGTTCTGCAGCTCAAACTCGGCGTCAGCGCCGAACAAGCGCGGGTAGAATTGGAAACGCTCTTTGCGCAACGCGCTCACGATAATCCGGCGACAAACGACAACCCCATGATTGGCATCAGGCTGGTTTCACTGAAAGACCATACCGTTGGCGAGGCGGGCACGGTGCTGCTGATGCTCTTCGGCGCTATCGGCCTAGTCGTTTTAATAGTCTGCGCCAACATTGCCAACCTGCTTCTAGCGCGCGCTGACGGGAGGCGCAAAGAGATGGCGGTCCGACAATCGCTCGGCGCCAGCCGCCTCAGGCTCGTGCGACAGGCGTTGACGGAAAGCCTGTTGCTCGCTCTGGCAGGAGGGGCTGCAGGAGCCGTGTTGGCGGCCTGTTCGCTCAGGCTGCTTTTAAAGCTGAGTCCGCACTACATTCCACGACTGGGCGAATCGCGGATAGACACTGGGACACTCGCCTTTACGCTGACGGTGACAGTGATGGCCGGATTGCTATTCGGCGCCTTGCCTGCATGGCGTTCTGCGCGCGTCGATTTGAATGAGACTTTGAAGCAGACAGCAGGCCGCGCTGGCGCGTGGCGCAGTTCGCTCGCCGCGCCCGGCAATTTGCTGGTGATCTTTGAGATTGCTCTTGCGCTCATGCTGACTCTGGGAGCCGGCTTACTGCTCAATAGCTTTGCGCGCCTGATGATGGTCGATCCGGGCCTGCGCACAGATGGCGTGACGGCGGCTCTTATTCCATCCAATTTTGCATTTTCCCGCCAGGTAATTGAACGCCTGGAAAGAACACCTGGCATCGAAGCCGCCGGAGTGAGCAATGGATTGCCGCTGGCCGGTGTTGGAGCCGGCGATCCCAACCTCAGAATCGAAGGCCGCCCACGGACCGCACTCGATGATCGGTCGATGACTTCCAGAATACACGTCGTCAGCTCAGATTATCTACGCACACTCGGTATCCCATTGCTGCGAGGCCGGCCTCTCGCCGCTAACGATACAGCCACTACGATCCCTGTAGCGGTGATCAACGAAACGGCGGCGCAACGCTTCTGGCCTGGCGCCGACCCCATCGGCAAACGCCTCAGCTTAAGTTATGGCCGGCCGGAAGGACAGGAGGTATGGCGGCAAGTCGTCGGAATTGTCAAGAGCACGCGTCACAGCGGGATTGTTCAAGAGCCTATGCCTGAAGTTTATATACCGGTCGAACAAGAGCCATGGCCAACCCCCCTGCTGTTCGTGCGCTCGTCCCTTCCGCGGGCAGCTGTCACTGGAGCTATCCGCAAAGCGGTCGCGGCGATCGATAAAAGCCAACCAATCATGACCATTTTTTCAATGGATGATTTGCTCGCTGACTCAATCTCCACACAACGCTTCAGTGTGTCGCTGCTTGGGGGATTTAGCGTGTTGGCAATGATACTCGCAATGATGGGAATTTATGGCGTGGTCTCCTATACGGTTGGGCAACGTATGCCAGAGATCGGCATTCGGGTCGCGCTCGGCGCGCAACGCAGGGATGTAGTGCGATTGATACTGGCACAGGGGCTGAAACCTGTACTCATCGGCTCCGGCATCGGGCTGATCGCTGCGATAGCTCTCAGCCGGGTGCTGTCGAGTTTGTTGTATGGTGTGACGGCTACCGATCCGGCAACCTTTGCCATTGTCGTCTTATTGCTTACGTCCGCGGCGTTGCTGGCTTGTTATCTGCCTGCGCGCCGAGCGACGAAGGTTGATCCGATTACAGCGCTCCGTTTCGAGTGAGATCGCTCTTGTTAGACAAACTATCACAACTTTGGCGCAGGCTGCTCTTCTACTTCCGGGGAAATCAATTCGACCGCGAACTGGAGGAGGAGATGCGGTTCCACCTGGAGATGAAGGCGGAAGAAAACCTCGCTGGTGGAGCATCTCCGGAAGAGGCACGATATGCGGCGCAACGGCAATTCGGCAATCAAACCTTACTCCAGGAGGTGAGTCGCGATATGTGGGCGATCAGATTCATTGAGACGCTCTTTCAGGATTTACGTTACGGCACGCGAATGCTGCTCAAGCGCAAAGGCTTCACGGCGGTGGCGGCGCTTTCTCTCGCGCTGGGCATCGGCGCGAACACGGCGATCTTCAGTTTGATTGACGCGGTGCTATTAAAAACGTTGTCAGTAGAGCAGCCAGAGCAACTCTACTTCATCAGCAGCGTAGGGGTACGTAGCGATGGCAACGCGCCACCTTACCCGTGCTACGAACGCTTCCGCGACGGCGCCCGGTCTTTCATTGGCTTGGCAGCTTTTAGCACGATCAACCCCAAGCTCAAAATTGACGGCCAACTCGAAGAAGTACGCGGGCAGCGCGTATCGGGCAATTACTTCTCGCTGCTCGGCGTGTCAGCCCTGCTGGGGCGCACCCTCACACCCGCCCTCGCACTCGACATGGCACGGATCGCAGCATCTAACACCGCTGCAATTGATTTAAGCACCAACGTCGACAGACAGCCCAATCCGTGGATGAATTTAGTTGAGATGACCGGATCCATCACTCTCACTATGCAACGCCTGCAATACGTTCGTGTGGATCTGAGCAATGGCTTGGCCTGTTACATGAACTATCAACGTCGGAGAATATATGTTCTTGCACATCCATTGTGGACTTCCTCACACCCTGCTTACACCGACGCGGTCTTAGAGATCCAACAACGATTCCCGGGGTACACATTGGACGGGCAGATGCTGAATCCATTTCGATTACTACGGCGTCCAGCCGACTATGTATAGAAATGAAACTGCTTAAAGTCCTTAGCACTTGCTGCTGCCTCCGCGGCTTATTTCTGGACGCTCAGGCTTATCGCTGTGTTGATTGAGCAGGAATTTGATATCAAACACAGGATCTCTCACTTTGTCGTGTGTTGTCTTGCCCATTCCAACCAATCGTAGAGCGTCGTGCGGTTCATCCCCAACCGGCGGGCCGCCGCCGAATGACTTCCCAAAAACGCCCGCTCCATTTCATAAACCGCCAACACTCCCCGACAAATGTATTCCGTGAGTGTTTCGCCCTCGCGCGGCGGGGGGAAGCTATCTGCGTGACCAGGAGCAATCGCGGACTTTCGTTCAAGATCGATTTCGCGGCGCACATGTTCTGTAGTGATTATCCGTCCGCCGCCGGCTTTGGCCGCCATGCGCTCGACAGTTGTTATCAACTGGCGCACATTCCCCGGCCAAGGATAGAGACATAGCAGTTCCAGAGACACTCCCTCGAATTCAACAGAGGGGAAATAGCGCCGGATAAGAATCGGAATATCCGTGGGACATTCTCTGAGAGTCGGCATCCGTATTGGATATCCGAGCAAGCGATCGTATAGGTCGCGGCGAAAGCGTCCCTCTTCGACTTCAAGACGAAGATCATGATTGGTCGCGGCAATCAGGCGTGCATTTATCTTGACCACCTCCGCCCCACCGCCTCGCTCGAATTCGCGTTCCTGCAGCGTGCGTAGAAGGAGCGCCTGGCACTGTGGGGGCAGATCGCCGATATCATCGAGGAACAGCGTTCCGCCGTCTGCTCTCTCGAACAGGCCGGACTTGCGAGAGGAGGCTTCGGTGAACGCCCCTTCCTCGTGTCCGAACAACTCACTCTCGATCAAATTGGGATTTATCGCCGCGCAGTTGACAGCGACGAAGGGTTTCTTAGCGCGATTGCTGGCCTTGTGTATGCCGTGCGCGACGAGTTCTTTGCCGGTGCCCGGCTCGCCGATTATGAGGACGTTCAGGTCGAGACTCGCGGCGATCTCAATATCTTGCCTGACTTGCCGTATCAGCTCGGACTCGCCGACGAGTTCGCCTACCACTGGCGAGCGGTCTACATTTCGTTCTTTTCCGTTTGATAGATTGCTGGGCGTCATGGGGGCTCCTTTCTTCCTCAAGTGAGCAAACCATTAGTGTAAGGGGGACGATTGGGATGGGTGAACCTCGGCGCACGGGTGGTGATGCGCTCAATAAGTCATAAATTTTTTGAAGTTGATATCTGACGAACGTGGTGAGCTTACCCGAAAAATTGACAACCTGTCGGTTCGCGATTGACTCTGTGAATGGTTCACTCAGTTAAATCCGCTTATCACGCTCCGCAAGACGCGTTTCTTACATGGCTGCTGCGGGCCGATCATCGGAAGTTTCCGGACCGATGTCATCAACCCATTCGCAGCGAGGTAGCAACGGTCACTATTCAGCGCCGGATCGACGCTTCTTCGCCCGAAATTTATGGAACTTGGCCATCTCGATGGAGTCATGCCTAGCGCTTCGGAATGGTCGGTAACTCCTTCGCCGACTTTGCAGCATGCCGTCGCGCCCACGATAGCCAATCGGTTAGCGTGTTGCGGTGCATCCCCAGTCGGCAGGCCGCCGCCGAGTGACTCCCTGACCGAGCATGTTCCATCTCATAAATCGTCAGTATTACCCAGCACACGTATTCTTTGAGCGTTTCACCCTCGCGTAGCGAGGGCAAGTATTGGGCGTTACATGGCGCGAGCGCGAACATTTGATCGGCATCCATCTCGCGGCGCACACCGTCTATTGTGATGATGCGGTTACTTCCGGCCTTAGCCGCCATGCGCTTGACCATTGATATCAACTGGCGAACATTCCCAGGCCAATGATAGCGACGAAGCAGTTCCAAGGCTTCTTCCTGGAATTCAATGAAGTGGAAATAGTGTCGGATAAGAATGGGGATGTCTGCGGGGCGTTCTTTGAGAGAAGGCGTCCGGATGGGATATTCGCACAGGCGATCATACAGGTCACGGCGAAATCGTCCTTCATCGATCTCACGACGGAGGTCGCGATTGGTTGCGGCGACAATGCGTATATCTATCTTGATCGCCTGTGTTCCTCCGACTCGCTCGAACTCACGTTCCTGCAAGACTCGCAATAGCGTCGCCTGGCACTGTGGGGGCAGATCGCCGATTTCGTCGAGGAACAACGTCCCACCGTCCGCCTTCTCGAATCGGCCGGGCTTTCGAGCGAAGGCCCCGGTGAACGCTCCTTTCTCGTGGCCGAACAATTCACTCTCAATCAAATTGGGATTGATCGCCGCGCAATTGACGGCGACAAACGGCTTTCCTGCCCGACTGCTGGCCTTGTGTATGCCGCGCGCGACGAGTTCTTTGCCTGTACCCGGCTCGCCGATGATGAGGACGCTCAAGTCGAGGCCCGCGGCTATCTCGATATTTTGCCTGACTTGTCGTATCAGCTCGGACTCGCCGACTAGTCCGTCTATCACCGGCGAACGGTTTACATTTCGCGTCCCCACTCTATCAGGACGCGCCACTACCCCGGCCAAAATCTCAATGCGGAGCGCGGCGAGATGGGCTGCGTATTCAAGCTCGCATACAACCGCGCCGTCCAGCGGTTCAAGGAATTTCACGACAAGACGGGTTTGCCCGCCCACGGCGCAGACTGCGAGTTCATTGATCCTACCGGCCGCGGCGCCGGCGTTCGGAGGTTTGAATTCGCGCTCGAACATCCCGCGCTTGACGCTGACGCTGTACAGATGGATTCCTTTCTCCGCCGCGATTTCTGTCAAATCCTCCAACACCCCTTCTATACTCGCGCTCTGCGCCAGCCTGAGATACAGACTCGCGTCGGCCGATCGCTCTTTTCCGTTTGAGAGATTGCGGGGCACAGTTGGCCTCCTCTCTTCCTCCGATGAGCAAGCCAGTGGTATTGGGGGCGAAATAGAGACGGGTGAAACTCAGCGCATGGGCGGGTGATAATGCGCTTGATAAGTCATAAATTTTTTGAAGTTGATATCTGTTGGACGGAGCGAGCCTACCTGAAAATTTCAAGTTTGTCGGTTCGCAGTTGACTCAGTGAATGGTTGACTCAGTCAGAAACTGACCTTGCTTCGGTAGAGAGGAAACGGCCGATTGTCCGGCCGATCGCCTGGTAGCATTCGCAGGCGGCGACTTCAATCCCTACTCGATTCAGTATATTGATATGGCCGCGCAGGTAATAAATCAGCCCCTTTTTCTGGAGCGCGCAGGCTGCCAGGCTGACGCGGCTGCGGGAAACCCCGAGCATCTGCCCCATAATGTCATGCGTGAGAGCCATCGAGTCGGAGGAGATGCGATCTCGCGCCATCAGCAGCCATCGCGCCAATCGTTGCTCCGTATTATGAAACTGGTTGCAGCCTAATGTCAGCGCAATCTGCTCGCTTAAAGTATGCGAGTACTCAAAGAGCAGATCATAAAGCGCGATCTCCTGCCTGAGCATACCCTGTAAGATCTCCAGGCTGACCTGGAAAGCCTCGCCTGATATCTGCATCTGCGCCCAGAGTGCCATGCCGTTTCTTTTCGCGATCCCTGAGAGACCGACCACGCCTTCTCGACCGACCGACGCAGCCTCGATGATTTCGCCAGCTTCGGTGGTAGTGAACAAGGAGGCGATCCCTTCTTTGATAAACCAGGCGTGATCAGATGTGGAGCCGATATCGAAGAGTGGGTTGCCCGCTTCCAGACGGACTCTTTTGAGATGAGGCGTCAAGCGCGCATGGACGGCGGGGGTAAGGGCAGCTAACACCCCGTTTTCATTAGGGAGCGATTTTACTAACATACTGATGCCCTTACTTACGTAAATTACGGCATCAATGGATTAGCGCTACTGGACGATTCTTGGCTTAATCATCTCGAAACAAGGCTGGATGAGTAAAAGCTGAGCTGGCGAGACCCGAGGATCAGGCGGTTTTCTTGCAGTGAAATGGAATGGGGAGCTATCGGACAGCGCGGATAGTGAATAATCTTTTCGCTCTGGATAATAAAGGTTGCACATTTGATTAAGTGTAGCTACTCTTATCCAGATATGAGTGATCAACAAAAGGGTTTGGATTCAGCAGAAACCTTGTTCCGCAAACACGGCGGAATGCTACGTGCTTCAGAAGCCGTTGCGCTCGGCATTCATCCGCGGACACTTTATCGGCTGCGTGATGAAAACCGTCTGGTGGC
>WNFU01000487.1_pt1 | contig 99153 bp, 87 predicted proteins | sample 5400121 | NCBI WGS metagenome assembly WNFU01 (sample SAMN13153360, study PRJNA577476) | soil metagenome | isolation source: 100 cm soil or saprolite under grassland replicate 1 | place: USA:California | collected 2016-06-15 | reverse complement strand
GGTGGCGAGCCGGGATGGCGGGGTGATCTTGGGGGAGCTCGGGGTGGTCGGGCGACGCGTGTGGCATGCCGTCGGGGTCGGTTGCCTGGTCCTTCGGCTCGCTGTTCGGTGATCGTCGCCGCGGTGTGACGGCTGGAGGCGGGGGAGTTCGGCGATGATCACCGGGGTCGGGCGGTCATCGGTCGGATGATCACCGGGTCGGGCGGTCATCGGGATGCTGAGCGGCGTCGCGGGCCAGCCTTCCGGTCAGCTGGACACCGCCCATACAGTGCCGGTCGGGGTGTCGGTCAGCACGATGCCGCGGGCGGTCAGGTCGGCGCGGATCCGGTCCGCGGTGGCCCAGTCCCGGGCGGCCCGGGCGGCGTCCCGCTCGGCGACGAGCGCGGCCACCTCGGCGGCCAGCTCGGTGCCCAGGTCGGCGGCCGGCTCCGGGTCCGCGGTCAGGTCCAGCCCGAGCAGCCACTGCGCCGCGCCGGCCAGCACCGCCCGGTCCGCGTCCGGGATGCGGTCCGCCCGCAGCGCGTCCTGCAGCTCGGCGAGGGCCCGCGGGGTGGCCAGGTCGTCCGACATCGCCGCGTCCAGTCGGTTCAGGGCGGACCGGCCGGCGTCGCTGCCCACCGCCGCCGCAGCCTCGGCGTACGTCCGGACCGGCGGCACCGCGCCGAGCTGCCGGACCCGCACCCGCAGCCGGCGCAGCGTGGCCTTCGCGGCCCGCAGCGTCCCGGTGGACAGCGACTGCTGGCTGCCGTAGTGCGCGGTGAGCAGGAACAGCCGGTAGTCCGCGGGCGAGATCCCGTCCGCCGCCAGTTCGACCAGCCGGACGCCGGTGCCCGCCGACTTGGCCATCCTGGCGCCGGCCAGGTTGAGGAACTCGTTGTGCAGCCAGTACGGCACCCAGTCCCGGCCGTCGGCAAGGTACGCCTCGGACTGCGCGATCTCGTTGACGTGGTGCAGCTCGCGGTGGTCCACCCCGCCGGTGTGCAGGTCGAAGTGCTCGCCGAGCAGCGCCATGCTCATCACCGAGCACTCCAGGTGCCAGCCCGGCGCGCCCCAGCCCCACGGGCTCTGCCAGCGCATCAGCCGCTGCTGGCCGGGCTCCTCGGTACGCCACAGCGCGAAGTCTGTCTTGGCCCGCTTGCCGGCCACGGTGTCCACCCGGGCGCCCTCGAGCTGGCCCGTCGCCGACAGCGCGGCCAGCCGGCCGTACCCCGGGACCTGGCCGGTGTCCAGGTACAGCCCGGTGGGCAGCCGGTACGCGATCCCCTTCGCCTCCAGCGCGGCCGCGAACTCGACCATCTGCGGCACGTACTCCGTCGCCCGGGGGTAGGCCTGTGCCGGCAGCACCGACAGCGCGGCCAGGTCGTCGTGGAACGCGGCCTCGAAGTGCCTGGCGATCTCGTACGCCGCCGCCGTCGATGGGCCGGACGCGGCGTCCCGCACCGCGGCCTCCAGCTTGTCCTCGCCCTCGTCGGCGTCGGCCACCAGGTGCCCCACGTCGGTGATGTTGATGATCTTCCGCACCGCGTACCCCTTCCACGCCAGGGTCCGGTGCACGATGTCGCCGACCACGTACGGCCGCATGTTGCCCACGTGCGGGTAGGCGTACACCGTCGGCCCGCAGGAGTACATCCGCACCTGGCCGGGCACCATCGGCCGGAACTCCTCCCGCCGGCGGGTCAGCGAGTTGACCAGGACGAGCGGCGTGTCGGGCACGCGGCCCAGGCTAGCTCGCGCCCGCGCGGTCGTCCGGCCAGCGCCGTTCGCCCCCCGCAGCGGCAGCGGTACGGAGCTCTCGGTGCGTCCGGGGCGCCCCCGACAGCAGCGCATGATCTCACCGGCCACCTCCCGCTTCCTGCCAGCCGGCCACCGCGGCCTCCTGCCACCCGGCCAGCGCGGCCCGACCGAGCGCCGCCCGGTCGGCGGCCGCGTCGGTCACCGCCAGCGTGCGCAGCCGGGCCCGGGGGAGCAGCCGGGTCCACTCCTGGGCGACGGCGAGCGGGTGCAGCGGGTCGTCGGCGAACGCCGCGATGCCCGCCGGGGCCGCGACGCGGGCCAGCTCAGCGGCGGTCGGCCCGGCCGAGCGCGCCGTCGCCCGCAGGGTCTCCGCAAGCCGGTCGCCGTACGCCGGCCACGCCGCGGCCAGCTCCGCCAGCACCCACGGCTCGCCGCCGGGCCGCGCCTCGGCCAGCGCCCCGGCCGTGCCGAGCGCGTCCACCCGGTCGGCGGCGTACCCGCTGGCGGCCGCCACCTCGCCGGGCTCGCCGCTCCACGCCGGCAGCGCGAGCAGCAGGCCGCGCGGCCGCGGTGCCGGGGCCGCCGCGGCCCAGCGCACCGCGAGGTGGGCGCCGAGCGACACGCCGCCGACCAGGTCCGCGCGGTACCGCCGTACCGCGTCGTCCAGCGCCTCCAGCGCCTCCTCCACGGCATGCGGCCCGGCCGGCGGCTCGACCGCGACCAGCGCGTACCCGGCAGCGGCCAGCGGCGGCTCGAACGCCCGCGTGACGAAGTCCGCGGTGGACCCCGACCCGGGCAGGATCACGGCGTGCCGCATGCCGCGGATCATGGCACCGGGCGGCCGGAATCTCGTACCGCCGCCGCACGTTGATCTGACACGTTGATCTAACCTGGCAGGAGCTAGGTTGGTTGAAGGAGCGCACCGGATGTCCGAGGAGACGACCAGGGTTTCGCCCGGGGAGGGCCGGCGTCGCGGCTTCTGGAGCCGGATCGTGCACCGGCTGACCGCCGAGGACAGCGAACTGGACGCCGAGTCGCTGGCCACCGGGGCGGACACCGAGGGCGCCAAGCAGAGCTGCTTCTGCCAGCGCGGCGAGGTGACCACGGTTGCCGGCCGGCTGCGCGAGGTGGTGTACGTTCCCGGCGAGTCGGTGCCGACCGTGCAGGCGGAGCTGTACGACGGTACCGGCGCGGTGCGGCTGGTGTGGCTGGGCCGGCGGCGGATAGCCGGCATCGAGCCAGGCCGGTCGCTGGTCGCCCGCGGCCGCATCGCCCGCCAGTCCAACGGAGACCTGGTGATCTACAACCCGTGGTACGAGCTCAGACCGGTGGGGGCATGACGGAGCGCAGCGCGGAGACGGCCGCGGACACGGCCGGGGAGAAGGCGTCCGCCGCGACCGCCGAGGCGACCGCGGCGGACGCCCCGACCGGGCTGGATGCCCCGGACACGGCTGCGGTCCGGAGCCACCCGGCCGACGCCAATAAGGCCGACGCCACCCCGGCTGACGCCAATCAGACCGACGCCAGGCCGGGCGGTGCGACACGGACGGGTGCGACGAAGCAGACGCCGCTGCTGATCGAGCAGCTCGGCGGCTGGCGCGGGCTGTTCGACTCCACCTTCCCCGTGGTGGTCTTCGTCGTCGCGAACACCCTTGGCGGCCTGACCGTCGCGATCTGGGCCGCTGTCGGCGCCGGCGTCCTAGTCTCCCTTCTGCGGCTGGCCCGCAAGCAGAGCGTGCAGCAGTCGGTCAGCGGCCTGTTCGGGGTGGCCATCGCGGCGTACATCGCGCACCGCACCGGCACCGCCAAGGGCTACTTCCTGTTCGGCATCTGGGCCAGCTTCGCCTACGCAACGCTGTTCTTCGGTTCGGTGCTGGTGCGCTGGCCGCTGGTCGGGGTCATCTGGGAGTACGTCGAGGGCGGCGCCGGGACCTGGCGGCGCAACCGCCGGCTGATGCAGGTGTACTGCCTGCTCACCCTGATGTGGGCCGGGATCTTCCTCGCCCGTGGGCTGGTGCAGCACTTCCTGTACGACGCCGACCAGACCGGCTGGCTGGCCTTCGCCCGCATCTCCATGGGTTACCCGGTCACGCTGGGTGCCCTCGGCCTCACCCTCCTGCTGGTCCGCCGCGTCCGCCGCAGCCCCCCTGCCGGCTGACGGCAGGTCAGGAGTCCGGGGCGAGCTGGGTACGCAGGCGGTCGACGCGGCGCTGGGCGGCGGCCTGGTTGCGTTCGAGGGTGATGGCGCGGCGGGCGGCCTGGCGGCCGGCGAGATCCGCCGCGGCATGCTCCTCCTGCACGGCGGCCAACTCCCGGTGCAGCTCCTCGCGGCGGGTGGCCGCGCGCTGGCGGTCGCGCTCGGCCTGCTGCTGGGCGTCGCGGGCCTGCCTGACCTGTTCCGCGGCCTCGGCCAGGTCCTGCTCGGCGGCGTCCAGCTCGGCCTGTAGGCGCGCCCGGCGGTCGGGCTGCGGCCGCTGTTCGGGCTGCGGCCGCTGTTCGGACGGCGGCCGCTCCCGCCGCCCGCCGGTGTCGCGGGCCGCGTCGGGGGCGGTCCCGTGGGCCGGGGCCCGGCGCGGGGTCGCGCCGGCATCGCGCGCGGACGGCTGCCGCCCGGGCCCGGCGGTGTCGCGGGCGGGTGCCCGCCGCGTGGCCCCACCGGCACCGCGGCCGGTGGCCGGGCCGGTCCCCGGCCCGGATGCCGGCGCGGGGGCCGACCAGTCGAGCGCCTCCCCGAAGCCGGCGTACTCCAGCGGGCTGACCAGCCGCCCGGAGAGCACCTGCTGGGCCGCCTCCGGATCGGACAGCGTCGCGGTCAGGGTCCGTTCGACCTGCCGGACCGCCTCGTCGCCGAGCGGGTGCCCGGCCTCGTCCGCGAGCCGGGTGGCGTCGGCGACCAGGGTGGACAGCCTCTGCTGGCGACGCCGCATCAGCTCGCGCAGGGCGTCCCGCTGCAGGTTCGACTGCGCGGTACGGAGCTCGCCGGCCAGCTCCACCAGGTCGGCAAGCGCGTCGGGCTGGTGCCGGGCCAGCAGGTTGACCGCCCAGGCGGACAGCGTCGGCCGGCGAAGCTGCCGGATCCCGGTGGCCAGCTCACGCTGCCCGGCCGCCCTCGCCTCGGCAGCCCGGGCGTCCCGGGCCGCGGTGAACTCCACCGGCGGCAGCCCGTACAGCTCGCCGGCAGCCTCCTCCAGCCCGGGCGCCGTCACGGGTCACAGCGTGCCGTGCGCCGGCCCGCACGTCACGCCGTACGGGTCACGACATGCCGCGGCGTGGCCAGGTCGGGTGGCAGCAGCGGGCACGGCTCCGGCTCGCCCCAGGACTGCCGCAGCGGCAGCGAGCCGGCCCAGACCGTGCCGGCGGCCACGTCGGACTCCTCGTCCACCGGCGGCCCGGTGCGGATCTTCACCGACGACTCGGCGAGGTCCAGCGCGAGTACCGCGGTGCCGGCCAGCTCCTTGGGGGTGGGCGCCCGCGCATAGTCCCACGACCCGGGCGCGACGTGCTCGACCACCGCGCGCAGTCCACGTAGCTTCTCCGCGCGGTCGGTGACCGGGACGGCGTGCCCGTGCATCACCGCGGACCGGTAGTTCACCGAGTGGTGGAACACCGAGCGGGCGTACACGATCCCGTCCAGCAGGGTGACCGCCGCGCAGACCGGCGCGCCCGTGCCGCCCTCGCGCAGGCTCGCCGCGCCGGTGGAGCCATGCAGGTACAGCGTGTCGCCGATCCGGCCGTAGCAGGTGGGCACCACCCGCGGCGCCCCGTCCACCACGACGGACAGGTGGCAGACCAGGCCTGCGTCGAGCACCGCGTACAGGTCGGCGCGGTCGGTACGGGCGCGGGTCGGGCCGCGGCGGACGGTGCTCCGGTCGGTGGTTGACAGCGGGACCATGTCGCCAGCTTGGCCGATGAAGTGGCATCCTGGAACGGCCACCTGCGAGGAGATTGCGAAGACCACTTTGCCAGACCTGCCGATCGTCCTGCACCGCGACCGGGCCGAGCCGCTGTCGGTGCAGCTCGCCGACGCGGTGCGCTCCGCCGCGAGCGGGGGCACGCTGCGGGTCGGCGACCGGCTGCCGTCCACCCGCGCGCTGGCCGCCCGGCTCGAGGTCAGCCGCACCGTCACCGCGGCGGCGTACGAGCAGTTGCACGCTGAGGGCTGGCTGGCCGGCCGGCACGGCTCCGGTACCTACGTCGCCGCCACCCCGCACGGCGCTCGGGGCGACACCGCGCGGCCGCGCCGGCCGGCGGCGCCGGAACCGGACGCGCCCGTGCTCGACCTCACCCCGGGGTCGTCCTGGGCCGCCGGGCTGGACCGGGCCGGGTGGCGCCGGGCCTGGCGGGCCGCCGCGGACGCCCCCGCGCTCTCGCGCCCCGAGCGCGCCGGCCTGCCGCCGTACCGGGCCGTGGTCGCCGAGCACCTGTTGCGGCACCGTGGCCTGGTCGTGGACGACGACGCGGTGCTGGCCACCGCGGGTACCTCCGCGGGCCTGCTGGAGGTGGCGCACGGCACGCTGCTGCCCGGCGACGCGGTGGCGGTGGAGGAGCCGGGGTACCAGCGCGCGGTCGGCGCCCTGCGCGCGGCCGGGATCCGGGTGCTGCCGGCCCCGGTGGACGCGTACGGCCTGGTGGTGGACGCGGTGCCCCGCGGTGTCCGGGCGGTGTACTGCACGCCGGCCCACCAGTACCCGATCGGTGCCCGGCTGCCGGCCGAGCGGCGGCTGGCGCTGGTCGAGCGGGCCCGCGCGGACGGGTTCTGGGTGGTCGAGGACGACTACGACGGCGAACTGCGCTACGACGTGGCGCCGCTGCCGCTGCTGGCCGCGCTCGGCCCGGACGTGGTGATCCACCTGGGCACCACCAGCAAGATCTTCTCCGCCACGCTGGGCGCCGGCTGGCTGGTCGGCCCGGCGGAGGTGACCGCGGCGGTGCTGGCGCACCGGGTGCGTACCGGCACCGCGCCGGCCGCGGCCGGCCAGCGCGTTCTGGTGGAGCTGGCCCGACACGGCGACCTGGCCCGGCACCTGCGCCGGCTGCGGCGGGAGCTGGCGGTGCGGCGGGAGCTGCTGGTCGGCGCGCTCGCCGCCGCGGGCCTGCCGGTGCACGGCGACGACGCGGGCGCGCACGTGCTCGTGCCGCTGCCGGATGCGGCCACCGAGCGGGCGGTGCAGGCCGCGGCCGCCCGGGCCAGCATCCGGCTGGACGGCCTGGCCCGGCACCACGCCAACCCCCCGCGGCGGCACGGGATCCTGCTCGGCTACGCGGCCTGCTCCCGCCCCGAGCTGGCTGCCGCGCTGCCCACCCTGGTCCGGCTCCTGGCGGTCAGCGGGCGGAGCTGAGCAGGTCCCGGATCTCCGCCTCGACGTCCTGGTTGGCCACGAACAGCAGCTCATCGCCGGCCTCGAGCGGGTCGTCCGGGGTGGGCACGATGACCCGGCCGCCGCGCAGGATGGCCACCAGGGCGGCGTCCCGCGGCAGGCTCACGTCGCGCACCGAGTGGCCCACGTGCGGGGCGTCGGGCGCCAGCGTGAGCTCGACCAGGTTGGCCTGCCCCTGCCGGAACGTCATCAGCCGGACGAGGTCGCCGACGCTCACCGCCTCCTCGACCAGCGCGGCCAGCACCCGCGGCGTGGACACCGCGACGTCCACCCCCCAGGCCTCGTTGAACAGCCACTCGTTGCGCGGGTCGCTCACCCGGGCCACCACCCGGTTGACCGCGAACTCGGTCTTGGCCAGCAGCGAGACGACCAGGTTGACCTTGTCGTCGCCGGTCGCGGCGATCACCACGTCGCAGTTCTGCAGGCCGGCCTCCTCCAGGCTGGACAGCTCGCACGCGTCCGCCAGCACCCACTCGGCTTCCGGCACGATGTCCCGCTTGAGGTTGTGCTCGTCCCGTTCCAGAAGCATCACGTCGTGCCCGTTCTCCACCAGTTCGGCGGCGATGGACCGGCCGACCGCGCCCGCACCGGCGATGGCGACGCGCATCAGTGGCTCCTGTGTGGCGGCTGTGCGGTGCGGCCGCGGCGCGGGCGGCGGGTACCGGCGATGGCGACGCGCATCAGTGGCTCCTGTGTGGCGGCTGTGCGGTGCGGCCGCGGCGCGGGCGGCCGGTATCGGCGATGGCGACGCGCATCAGTGGCTCCCCTCGGGCGGTTGGGCCGCCACCGCGCGGACCGCCTCGGCGATGTCGTTGGTCATCGCGACCGAGATCAGGTCGCCGCTCTGCGCCACGGTCGTCGGGTCCGGCAGGATCGCCTCGCCGAACCGGCTGACGAACACCACCCTGGCACCGGCTGCGGCCTCCAGCTCCGACAGCCGGTGGCCTACCCAGCCCTCGTGCACGTCGAGTTGCGCAAGCACCACCCTGCCGGTGGAGTCCCGCCAGAGCTCGCTGTGGTCGGAGCCGATGATCGCGCGCAGCATCTCCTCGGTCGTCCACGGCACGGTGGCGATGGTCGGGATGCCCAGCCGCTCGTACACCGCGGCCCGCTTGGGGTCGTAGATCCGGGCCACCACGTGGTCGACGTTGAACGTCTCGCGGGCCACCCGGGCGGAGATGATGTTGGAGTTGTCACCGCTGCTGACCGCGGCGAACGCGCCGGCCTCCTCGATGCCGGCCCGCAGCAGGGTCTGCTGGTCGAAGCCGATACCGGTCACCTGGGTGCCGGTGAACTCCGGCCCGAGCCGGCGGAACGCCGACGGGTTCTGGTCGATGATCGCCACGGCATGGCCGGCCTGCTCCAGCCGGTGCGCGAGGCTGGACCCCACCCGGCCGCAGCCCATGATCACGATGTGCACCGCTCGTGGCCCTTTCCGATCGGGTCGATCCCGCCGCACGGTACACGTCCGGGGCGGCGCCGGAACACGGCCGTACCATCGCCACGTGGCCTGGCTGACGGACGTGACGAAGCGGTTGGTCATCGGCCGACCGCTGCGTAGCGACAGGCTGCATGAGACGCTGCTGCCGAAGCGGATCGCGTTGCCGGTCTTCGCCAGTGACGCGCTGTCGTCCGTGGCGTACGCGCCGGAGGAGATCCTGGCCACCCTCGCGGTGGCCGGAACGTCCGCGTACGTGTTCGCGCCGTGGGTCGGCGTCGCGGTCGCCGTGGTCATGCTCACCGTGGTGACCTCCTACCGGCAGACCGTGCACGCCTACCCGAGCGGCGGCGGCGACTACGAGGTGGCGAGCACCAACCTGGGCCAGACGTTCGGGATGATCGTCGCGGCAGCGCTGCTCGTCGACTACACCCTGACCGTGGCGGTGTCGGTGTCGTCCGGGGTGGATAACCTGGCCTCCGCGATCCCGTCGCTGGCCCCGCACCGGGTGCTGATGGCGGTCGTCCTGGTGGCGGTCCTCGCCGCGCTGAACCTGCGGGGCGTGCGCGAGTCCGGGACCGCGTTCGCGATCCCGACCTACGGGTTCATGATCGCCGTGTTCGGGATGATCATCTGGGGCCTGGTCCGGTATGCCACCGGCAGCCCGATGAAGGCCGAAAGCGCGGACTTCCAGATCCAGACCACACACACCTTCGCCGGGCTCGCCATGGCGTTCCTGGTGTTGCGGGCGTTCTCTTCCGGTTCCGCGGCGCTGACCGGCGTGGAGGCGATCAGCAACGGGGTGCCGGCGTTCCAGAAGCCGAAGAGCAGGAACGCCGCCACCACGCTGCTGCTGCTCGGCCTGATCTCGGTCACCATGTTCGGCGGGATCATCGCCCTGGCCCTGATGACGCACGCCAAGGTCATCGACGCCAGCGACCCGTCCGTGCACCTTGCCGGCGCGCCGGACGGCTACCAGGAGAAGACGCTGATCGCGCAGGTCGGCCAGGCGGTGTTCGGCAACTTCCAGCTCGGCTTCTACCTGCTGGCCGCCACCACGGCACTGATCCTGATCCTGGCCGCGAACACGGCGTTCAACGGGTTCCCGGTACTCGGGTCGATCCTGGCCAAGGACAAGTTCCTGCCGCACCAGTTGCGCAGCCGCGGCGACAAGCTGGCGTTCAGCAACGGGATCGTGCTGCTGGCGCTGGCCGCGATGGTGCTGATTGTCGCGTTCGACGCCGACGTCAACCGGCTGATCCACCTCTACATCGTTGGTGTCTTCGTGTCCTTCAACTGCAGCCAGGCCGGCATGATCCGGCACTGGAACCGGCACCTGCGCACCGAACGCGACCCGGCAGCGCGGCGGCGGATGCGCCGGGCACAGGCGATCAACACCTTCGGCCTGTGCATGACCCTCGCCGTGCTGGTGATCGTGCTGATCACCAAGTTCCTGTTGGGCGCCTGGATCGCCATCGTCGAGATGGTGGTGCTCTTCTTCATGATGCGCGGAATCCGGCGGCACTATGACCGGGTTGCGGCGGAGCTGGAGCCCACCGAGGAGTCCGACCTGCTGCCGGCCCGCAACCACGCCGTGGTGCTGGTGTCGCAGATCCACAAGCCGACGCTGCGCGCGCTGGCGTACGCCCGGGCGGCCCGGCCGGACACGCTGACCGCCCTGACCGTGAACATCGACGACGACGCCACCCGCGAGCTGGTGGCCGAGTGGGAGCGCCGGGATCTGCCGGTGCCGCTGACCGTGATCGAGTCGCCGTACCGGGAGATCACCAAGCCTATCCTGTCCTACGTGAAGCGGATCCGTCGGGAGAGCCCGCGCGACCTGGTCACCGTGTTCCTGCCCGAGTACGTGGTGGGACGGTGGTGGGAGCACCTGCTGCACAACCAGACCGCGCTGCGGCTGAAGAGCCGGCTGCTGTTCATGCCGGGGGTGATGGTGACCAGCGTGCCGTGGCAGCTGGTGTCCTCCGACCTGGCTGCGCAGCGGGCCGGGCGGGTGCGGGCCGGCGACACCCGGCGCGGCGTCGAGCCGGATCAGCGCCGTCCGATTCGCCAGCCCGCCGAGCCGCGCCCGACTGAGCCCCGCCCAAGGGAGCCGAGTGAGCCGGCCGGCAAGCCGCGCGACGACCGCACGTGAGCCTGCGAGCGAACCGATGAGCACGGCAGCCCGCGCGCGCGGGCGCCGAGCGCGGCGAGGAGGGTACGTGAGCGAGCTTGCGAGCGAACCAATGAGCACAGCGGCCCCGCTCGCGCGGCCGACGAGCGCAAGCGAGGAGGGTACGTGAGCGAGCTTGCGAGCGAACCAATGAGCACAGCGGCCCCGCTCGCGCGGCCGACGAGCGCAAGCGAGGAGGCTGCGTGAGCGAGCCCAGCAGCGGGCACGGCCAGCGCACCGGCCGGCGCGGCGGATCGAAGGGCGGGTCGAAGGGCGGGTCGAAGGGCGGGGTGCGGCGGCGGGCGCCTTACCGGGACCGCCGGCCGGATCGGGCCGCCGGGCCGTGGCTGGGCCACGAGTTCGAGGTCGAGATCGGGCCGGTGGCGCACGGCGGGCACTGCGTGGCGCGGCACGAGGGTCGGGTGGTGTTCGTCCGGCACGCGCTGCCGGGGGAGCGGGTGCGGGTCCGCGTCACCGAGGACGGTGGCGGGTCGTACTGCCGGGCCGACGCGGTGGCGGTGGTGCTGGCGTCGGCGGACCGGATCCGGCCGCCGTGCGAGTACGCCGGCCCGGGCGGCTGCGGCGGCTGCGACTGGCAGCACGCCTCCGCCGACGCGCAGCGGGAGCTGAAGGCGTCCGTGGTACGGGAGGCGCTGGCCCGGCTCGGCGGGCTGCCGGACGTGGACGTCACGGTGCAGCCGTTGCCCGGCGGCCTGCTCGGCTGGCGCACCCGGCTGCAGCTCGCCGTGGACGGCGCCGGCCGGGTCGGGCTGCGCCGGCACCGGTCGCACGACGTGGAGCTGATCGACCACTGTCCACTCGCGACGGACGAGGTGAACGCGGTGGACGCGCCGGCGCGGCTGTGGCCGGACGCCGCGGTGGTCGAGGTGGTGGCGTCCACCGGCGGCCAGACCGCGGTCCTGGAGACTCCGCGCGGGTCGGCCGCCCCCCGGGTGACCGGGCCGGCGGTGCTCACCGAGCGGGCCGCCGGGCGGGACTGGCGGGTGTCGGCCGGCGGGTTCTGGCAGGTGCACCCGGAGGCGGCCTCCGCCCTGGCCGCCTGTGTACTGGACCTGCTGCAGCCGGCGCCGGGCGAGGCGGTGCTCGATCTGTACGCCGGCGCGGGGCTGTTCGCCGGGGTGCTGGCCGGACGGGTCGGGGTGACCGGCCGGGTGCTCGCGGTGGAGGCCGACCCGACCGCTGCCGCCGACGCCCGGGCCAACCTGGCGCCGTACCCCGCCGCGGCGGTCCACCACGGGGTGGTGGAGGCCTTCGTCGCCTCCGACCCGCCGAAGTTCCCGCAGCCGGACCTGGTCGTGCTCGACCCGCCGCGGGCCGGCGCCGGGCCGGCCACGGTGGCGGCGGTGTGCGCGCTGGCGCCGCGCGCGGTGGCGTACGTGGCCTGCGACCCGGCGGCGCTGGCCCGGGACGTGCGCGCCGCGGGGGGGCACGGCTACCGGCTGGCCGACCTGCGCGCCTTCGACCTGTTCCCGATGACGCACCACGTGGAATGCGTGGCCCTGCTCGAACCAGCCTGACCGCTCCGGCCCCGCCAAGCCGGCCTGGAACTCGCTACGGCTCGTGGGCATCGGCTCATCCGGCAGCTGGCGAAGCCGTGATGCTCGACGAATTGGCATGGTCCTTGAGATTCACGGTCCGCAGTACGGTGGCAGGCCGTGGGCAAGACCTGCGGCTCACGGCGGTTCAGCTGATCAGCTGTAGACCGTCGTGTTCGGCGTAGTCGGTGTAGTCCTTGCGCTCATCCCAGATCAGCATGCCGGGACACGTGCAGGTCTGCGAGGAACTCCTCCAGCTCCGCGTCGGACTCGAACGCGCCGGGTTGCGCCAGCTCCTCCACTGAGGTGATCGGCCTGACGCCCTTGCGGCGCGCCAACTCCTCGATCGGGACCTCATCCTCCGGCCAGGCGGGACCATGCTCGACTGTCGACGTCATCAGCCCACCTCCCGCCCTTGATTTCCCCTGATGGTCTCATGATCAGGGCGTTGGCGGCGACCCGCAAACAGCTGCCTCGAGCTCTGCTTGAGACCTGTGGAACGCAAGACGGGCGCCGACACCTTGCCGGCGCGGTGGTTACCCCATAGCTAGCCTGCCGGGACCAGGGTCGGATCCTGCACCACGGCGGCCAGCGCGGTCTCGGCAGCGCCGAGCAGGGTGGCGTCGTCGCCGAGCAACGCGGGCGCGATCTCCACCCGGTCGGCGGGCGCGGCCAGTGCGTGCCGGCACAGCGCGCGGCGGATCCGGGTGCCGGCCAGCGGCCACAGCTCGGCGAAGAACCCGCCCAGCACGATCAGCCTCGGGTTGAGGGTGTTCACGATGGCGGCCAGCCCGATGGCGAGCCGGTCCGCGACGTGCTCGACGGCGGCCATCGCGGTGCGGTCCCTGGCGGCGGCGCCGGCCAGCACCTCCCGCACCCCGTCCCGGCCGTGTTCCGGCGACAGGCCCGCCCAGCGCAGCAGCGAGTGGGTGCCGACCTCGGTCTCCCAGCAGCCGCGGGCGCCGCAGCGGCAATGCCGGCCGCGCGGGAACAGCGGCAGGTGCCCGTACTCGCCGAAGTACCCGTCCGCGCCGGTCAGCGGGCGGCCAGCGGTCAGCACCCCGACGCCGACGCCCACCTCGCTGGAGACGTAGGCCAGGTCGCCCACACCCCGGCCGGCACCGCGGGTGTGCTCGGCGATGGCGCCCAGGTTGGCGTCGTTGCCCACGTGCACCACCACGTCGAACCCGAGCGCCTGCCCGACCAGCCGACCGAGCGGGACCTCCCGCCAGCCGAGGTTCGGCGCGTGGTGCACCAGCCCGTCCTCGCGGCGCACTATGCCGGCCACCCCGACGCCCACCCCGGTCAGCCGGGCCCGCGAGTCCAGCGCGCCGAGCATCGGGCCGGCCAGCTCCGCCGCCGCGGACACCGCCTGCTCCGGGTCCAGGGCGGCCCGCAGGTACGGCGTGCGGCGCCGGACCAGCACGGTGCCGCCGATGCCGACCAGCGCAACGCAGATGCAGTCGACCTCGAGTTCGACGGCCAGCGCCACGGCCCGCTCCGGGCGCGGCCGGACCAGCGGCGACGGCCGCCCGGCGGTCAGCCGCTGCGCCGGCTCGACCTCCTCGACCAGCCCGCGGGCGGCCAGGTCTGCGACCAGCGCGGCGATGGTGCTGCGGTTCAGGCCGAGCAGCGAGGTCAGTTCGGCCCGGCTGGTCTCGCCGGTGTGGTGCAGGTGCTCGAGCAGGGCGGCCAGGTTGTGCCGGCGGATCTCGTCCCGGTTGGACCCCGTACGCCGTGGCATCCAGTCCTTCAGACCCGGCCGGTCGCTGCGGCGCGCTTACGCGACAGGGCATCCACGCTTGCCGCGACGAGCAGCACGATCCCGGTGACGATGTAGATCACGCCGGAGGTCTTGTTCAGCAACCCCATGCCGTTGTTGATGACGGCGACTACCAGACCGCCCAGGATGGCGTCCATGACGCGGCCCTTGCCGCCGAACAGGCTGGTCCCGCCGATCACGGCCGCGCCCACCGCGTACAGCAGCGTCAACGCTCCGCCGGTGCTCGGCGAGATGGAGTTGTCCCGGCTGGCGAACAGCACGCCGGCCACCGCGGCCAGGGTCGAGCAGATGATGAAGCAGGACAGCCGGACCCGGGCCACGTTGATGCCGGCCCGGCGCGCCGCCTCGGCGTTGCCGCCGACCGCGTAGACGTGCCGGCCGAAGGAGGTGCGGGTCAGCACGAAGGTCAGCCCGACCAGCAGCACGATCAGCAGCGGCACCACGCCCGGCACGCCGTGGATCGAGGTGATCCGCGGGTTGCGGCTGCGCTCCCCGGACAGGTACAGCGTCGCCGCGCCGAGCAGGACGACCAGCGCCGCGACCTTGGCCGCCCACACCGACGTGCCCTCGTTCTGCAGGCCGCTGGCCCGCCGGGAGGTGATCCGCTGCAGCGAGATCAGCGCGTAGCCGCCGACGCACAGCGCGAACAGCAGCCAGCCGAGCCAGGTCGGCAGGTTGCCGTTCATGATCCTGAGGATCACCTTGTTGCGGACCGGGATGGTGCCGCCCTCGCCGATGAGCACCAGCAGCACGCCCTGCAGGCCGAGGAACGCGGCCAGGGTGACCACGAACGACGGGATGCCGAGCCGGGCCACCAGCACGCCGATCGCCGTGCCGATGACCGCGCCGAGGACCAGCCCGGCCAGGATGGACAGCCACCACGGCCAGTGGTGGTTGGTCAGCGCGATGCCCATCACCGCGCCGGAGGTGCCGGCGGCGAACCCGGCGGACAGGTCGATCTCGCCCAGCAGCAGCACGAACACCAGGCCCATCGCGATGACGATCACCGCGGCGCCCTGGTTGATCAGGTTGGCGAAGTTGAAGGCGTTGGTGAAGGTGTGCGGTCGCAGGATCGTGAACACGATGATCAGCGCCACCAGCCCGAGCACGGCCGGCACCGAGCCGACGTCGCCCCCGCGCAGCCGTTCGACGTACTCGGTGGCCGCCGCGCGCACCCCCTGCGAGGGCCTCGGGGTCGGCTCGGCCGCGGGCTCTGCCACCGTGGTCATTGCGCCACCTCCCTGGAGGCCGGGTCGGATGCCTGCGCGGGCAGTCCGAGGTTGCCGCTGCGGCCGGCGGTGATCAGCTCCACCACCTGTGCGTGGGTGACCTCGGTGGCCTTCACCTGCGCCACCATCTGGCCGAGGTAGAGCACCGCGATGTTGTTCGCCACCGCGAGCACGTCGTTCATGTTGTGGCTGATGAGGATCACCGCCAGGCCGTTGTCGGCCAGCTGGCGGACCAGGTGCAACACCTGCTCGGTCTGCGCGACGCCCAGCGCCGCGGTCGGCTCGTCCAGGATGACCAGCCGGGAGTTCCACAGCACGGCGCGGGCGATGGCCACCGTCTGCCGCTGGCCGCCGGACAGGCTGGCCACCAGCTGCCGCAGCGACTGGACCGTGCGGACCGACAGCCCGGCCAGCGTCTCGCCGGCCCGACGCTCCATCGTCGACTCGTCCAGCAACCTGTTCCTGGTCAGCTCCCGCCCGAGGAACATGTTGTGCACGATGTCGAGGTTGTCGCACAGTGCCAGGTCCTGGTACACGACCTCGATGCCCAGCGCGTTCGCCTGCTTGGGGTTGGTGACGGTCACCTCGTGCCCGTCGTACACGTACAGCCCGGAGTCGAACGCGTAGATCCCGGCGATGCCCTTGATCAGGGTGCTCTTGCCGGCGCCGTTGTCGCCGACCAGCGCGGTGACCTGCCCGGCGTAGGCGTCCAGTGACGCGTCGCGCAGTACGTGTACCGCGCCGAAGCTCTTGTTGATATGCCGCAGCGACAGCAGTGCCGCCGGATCGGCAGTGTCCACCGGTACCCGGTCGGTGTCCGGCATCGTCATGACAGTCCTTTCGGCGCGGTCCACAAGAAGGGGGTCAGGAGATCCCGGCCGCCTGGCAGGCGCTGGCGTACTGCCCGGTGCAGATGTCTCCCTTCTTCCAGAAGCCGTCCGCGATCACGTCCTTCACGGTGTCCTTGAAGATCGCCTGCGGCGTCTGCAGCGCGGACTTGACGTCGGTGTTCAGCACGGTGTCCTTGACCGAGCCGCTGGCGATGCTGGACGCGTCCTCACCCTTGATCAGCGCGATCGACAGCTTGGCCGCCGCGTCGGCCTCCTTCTTGATCGCCTTGTAGACGGTCATGCACTGGTCGCCGGCGAGGATGGCCTGCAGGCCCTCCTTGCTGGCGTCCTGGCCGGTGATCGGAACCTTGCCGTTCAGACCGTTGGCCTTCAGCCGGGCGATGATGCCGCCGGCCATGGTGTCGTTGGCCGAGATGATGCCGTCGATCTTGCCGCCGTTCTGGGTGTAGAGCTGCTCGAACGCCGTGCCGGCCACGGTCGCGTCCCACTTGCCGGTCTGGTCGCCGACGAGCTTGTACTTACCCCCGTCGATCAGCGGCTTGAGCGCCTCGGAGTACCCCTGCTTGAACAGCGCGGCGTTGTTGTCGGTCGGGTCGCCGTTGATGTAGACGATGTTGGCCGTGGTCTTGCCGGCCTTGTCCAGGCAGGTCTTCAGGCCCTCGCCCATCAGCTTGCCGACGCCCACGTTGTCGAAGGACACGTAGTACGAGGCGCCGCCGCCGAGGGTCAGCCGGTCGTAGTCGATGGTCTTGATGCCGGCGGTCTGCGCCTTCTTCAGGCAGGCCGCGCCGGTCTCGGAGTCCAGGTTGACGATCAGCAGGACCTGGACGCCCTCGTTGATCATGTTTTCGCAGATGGTGGCGAACTTGGCCTTGTCGCCGTTGGCGTTCTGGATGTCCGAGCCGATGCTCGCGGCGTCGAAGGCGCTCTTGAGCAACGGCCGGTCGTTCGCCTCCCACCGGGGCGAGGTCGAGGCGTCCGGCAGGATCACGCCGACCTTGCCGGTCGCGGTGTTCCCGCCACCGGTACTGCTGGGTTTGTCGTTGCCGCAGGCGGCCAGGCCGAGCGTGCTCATCGCGGCAACGGCCAGCAGGGCCAGTCTCTTCGTGCGCATGTGCAAGTCCTTCCGATGCTACGGACGGCGGTTCGGACCGGCCGGCGCGGCGCCGTGGTCGGCGGCCGGGCCGGGTGGATCATCGGCTGGTCGAGCCGGTCGGTACGGTACGCCCACGCGGGCGCGGCAGCAGATCTGGCCGCCGCGTGGGAGCGGGCAGCACGTCTGGCCGCTGCGTGGCAGCCGGGTGGCACCCCCGGGCGTGAAGGTCGTTTATGTTGTGCGAGACAACCTATTCCTCGGTCCGGTCGGGTGGCAGGGGCAACCCGGAACCTGGAGGTCACGTTTCCGCAACGGTTCCGGCGGCCGCCCGACCGGCTCGTCGCCGCGGCCGGCTGAGCCGCCGTCCGCCCGCCGCACGGGCCCCCGCCTGGGCCGGGAGGGTCGGGGTGCGCCGTGCGGACGTTGTCTACAGTGGCGTCATGGCCGACCGACACAGCGCCAGCGTGCTGCCCGGAATCCAGTCGCCGAGCGACCTGCGGCGGCTGGACGAGGCCGATCTCGGCCACCTTGCCGGCGAGATCCGGGACTTCCTGGTGGATCGGGTGTCCCGCACCGGCGGCCACCTGGGGCCGAACCTGGGTGCGGTCGAGCTGACCATCGCGCTGCATCGGGTGTTCGACTCGCCGAGCGACCGCATCCTGTGGGACACCGGCCACCAGGCGTACGTGCACAAGATGCTCACCGGCCGGCAGCAGGGCTTCGACAGGCTCCGGCAGCGTGGCGGCCTGTCCGGGTACCCGAGCCGGGACGAGTCCGAGCACGATCTGATCGAGAACAGCCACGCCTCCACCGCGCTGTCGTACGCCGACGGCCTGGCCAAGGCGTACCAGGTGCGGTGCGAGCACCGCACCGTGGTTGCCGTGGTAGGCGACGGCGCGCTCACCGGCGGCATGTGCTGGGAGGCGCTGAACAACATCGCCGGCTCGGACCGGCCGGTCGTGATCGTGGTCAACGACAACGGCCGCTCCTACGCGCCGACCATCGGCGGGCTGGCCGACCGGCTCGCCTCGCTGCGGCTGCGGCCCGGGTACGAGCGGACCCTGGAGGTCATCAAGGAGTCGCTGGCACGCACCCCGGTGTTCGGCCCGCCACTGTACGACGCATTGCACGGGCTCAAGCGCGGGCTGAAGGACATGCTGGCGCCGCAGGGCCTGTTCGAGGACCTGGGGTTGAAGTACGTCGGGCCGGTGGACGGACACGACATCGCCACGGTCGAACACGCGCTGCGCCGGGCCCGCGACTTCGGCGGCCCGGTGATCGTGCACTGCGTGACCCGCAAGGGCTTCGGCTACGAGCCGGCCGAGAACGACGAGGCGGACTGCCTGCACGGCCCGGGCGCGTTCGACCCGCTGACCGGCCTGCCGCGCGTCGCCGCCGGGCGGCGGTGGACCGGGGTCTTCGCCGAGGAGATGGTCAGGATCGGCGAACAGCGGCCGGACGTGGTGGCGATCACAGCCGCGATGCTGCAGCCGACCGGGCTGGGCGCGTTCGCGGCGGCGTTCCCGGACCGCATCTACGACGTGGGCATCGCCGAGCAGCACGCGCTCACCTCCGCCGCCGGGCTGGCCGCCGGCGGGCTGCACCCGGTGGTGGCGATCTACGCCACGTTCCTCAACCGGGCCTTCGACCAGCTCCTGATGGACGTGGCGCTGCACCGGCTGCCGGTGACGGTGGTGCTGGACCGGGCCGGGGTGACCGGCGAGGACGGCCCCAGCCACAACGGCATGTGGGACCTGGCGCTGCTCGGCATGGTGCCCGGCATCCGGATCGCCGCCCCGCGGGACGGCGCCACCCTGCGCGAGCAGCTGTGGGAGGCGATCGGCTGGGCGGACGGCCCGACGGTGCTGCGGTACCCGAAGACGGCGCTGGCCGCCGACGTGCCCGCGCTGCGCCGGGTCGGCGGGGTGGACGTGCTGCGTGAGCAGGGGTCCGACGTGCTGCTGGTCAGCGTCGGGGCGATGGCGCACGACGCGCTGGAGGTGGCGGACCGGGTGGCCGCCGAGGGTTTCGCGGCCACCGTGGCGGACCCGCGCTGGGTGACCCCGGTGGACTCCGGGCTGCTCGAGCTGGCCGCCCGGCACCGGCTGGTGGTGACCCTCGAGGACGGCAACCGGGTCGGCGGCGTCGGCAGCCGGGTCTCCCAGGCGCTGCGCGACGCCGGCATCGACGTGCCGGCCCGCGACATCGGCATCCCGGCGCGGTTCCTCGACCACGGCACGGTCGCGGAGGTACGGGCCGAGATCGGGCTGACCGCGCAGGACATTGCCCGCACCGTGGTGGAGTGGATGGCCAAGCTGTACGGCGGGCTGCCCGCGGCGGTCCCGGCGCCGGACCGGCCGGTCGGGCTCTGACCGGTCGTCCCGACCCGCGGGGTCATGGGCCGGCCGCGGTCACGCCTGCCGTCCGGGCAGCATGCGCAGCACCGCGACCGCCCGCTGCGGGACGGTCTGCGGGACGAAATGTGCTGCCGGATCGCTGATCAGCGGCGGTACGCTCTGCCGGGAGGGTCCGGTCAGCAGCGCCCCGGCATCGCCGGTCGGCGTCCTGCGCATCGGCCGGGCGGCCCTCCGATGGCGCCCTGTAAAGGCAGAGGGTTCGACTCCCATCAATGGACGGGCCCGCGCCGACCGTGTGCCGGCCACCGGCCCTGCGGGCTGCCGGGCGGGCTGCGGCCCGCTCCGGCGACGCCTCCGCCGGTGGGTGGTGGCCGGCGCGGGCACGTTCGGTGGTCCCCGTCGACGGAGGAGATGGCGGCGTGGCAGTGGTGACGGTGCTCCCGTGGCAGCGGGTGGTGCTCTACCGCAACGGGCGGCTGGAGCGGGTGCTGGAGCCCGGCCGGCACCGGTACTGGGCGGCGTGGCGCTGCCGGCTGAGCACCGTCGACGTACGCCCGCAGGTGTGGCCCGTGCCGGGCCAGGAGCTGCTCACCGCCGACTCGCTCGGCGTGCGGGTCAGCGTGCACGTCGAGGTCACCGTGACCGACCCGGTCCGGTACGTGGAGTCCGCCGAGCACCCGCAGCAGCTTCTCTACCCCGCGGTCCAGCTCGCGCTGCGGGACGCGGTCTGCGGGCGCACCCTGGAGCAGGTGCTGGCCGCCCGCGCCGAGCTGAACGGCGAGCTGGCGGCGGCGGTCCGGCCGGTGGCCGACCGGCTGGGCGTGGCGGTCGGCCAGATTGCGGTACGCGACGTGATGCTGCCGGCCGAGCTGCGCCGGGCGGCCGCCGAGGTGGTGCTGGCCCGGCAGCGCGGGCAGGCGGAGCTGGAGCGGGCCCGGGGCGAGGCGGCCGCGCTGCGCTCGCTCGCCAACACCGCACGGCTGCTCGCCGAGCACCCCGAGCTGCTGCAGCTTCGCACCCTGCAGGCGGCCGAGCGGCCGGGCAGCACCGTGGTGCTCACGCCGCGTTAGCCGGCGCCCGGTCTGGCACGCTGGACGGGAGGGCGGACCGGGACGGAGGAGCCGTGCGGGTGCTCGTGGTCGAGGACGAGTCGCAGCTCGCCGACGCCGTCGCCCGGGGACTGCGCCGGGAAGGCATGGCGGTCGACGTGGCGTACGACGGGCCGGCCGGGCACGAGAAGGCCACCGTGATCCGGTACGACGTGGTGGTGCTCGACCGCGACCTGCCCGGCATGTCCGGGGACGAGCTGTGCCGGCGGCTGGCCAGCGAGCAGGCGCTGACCCGGGTGCTGATGCTGACCGCGTCCGCCGGGGTGGCCGACCGGGTGGAGGGCCTGTCCCTGGGCGCCGACGACTACCTGGCCAAGCCGTTCGCGTTCGCCGAGCTGGTGGCCCGGGTGCGGGCGCTCGGCCGGCGGGCGGTGCCGCCGACGCCGCCGGTGCTGGTCGTGGGCGAGGTGCGGCTGGACCCGGCCCGGCGCACCGCCAGCCGCGGCGACCGGCCGCTGGAGCTGACCCGCAAGGAGTTCGGCGTGCTGGAGGTGCTGATGACCGCGGGCGGCGCGGTGGTCTCGGCGGAGGAGCTGCTGGACCGGGTCTGGGACGAGAACGCCGACCCGTTCACCACCACGGTTCGGGTGACCGTGATGACGCTGCGCCGCAAGCTGGGCGACCCGCCGTTCATCGACACCGTGGTCGGCGCCGGCTACCGGGTGGCCGCTGCGTCGTGAGGTTTCCCCTGCGTCCCACGCTGCGGCTACGGCTGACGCTGCTGTACGGCGGGCTGCTGGTGGTGGTGTCCGCCGGGCTGCTGGCGGCCTCAGCGGTGCTGCTGGACGACGCGGTGCGGCACCTGCCGGCGTTCGCTCCCGGTACCACGGTGACCGTGCGCACCGCCGACGGGCAGCTCGGCACGGTCGACAGCGGCGAGCTGGAGCGGGCCGCCCGGGACTCGGCCCGGCACCGGATGCTCACCGCGGGGCTGGCCGTCTTCGGCGCGGCCGCGGTCGTCGGCCTCGGCGCGGCCTGGGTGCTGGCCGGGCAGGCGCTGGCGCCGATCACCCGGATGACCGCCACCGCGCGGCGGCTGTCCGAGCAGACCCTGGACGAGCGGATCGCGCTGTCCGGGCCGACCGACGAGGTCTCCGAGTTGGCCGACACCTTCGACGCGATGCTGGACCGGCTGCGCTCGTCGTTCGACAGCCAGCGCCGGTTCGTGGCCAACGCCTCACACGAGCTGCGCACCCCCCTGACCGTGATGCGGACCGAGGTGGACGTGGCGCTGTCCGACCCGGACGCCACCGTGGCGGAGCTGCGCCGGATGGGCGAGGTGGTCCGCGGCGCCACCCAGCGGGCCGACCGGCTGGTGGACGCGCTGCTGCTGCTGGCCACCAGCGAGGCGCAGGCGCAGCAGGGGCTGGCGGTGCGCGAGCCGGTGGACCTGGCCGACCTGGCGCTGCGCTCGCTCGCCGCGGTGCGCCCCGACGCCGACCGGCGCTGCCTGGCCACGGACGTGCACACCGCGCCCGCGCCGGTGCTCGGCGACCCGGCGCTGCTGGAGCGGATGGTGGACAACCTGGCCGAGAACGCGGTGCGGCACAACGTGGACGGCGGCTGGCTGACCGTCCGGTGCGGGCGGCGCGACGGCCACGCCTGGCTCGAGGTGCGCAACTCGGGGCCGCACATCGACCGTGCCGAGGTGGACGAGCTGTTCGCGCCGTTCCGCCGCGGCGGGCAGGCCCGCACCGCCGGGCACGGCGCCGGGCTCGGGCTGTCCATCGCGCGGGCGGTGGCGGCGGCGCACGGGGGAGCGGTCAACGCGGAGCCGCTGCCCGACGGCGGGCTGGCGGTGCGCGCCGCGCTTCCGGCCGCGGCCGCGGCGGTGGCGCCGGCCGTCGCGCCGCCCGGGCGTCGTGGAGAATGACCGCCGTGGCGGAGGGGAGTTCCCGGCGGCTGGCCGGCGGACCGCGCCGGCTGCCGGCCTGGGCCCACCGCCCCGCGGTGCCTGCGGTCGCGCTGCTGCTGGCGGTGATGATCAGCCTGGTGCACGGCCAGCCGTCGCCGGTGGATCCCCCGGTGGGGGTGTCCATCCCGGCCGACGACTCCGCGCCCGCGCCCACCGTGGGGCAGCTCATGTTGGTCTACGACGGCGCTTTGGCGCGCTTCAACCCGGTGAACCGGCGGGCGCTGCGGGTGCCGATGCCGGCCGGCGCGCGGGTGCTGCGGGTGCTGCCCTGCTACCGCACGCACGTGGTGCAGGTGCGGTTCCCCAGCGGCCGCCTGGTGGCGTACGCGCTGCCGGACCGCGGCGGGCTGGTCCGGCTCGGCGAGGCGTCCGCGGTGGTGCCCGACATCGGCAACCGGACGGTGTGGCTGGCCGGCGGCGGCCGGATCCGGCACTACCGGCTGGACGGCACCCCACTGGGCGGCCCGATCGCGCTGCCCACCGGGTACCACCCGGTGTCCGGCATCCGCGGGGAGGTGGTCGCCGCCAGCACCGGCCAGAAGGACGCGCGCACCATCCTGCTCCCGGACCTCGGCAGGCGCCGCCGGGTGCTCGCCGAGGGGGAGGCGCTGGACGTGGCGGGCAGCGTGGTGCTGATCCGGCAGGTGGACCGGCTGGCGGTGCTCGACCTGCGCACCGGCCGCCTGAGCCCGCTGCCGGTGCTGGCCGCGGTGCAGATCACCGGCCCCGCGACGCTGATGGAGGACGCGGCGGCGTTCGCGGTGGTGGGCACCGTGGGCGACCACGAGCGGTTGGTGGTCGGCCCGATCGCGCCGCAGTCCGGGTCGGAGCTGCAGGTGGTCGGCCTGGACGGCGGCAAGCCGCTGCCGTACCCGCCGCCGGCCCGCTGGACGCCGTACGGCGCGGTGCTCGCGGTGCGCCCGGACGGCAAGGTGGTCTTCTACCAGCCGGGCCAGCGCAGCGCCGCGGTGCTGGACCTCGGCCTGCCCGCGGTGACCGCCGTGGCGACCGGCTGACCGGCCACGCGGCCGGTGGTGTACGTGACCTCCGACGGGGGCGCCACCCGGGGCACGCCTCGGCTGGGACAGGGGGTGAGGACCGGCCGTCAGGGTTCGAAGCGGTAGCCCATGCCCGGCTCGGTGAGCAGGTGCCGCGGGTTGGCCGGGTCGCCTTCCAGCTTGCGGCGTAGCTGCGCGAGGTACACCCGCAGGTAGTTGGTCTCGGTGGTGTACGCCGGCCCCCACACCTCGGCCAGCAACTGCCGCTGGCTGACCAGCTTGCCCGGGTTGCGCACCAGCACCTCGAGCAGGTGCCACTCGGTGGGGGTGAGCCGCACCTCGCCGGCGGCGGTGCTGACCCGTTTGGCGGCAAGGTCAACGGTGAACGACTCGGTGGTCACCACCGGCGCCTCGTCGGCCGGCGCGGCGCGGCGCAGCGCGGCCCGCATCCGGGCCAGCAGCTCGTCCATCCCGAACGGCTTGGTCACGTAGTCGTCCGCGCCGGCGTCCAGCGCGGCCACCTTGTCCGCCTGGGTCTCCCGCGCGGACAGCACGATGATCGGCACGCTGGTCCAGCCGCGCAGCCCGCGGACCACCTCCACCCCGTCCAGGTCGGGCAGCCCGAGGTCGAGGATGACAAGGTCCGGTGGCCTGCGCCCGGCGGCTGCCAGCGCGGCGGTGCCGTCCGGCGCGGTGTCCACCTCGTACTGTCTGGCGCGCAGGTTGATCCGCAGCGCGCGCAGCAACTGCGGCTCGTCGTCCACGAGCAGCACCCGGGTCACCGCGATGCCACCGGCAGCGAGACGGTCATGGTCAACCCTCCGCCGGGGGTGTCGGCCGGCTCAACCGTGCCGCCCATTGCCTCGGTGAAGCCGCGCGCGATGGCCAGCCCGAGGCCGATGCCGTTGCCCCCGCCGGCGCGCCGGTCGTCCAGCCGCTGGAACGGCGCGAACACCCGCTCCCGCTCGGCCGGCGGGATCCCCGGGCCGGTGTCCACAACCGACAGCCGGATCCGCTCGCCGTCGGCGGCCGCGGTCACCCGGACCGGCTCCGCCGACGGCGCGTGGTGCCGGGCGTTGGCCACCAGGTTGGCGATCACCCGCTCCAGCAGCCCCGGGTCGGCCGACACCAGCGGCAGGTCGTCCGGCACCTCGACCGCCACGTCCGCCGCCCCGTCGGCCGTGGGGCCGCCGATCAGCGCCCGGGCCACCACCCCGTCCAGCGCCACCGGCCTTGTGTCCACCGACAGCACCCCTGCCTGCAGCCGGCTCATGTCCAGCAGGTTGGCCACCAGTGCGTCCAGCCGGTCTGCCGACTCCTCGATGGTGGCCAGGAACTCCTCGGTGTCCGCGGCGCTCCACCGCACGTCGTGCTGCCGCAGGCTGGACACCGCCGCCTTGACGCCGGCCAACGGGGTACGCAGGTCGTGCCCGACCGCGGCCAGCAGCGCGGCGCGCACCCGGTCGATCTCGGCCAGCTCGCGGGCCCGCCCGGCCTCGGCGGCCAGCCGCCGTCCCTCCACCGCGCGGGCGGCCGCCGCGGCCAGGCCGCGCAGCAGCCGGCGGTCCTCGGCGAACGTCGGCGGCCCCTCGGCCACCAGCCGCAGCGCGCCGCCCGCCGGCACCGAGATCGCCGGGGTGCCGGCCAGCGGCGGCCCGACACCGGCCACCTGCCGGCCGTCCTCCAGCAGCGCCACCGACCGCATCCTGAAGGTGTCCCGGACCTGCGCCAGGATGGCGTCCACAGATGCGTCGGACACCGGCTGGGCGGCGACCCGGGACAGCAGCTCGGCCTCCGCCCGGCCGCGCGCCACGGCGGCGCGGCGCCGGGCGGCCAGGTCGACCGCGACGCTGACCGTGCTGGCGACCAGCACGAACACCACCAGCGCGATCACCGCGTCCCGCTGCTCGATCCGGAACGTGTGGTACGGCGGGGTCAGGTACCAGTTGGCCAGCGCGAACGAGCCCACCGCGGCGAGCAGTGCCGGCGCCGTCCCGCCGACAACCGCCACCAGCACCACCGCGAGCAGGTAGATCAGTAGCACGCTGGCCAGCGTCAGGGTGCCGCGCGCGCGGGTGAGCAACAGGGTGAGCAGCGGCAGGCCGACCACCGCGAGCGCCAGCCCACCGGCCAGCCGCCTGCGGGCCAGCCCGCCGGCCGGTCGCCCACGTCCGGTCACCCATGCCCCCGTCCGGCCGCCTGAGGAGCCGCCGTCACCGCCGCACCCCGAGCCGCCCGAGGCCGGCGAGCATTCCCCTCACACATCCACGGTAACCGGCTCCGACTCCTTGCCGAGCTGCCACGGAACGCTGGTGACCATCACCCCGCGCTGGAACAGCAGCCGGGTCTTCAGCCGCAGCGCGCTCTGGTTGTGCAGCAGGTGCTCCCACCAGCGCCGTACCACGTACTCCGGGATGAACACCACGACCAGGTCGCGCGGGCTCTCCCGGCGCACCCGGGCCACGTAGCTGAGCACCGGGCCGGTGATGTCCCGGTACGGCGACTCCAGCACGGTCAGCGGCACCGGGATGTCCCGGTCCGACCAGTCCCGGGTGAGCCGCTCGGTCTCGGCCGGGTTGGTGCGCACGGTCAGCGCGGTGAGGGTGTCCGGCCGGCTGGCCCGGGCGAACGCCAGCGCCCGCAGCGTCGGGGTGTGCAGCCGGGACACCAGGACCACGGCGTGCACCCGGCTGGGCAGCGTCACCCCGGCCGGACCCGGGGTGAGCTCGATGGCGATCCGCCGGTAGTGCCGCGCCACCGCCTTCATGGCGATGAACAGCACCGGCATCGCCACCACCACGATCCACGCCCCGTGCGCGAACTTGGTGACCAGCACGACCATCAGCACCAGCCCGGTGAACGCCGCGCCCACCGCGTTGATCCCCCGGGACCGGCGCATCCGTCGGCGGTCGGCGTCGGTCGCGGGAAGGCGCAGCGCCTTGGTCCAGTGCCGCACCATCCCGGTCTGGCTGAGCGTGAAGGAGACGAACACGCCGATGATGTAGAGCTGGATCAGCCGGGTGGTGCTCGCGTCGAACGCCCAGATCAGCAGCGCGGCCAGCAGCCCCAGCACGACGATCCCGTTGCTGAACACCAGCCGGTCGCCGCGCCGGGAGAGCTGCCGCGGCAGGTACCCGTCCTCGCCGAGGATCGAGGCCAGGATCGGGAAGCCGTTGAACGCCGTGTTGGCGGCCAGCACCAGGATCGCCGCGGTGAACGCCTGCACCGCGAAGAAGCCGATCGAGTGCCCGAACGTCGCGTCGGCGAGCTGGGCGATCACCGTCTTCGGCTCGGCGCCGGCGGGTAGCCCGACCAGCCGGGCCGGGTCCTCGGCGACGTGCACGTGCGCGGTCAGCGCCAACGCGGTGATCCCGCCGAACATCAGCACCGCGAGCACGCCCATGATGGCCAGCGTGTCGGCGGCGTTCTTCGACCTGGGCGGGCGGAAGTTCGGCACCCCGTTGCTGACCGCCTCCACCCCGGTCAGCGCCGTACACCCGGAGGCGAACGCGCGCAGCGCCAGCAGCAGGGTGGCCGCCCCGGCGGCGTTCGTGGTGGCCACCAGGTGGTACGAGGCGCTCTCCGCGACGACCGGGTGGCCGGTCAGCGCCCGCACCGCGCCGACCGCGAGCAGCAGCAGCACGCTGGCCACGAAGCCGTACGTCGGGACGGCGAAGATCCGGCCGGACTCCTTTACCCCGCGCAGGTTCATCACCGCCAGCAGCGCCACCAGAGCGACCGAGACGGCCACCGCGTGCGGGGCCAGCCGGGGGAATGCGGAGACCACGTTGGCCACCCCGGCGACCACGCTCACCGCGACGGTCAGCACGTAGTCCACCAGCAGCGCGCTGGCCGCGACCAGGGCGGCGTCCCGCCCCAGGTTGGCCCGGCTCACCGCGTACGCGCCGCCGCCGTCCGGGTAGGCATGGCAGGTCTGCCGGTACGACGCGACGACCACCACGAGCAGCAGCACCACCGCGCCGGCCACCCACCAGGCCAGCCCGAGCAGGGCCGCACCGGCCAGCCCCAGCACCAGCAGGATCTCCTCGGTCGCGTACGCCACCGACGACAGCGGGTCGCTGCAGAAGACCGCCAGCGCCAGCCGCTTGGGTAGCAGCGTCTCGCCCAGCCGCTCGCTGCGCAGCGGACGGCCCACCAGCAACCGTTTCGGGAAGGTGATCAGGAACCGCGGGGTGAAGCGGCCAGCCATGCCACCAGCAGAGCCGGCGCGGCGGCCGCCGTCGCGGTTCTTGACGCCTCCCTAGCGCTGGCCGGCCTTGTGTTGACGCGATTCTGACGGCGGCTCCAGGGTCGGCCTACCCCGCCTGGCCAGCGCCGCGGACAGCAGCGCGGCGGTCAGCTCGACCTGCCACGGGCGGGCGCCGTACCCGCGCAGCAGTGCGGTAACGCTGTCGATCCCGGTGTCCGCCGGCGGCGACCAGGCGAGCCGGCGCACCAAGTCCGGCGTGAGCAGGTTCTCCACCGGTATCTGAAGCCGATCGGACAGCTCGGTCAGGCCGGTCCGGGCGGCGACCAGCCGGGCCGCGGCGTCCGGGTCCCGGTCCACCCAGCGGCTGACCGGCGGCGGGGCGTCGGTCGGCATCGTGTGCGCCGGGAGCTGCGGCTCCGGCAGCGTGCGGCCGGCGTCCAGCGCGGCGAACCACCGGTTGGCCAGCCGGCGGTGGTGCCGCCCGCCGAAGACGGGCAGCGCCTGCAGGTCGGCGACCGTCTTCGGGTCGGCCAGCACCGCGGCCACGATCGCGCTGTCCGGCAGGATCCGGCCGGGCGCCAGGTCGCGCTGGCGGGCCAGGGTGTCGCGGGACTGCCACAGCTCCCGGACGGCGGCCATCTGGCGGCGGGTGCGGATCCGGTGCATGCCGGAGGTGCGGCGCCACGGGTCGGTGCGCGGCACCGGCGACGGCGCCACCGCCAGCGCGGCGAACTCCTGGCGCGCCCACTCGAGCTTGCCCGCGACGGTGAGCTCGCGCTCCAGCACGTCGCGCAGCTCGAGCAGCACCTCGACGTCCAGGGCCGCGTAGATCAGCCAGGGCCGGGGCAGCGGCCGGGTGCTCCAGTCCGCGGCGGAGTGGCCCTTCTCCAGCCGCAGCCCGAGCACCTCCTCGACCATCGAGCCGAGCCCCACACGGGCGTACCCGAGCAGCCGGCCGGCCAGCTCGGTGTCGAACAGCTCCCCCGGGCGCAGCCCGACCTCGGCCAGGCACGGCAGGTCCTGGCTGGCCGCGTGCAGCACCCACTCGGCGTCGGCGATCGAGGCGCCCAGGGCGGACAGGTCCGGGCAGGCGATCGGGTCGATCAGGGCGCTGCCGGCGCCGGCCCGGCGCAGCTGCACCAGGTAGGCGCGCTGGGAGTACCGGTACCCGGAGGCGCGCTCGGCGTCCAGCGCGACCGGGCCCTGTCCGGCGGCGAGCCGGTCCACCAGCGCGGCCAGCGCCCCGGCGGTGGTGATCGGCTCCGGGATCCCACCGCTCGGCTCCAGCAGCGGGACGGCGGTCGCCGCCGGCTCGGCGGTCACCGGCGGATCCGCCGCGTCAGCCATCCGCGGACCGGGGACGACCTGCGGTAGATCGGTACGGTGGCAGCCGCTCAGCGGATGACACCGGCCCGCATGACGGTGGCGACCATTTCGGCCCGGTCGCCGGTGCCCAGCTTCCGGGCGATCCGGGCGAGGTGGCTCTTCACGGTCAACGCGGACAGGTTCAGCGCCTCGCCGATCTCCTTGTTGGACTTGCCGTCCGCCACCAGCTTGAGCACCTCGATCTCGCGGGCGGACAGCTCCGACACGCCGCTCTCGGTCGGACCGCCGCGCAGGCCGGCGGCGAGCAGGCTGGCCACCGACGGGTCGGCGTACACCCCGCCCTCGAGGACCCGGCGCACTCCGTCGGAGACGATCGCCGGCGAGGCCGACTTGAGCAGGTACCCCTGGGCGCCGGCCACGAACGCGGCGCGCACCGAGTACGGGTCGTCGGCCGCCGACAGCACGACCAGGCGGGGCCAGCCCGCGGCGCGCAACTCCGACAGCAGGTCCAGGCCGTTGCCGTCCGGCAGGCCCAGGTCGAGGATGCACAGGTCCCGCGGGCCGCTGACGTTCGCGCGGGCGCGCGCCTCGGCCACGCTGGCCGCCTCGAGCACCTCGGTGGCGCCCATGGCCTTCAGCCGCGCCACCATCGACTCGCGCAGCAGCGGGTGGTCATCGACCACCATGGCGGTGAATGCGTCCGTTCTGTCCACCGCAACACCGTTGGGTGCACCCTCGGTGATGGTCATGTCGGGCCCCTGTCCCTTCGCGTCGTCGCCTGCCACGAGCAGCCTCCCGCACGTCGCTCCCGGGGGGCGGCGACGGTTCACAGCGCCCCCGCGCTGTCCCCGGGGTCTTGACAGACGCGAGACGATCTGTTCGCCCGCAAGTCCCGGGGCTGTTACCAGGTACTCCGTTCGGGGTATTCTATGACCACGCTCCGTCGTGGTGTCTCGCATTTCGGAAGACTCGTACCAGAGCGACCGGTGTCCGTGCCTCCTACACCGGGACCTACAACCCCCAGGGGGAGTTCAATGCGTCAGCGAGTAGTCAAGTTGCTCGCGGCCTTCTTGTTGACAGTCGCAGGCCTGGCTGCCACAGCGGTTGCCGCCGGTGCGACTGGAGAGGACGACTCGACGTCCGTCGTCGTCCCGATCGGCTCGGCGATCGACCTCGTCGGCACCGATGCGGCCGGCTGGGAGTAGTCGCACGTCACCGAATCAGGCAGGAGGACGACGGGGAGTGCCGAGGCAACGGGCCATCCTGTGCACCACGGTCGTGTCGACCGTGGTCGCTTTGGTGATCGGCGCGCAGGTTGGGTGGGCTTCGCCCATTTGGTGGGCATTCCCGGGCCTGGCGCTTGCGGTTGCCCTCAGCGAGGCCTACTCCGCCCGTCTGGTCATCGGAGGCCAGACGTTCACGTCGAGCCTTACCGAGGCCCTGCTGGCGGTCGCGCTGCTGGTCTCGCCAGGCTTCTGGGTCGTGGCGGCGCTGGTGCTCGGGTACGGCATCAAGCTCGCCACCCGCCGCGTCGTGTGGCTGAAGCTGTCCTACAACCTGTCGAACTGGGCCTTCGCCGCCGCCCTCGCGGTGGCGCTTACCCGTTCGCTCGGCGGTGGAATCGTCGCGGCCGGCTGCGGGATTCTCGCGTTCGCGGTCGTCAACCAGCTGCTCGTGTCCTTTGCGGTCTCGCTGGTCAGCGGCCGGCCGTACCACCGGGTGCTGCGCGAGGCGGCGGTGCTGAGCCTGGTCAGCGTGTCGGGCAACGCCTCCGTCGGTCTGCTGGGTGCCTGGCTGGTCCGGCACCAACCGGTCGCACTGGTCGGCCTGGTCATCCCGATCTGCCTGCTCTGGTGGTCCTACGAGCAGCAGGCGCGCCGGACCGCGGAGGCGCGGCTGTTCGCCGAGCTCGCCCGTGGGCAGGAGACGATCGTCGGCACGTCGGTGGACACATCCGCACAGGTCGTCGTCGCTGCCGCGGCGCGGGTGTTCGGCGGCGCCGATGTCGAGTTGCTGCTCCGCCATCCGGACGGTCTCGTGCGCTACATCGGTGACGAGGACGGCGTCCGCGACCGGAGCCGGGCCGAGTCCGAGGCGTTCGGTGCGCCCTGGGTGCTGCGGGCCATGGCGGCGCGGGGGGTGCTGAGCGGCGTCGATCACGATCGTCCGTTCGTGTCGGCCATTCTGGGCGACTCAGACCGGCCGCTTGCCGTTCTTGTCGTCCGCCGGCCGCCGAGGGCGGGCGAGTTCAGCCGGGCCGACATGCAGCTTGCCAAGGTGCTGGTCTCGCAAGCACAGTCGTGGCTGTCGATGGCGGATCTCACGGCCCAGGCCGACGAGGCGCGCGGTGAGATCGAGATCTATCGGGCGGCCGGCCGGGTGCTGGGCGACATGGGTACCGAGACCGCGCCTGCACTGGTCGTGCTGCGCGAGTCGTCCGACCGGCTGGCCCGCCTGGCGAACCGGTTCGACGGCCCTGACGCGGTCAGCCAGATCGTCGACGAGCTGCACGCGGTGGAGCGTGCGGTGGCCTCGCTGCTGGGCGCGATCGCGCTGGCCCAGCCCGCCCCGGAGGCGGCGCCGCGGGCGCAGTCGGAGTGGACCACAACGGGGCGCATGGAGCCGGCTGACGATCGGTGAACGCTGCGCGCCGCCGCCTGACGCTCCCGCTGACCGCCTGGGTCACCGGGGGCGTCGCGTTCACCATCCTCGTGGTGCTGTTCGCGGTGTGGTTCGTGCTCATGCGCGGCGGGCTGCAGCGGGACGAGCAGGCGGCGCTGGGGGTGGGCGCCGTGGTCGGCCTGATCGCGACGGTGGCCGCCCTCCGCTGGTCGCACCGGGTCACCGCCGAGCTGCAGGCGCTGCACGCCGATGCCGTGCGCCGGCTGCGTGACCCGAGCGGCGCCGGAGTGGGGCGGTCCCGGCTGCACGCGGTGCTGGCCAGCCAGGAGCTGGCCGACCTGGCCCGGGTGCTGGACGCGCTGCAACTGCGTGCCCGGGTCTCCGACGAGGTGGCCGACCAGGCCCGCCGTACCGCCGAGAACGCCAGCGTGGGCATGTTCGAGCTGCTGTCCGGGCTGGTGGCCGCCGAAGAGGCGACCCGCGGGCAACTCTCCGCCGAGCTGCACGACACGGTCGCGCAGTCGCTGATGGCGGCCCGCTCTTTACTGTCCGACCCGACACTGGCGGTCGAGGACCGGGACAAGATCCGGGAGTACGTCGAGGACGCCGAGGAGCAGGTCCGGGCGGTGATGGCCCGGGCCCGGCCGCCGCAGCTCCGGGACGGCGACCTGGCCTCAGCGGTGGGTGCGCTCCGCCGCGACATGTCCGCCCGGTACCTGCTCGACGTGCGGGTGTCCTGGCCGGAGGAGCCGCACCCACTGCCGCTGGTCTCCGCGGTGACGGTGTACCGGTTCTTCCAGGAGGCGCTGCTCAACGTGGTCAAGCACGCCGACGTGGACGCCGCGGAGGCCGGCCTCACCATCGAGGCGAACCAGCTCGTGGCCACCGTCCGGGACGCCGGCAGCGGCTTCGACCCGGCCGCGGTGCAGTCCGACGGCGGCCGGCACGTCGGCCTGGGGCTGCTGCGGGAGCGCGCCCGGCTGGCCGGTGGCGCACTGGAGATCGACTCCCGGCACGGCGCCGGCACGTCGCTCGCCCTGCGACTACCACTGTCGCCGGCGACCGGCACCGGCCCACCGGGCCCGCCCAGCCACCGCCGGGCCTGACCACCGCCAGCCCCAGCTATTTGCCGGGCCCAGCCATTTGCCGGGCCGGGCGGGGCGTCGCCGGCCTCGGTCAGGCGTCGCCTCGGTCGCGGCGCGCCGGGAAGGCTGAGACGCCCTCGGGGGGCAGGCCGGCGGCGGTGCACAGCAGGTCGGCCCAGGCGCGCAGGTGCCGTGCCAGGTCGGTGTCCAGCGGGGTCCACGAGGCACGCAGCTCGATCTCCACGGTTGCCTGCGGGCCGGCCAGCTCACCGAACCGGGTGGAGGCGGTCTGGGTGATGGTGCCGCCGGCGGCGGTGTACCGCGCCCCGTGGTCGCGCAGCGCGTCGGTCAGCCAGCTCCAGCCGACCTCGGCCAGCAGCGGGTCCCAGCCGATCTCCGGGTCCATCTCGGCGCCCGCAAAGCCGACCAGGCGCAGCGTCCCGTGCCACGACTCGTGGCCGGCCGGGTCGTGCAGCAGCACCAGCCGGCCGGACGCCGAGGGCGCACCCGCCACGTCCACCGCCAGGGCGAACGACCACGGCGCGAGCCGTTGCGGTGGCTTGACCCGTTCGATGACGACCTCCGGCCGCAGCGACGCGCCCGTCAGGCTCGCCACCGCGGCGGCGAACTCGGCGGGCGTCGGCGCTTTCGGGGAAGCCTCCGCCACAATTGTCGACAGTAGGCGCGTCTGGGCGGCGCGGGGCCTCGGCACGCCGGGCAACCGCGCGTGGCGCGCGGTCACCTCAGGCGGCGGTGAACACGGCCGCGGGCCGCCGTTGCGCGGGCAGCACCGTCCCGAGGAACACCGCCATGCCGCACTCCAGGCAGACCAGCTCGGGGCAGTCGGTCCCGTGGCCGTCCGGGCACGGGGGAGGCTCGAACTCACGCTCGTCGCCGCAGGACGGACAATGCCGCAGCACCGTGCGCATGGGGCCCTCCTCCGTGTCGCTCGGTACGCAGGTTGCCACGGTCGGCCGGCAGATCGGCGGAGGCGGCCCGGCGTGTCGGACCGCCAGTAGGGTGATGTCCCGTGAACGAGTCTGCGGCCGCCGGGTCGCCGCTGGTCCTGGCCGCGCGACGGCAGCCGACGCCGTACACCCCGGTGTGGTTCATGCGGCAGGCCGGCCGGTCGCTGCCGGAGTACCGGAAGGTGCGGGCCGGCGTGGGCATGCTCGACTCCTGCACCCGCCCGGACCTGGTCACCGAGATCACCCTGCAGCCGGTGCGGCGGCACGGGGTGGACGCCGCGATCCTGTTCTCCGACATCGTGGTGCCGCTGAAGGCGGTGGGTGTGGACCTGGACATCAAGCCGGGGGTCGGCCCGGTGGTGGCCGAGCCGGTCCGGTCGGCGGCCCAGGTGCGGGCGATCCGGCCGCTGGCCCCCGATGACGTCCCGTACATCGGGCAGGCCGTCCGGCAGCTCGTCTCCGAGCTGGGCGGGACGCCGCTGGTCGGGTTCGCCGGGGCACCGTTCACGCTGGCCAGCTACCTGATCGAGGGTGGCCCGTCCCGCGACCACGCCCGTACCAAGGCGTTCATGCACGGCGACCCTGAGCTGTGGTCGGCGCTGCTCGAGCGGCTGGCCGGGATCACGCTGACGTTCCTGCGGGTGCAGGTCGCCGCCGGGGCCGCCGCCGTGCAACTGTTCGACTCCTGGGCCGGCGCGCTGTCGGCCGCGGACTACCGGCGGTACGTGCTGCCGCACAGCACGGCGGTGCTCGGCGGGCTGGCCGGGCTCGGCGTGCCCCGGATCCACTTCGGGGTCGGTACCGGGGAGCTGCTCGGGCTGATGGGGGAGGCCGGCGCCGAGGTGGTGGGCGTGGACTGGCGGGTGCCGCTGGACCAGGCGACCCGGCGGGTCGGCCCGGAGCATGCGCTGCAGGGCAACCTCGACCCGGCGCTGCTGCTCGCCGACTGGCCGGTGGTGGAGCGTGAGGTGCGCCGGGTGCTCGCCGAGGGGCGGTCCGCCCCCGGCCACATCTTCAACCTCGGGCACGGCGTGCTGCCGGAGACCGACCCGGACATGCTCACCCGGGTGGCCGACCTCGTCCATAACGCGTGAGGCCGGCCGCGGTCGAAGCGCGGCACCTGCCGCTGGTCAGGTGCGGTCGACCGCCGCTGCTCAGGCGCGCTCGACCGGGGGCATGGCGGGGATCGGGGCGGCGGGCCGCGGGCGCCGGCGGCGCACCCACCAGACGCCGTAGCCGACCAGGGCGGCCAGCGCCAGGAACGGCAGCGTGGCGCCCAGCGCGGTGAACAGCCAGCCGGCGGAGACCGCGAAGATGTGCCAGCCGTGCTTGAGCCCGGACCAGAACCCGCTCGGCGCGGTCGCCGCGACCGGCGCGGCGGCCGCCGTCCCGCGCAGGTGCAGGCTGATGGTGGCCTGCGCGGTCTGCTGGGCCAGCCCGCGCTGCCGGGCCTGCAGCGACTCCAGGTCCGCCTCGCGCTGTGACAGCTCGGTCTCCAGGCTGGTGATCTCCGCGATCGAGCCGGCCCGGTCGTACAGGGCGCGCAGCCTGGCCAGGCTGGCCTTGGCGCTGCGCACCCGGGACTCCACATCGGCCACCTGCTCGGTCACGTCCTCGGTGCTGGAGTGCCGGGACTTCTCCTGGCCGAGGTTGGCGAGCTGGTCCAGCACCGTCTCGAGGGTGTTCGGCGGCACCTTGAAGGTGATGTCGGCGGTGCTCTGGTCCGGGGTACCGCCATTGTCGCGCTGGTCGGAGTACACCTCGCCGCCGGCCGCGGTGGCGATCTGGGTGGCGCGCGCGGCCTGTTCGGACACACTGCCCACGGTGACCGACAGGTCGGCGGTCCTGATCAGGGCGCGGTCCGGGACGATCCGCGCCGAGGCGTTCCCGCCGCCGCCCCCGCCGCCCCCGCCGGACGTCGACTTGCCCGGCGCGCCCCCAGCGGCCGGCGCCTGGGTGCTGCCCCCGTTTCCCGCACCGCCGCTGCTGAGGTTGGAGCCACCGCACCCACTCGCCAGTGCCAGCATGACCGCGCCGGCCAGCCCCAGCGTTCTGATCTTCCTCATCGCTACCTCCCGGTGGGAACCCCTCCAGCTCAGACGCGCCGTCCGCGTTGTGCGCTGCATCACATTCGCGCTCCGGGGTCGCGATCCGGTCACGATCCGGCGCCGGGCAGGATGAGCTTCGTGCACGTCGTCATCGTCGGAGCCGGGATCGCCGGGCTGGCCGCTGCCCACGAACTGCGCCGCCGCGCACCGGACGTGCGGGTGACCGTGGTGGACGGGGCCGACCGGATCGGCGGCAAGCTGCGGGTGTCCGAGGTGGGCGGTCTCGCGGTGGACGAGGGCGCCGAGATGTTCCTGGTCCGGGTGCCCGAGGCGGTGGAGCTGGTCCGGCGGCTCGGGCTTGCCGACCGGGTGGTCAACCCGGTCACCACCGCGGCCGGGGTCGTCGTGGACGGGGTGCCGCGACCGCTGCCGGCCGGCACCGTGATGGGGGTGCCGGCCCGGCCTGAGTCGGTCCGCGACCTGCTCGGCGCGGCGGCGGCGCAGGCGGTGGCCGACGAGCCCGGCCGGCCGGGGGAGCCGCTGGCCAGCGACGTGGCGGTCGGGGAGTACGTCGAGCGGCGGCTCGGGCGGGTGTTCGTGGACCGGCTCGTCGACCCGCTGCTCGGTGGGGTGTACGCCGGCCGGGCCGACCTGCTCTCCCTGCAGGCCACCGTGCCCGCGCTGTACGCCGCGCTGCGCGCCGACCCCTCGCTGGTCCGCGCCGCGGGCTCGGTCGTCGGGGCCGCCGCTCCGGGTACCGCCGCGGTGTCAGGCGGACCGGGGGACAGAGGCGCCGCTCCGGCTGACAACCGGCCGGTGTTCGGCACGCTGCCGGACGGGTTGGGCGCGCTGCCCGCCGCGGTGCTGGCCGCCTCCGGCGCCGAGCTGCGGTTGCGGCTGCCGGTGCGCGACATCCAGCGGACCGGCAGCGGCTTCCGGCTGGCCGCCGGCCCGGCGCCGGACCCGACGTATCTCGACGCCGACGCCGTCGTGGTGGCCGCACCCGCCAACAAGGCCGCCCCGATGCTGCGTACCGCCGCGCCGGCCGCCGCGGCGGAGCTCGGCGGCATCGAGTACGCCAGCATGGCGGTCGTCACGGTGGTGTACCCGGGCTCGACGCCACCCCTCCTTGGCCGGGGCCCTTCGGTGGCCGGCAGCGGCCTGCTGGTGCCCGCGGTGGAGGGCCGCACGGTCAAGGCGATCACCTTCTCCTCGGCGAAGTGGGCGCACCTGGCCGGCGGGCACACGGTGGTGCGGGCGTCGGTGGGGCGGTACGGCGAGCCGGGCCCGCTGCGCCGCGACGACGCCGATCTGGTGGCGTTGGTCCTCGCCGACCTGGCCGCCCTGACCGGACTGTCGGCCCCGCCGCTGGCGACCCGGGTCACCAGGTGGGGTGGCGGGCTGCCGCAGTACGCGGTCGGGCACGTGGACCTGGTTCGGCGGATCCGGGCCGCGGTGGCCGCCGTGCCGGGTCTGGCGGTGTGCGGCGCCGCGTACGAGGGGGTCGGGGTGCCGGCGTGCATCCGGACCGCGCACACCGCCGTGGGCCAGGTGCTCGCCGCGCTGGCAGAATCGGGGCATGACCAGGAGCGCGCGCGAGCTGAATGACCTCATCCGGTACACGATGTGGTCGGTGTTCCGGGTGGCGGAGCCGCTGGGGGAGGGCCGGGCCGGGCTGGCCGGCGAGGTGGCCGAGCTGTTCGAGCAGCTTGCGGCCAAGGACGTGGTGGTCCGGGGCACCTACGACGTGCAGGGCCTGCGCGCCGACGCCGACTTCATGATCTGGTGGCACGCGCCCGGCTCGGACGACCTGCAGGAGGCGTACGCCCGCTTCCGGCGTACCGCGCTGGGGCGGCACTGCGCGCCGGTGTGGTCGGTGATGGCGCTGCACCGGCCGGCCGAGTTCAACAAGAGCCACGTGCCGGCGTTCCTGGCCGAGGAGGAGCCGCGGCGGTACGTCTCGGTGTACCCGTTCGTGCGGTCGTACGAGTGGTACCTGCTGGCCGAGGCGGAGCGCCGGCAGATGCTGGCCGAGCACGGTGCGATGGCCCGGGACTACCCGGACGTGCGGGCCAACACCGTGGCGTCGTTCGCGCTGAACGACTACGAGTGGATCCTCGCGTTCGAGGCCGACGAGTTGCACCGGATCCTGGACCTGATGCGGCACCTGCGCGGCGCGGCCGCACGCCGGCACACCCGGGAGGAGATCCCGTTCTACACCGGCGCCCGCAAGCCGGTCGCCGAGCTGGTGGCCGCCCTCCCGTAGGCCGAGCCGCTCCCACAGCGCGCCCCGCCGGGACCGTCAGTCGGTCGGCTCCAGGGTGAGGCTCACCGAGTTGATGCAGTACCGGTCGTCGGTGGGCGTCGGGTAGCCCTCACCGTGGAAGACGTGGCCGAGATGGGAGTGGCAGGTCCCGCAGAGCACCTCGACACGCGCCATGCCCAGCGTGCGGTCCCGGCGCAGGATCACGTTGTCGGCGTCGCTGGGCGCGTAGAAGCTGGGCCACCCGCAGTGGCTGTCGAACTTCGTGTCGGAGCGGAAGAGCTCGGCGCCGCAGGCCCGGCACCGGTACACCCCGGTGGTCTTGGTGTCTACGTACTCGCCGGTCCACGGCCGCTCGGTGTCCGCCTTGCGGAGCACCCGGTACTCCTCCGGGGACAGCTCGGCCTTCCACTCCGTGTCGCTCTTGGTGACCTTCGGCGGCGGCAACTGCTTCTGCATGCGGTCCACCGTACGACGCGCGGCCACCGCCGAGGGGCGCCGGCAGATGACGATCCGCTGACGTCCCTCGGGCGCGGCCGACGGCTGGACCGCGGTGGGCCAGACCGCGGCCAGAACCTCGGACAGCTAGACCAGGTTGAGCACCAGCAGCCGCACCACCTGGGGCTCGTGGTCGCTGGCCTGGTCGTTGAACTCGGAGTTCACGTGCACGACGTCGTAGTCGTACCGCTTCAGGCACTGGCAGCGCGGCGGCTGCAGCACCGAAAGCCCGCGGCTGATCAGGATGTGGTCGAGCACCTCCGAGTTGCCCTCGAAGTCGTAGGTGTACCGCTCGGCCACCGGCAGGGTGCGCGGCAGGTCGGTCAGCGCCGTGGTGCCGGTGCCCACCAGGATGTTCGCCGTCTCGGAGAAGTCGAAGTCATTGATGTCCCCGAGCACCACCACGTTCGCGTCCCGGTTGATCGCCAGGATCTGGTCCACGAACGAACGAACCTCGGCGGCCTGGGAGTGCCGCTGCGTCTCGCTACCGAACACCGGAGGCTGCCGGTGCCCGAACAGCGGGTCGTCGCCGCCCTTGGAGTTGAAGTGGTTGGCCACCACGAATACCGGCAGCCCGAACCATTGGAACTCGCCGACCAGCGGCTTGCGGCTGGTGGTCCAGGCGTCGCTGGTCGGGTCGATCCGGCCGGGCGACACCGACAGCTGCGGCCGGTGGTGGTAGTCCACGACGGTGACCGCGGTGACGGCGTCGCCACCCGGCCGGTCCACGAACGACAGCCCCCGGTCGGTGCGGAACAGGAACGCCTGCCGGATGTTGCCGCCCGGCTGGCCGCCGTCGGCGTCGTTGACCGGGTCGATCTGCCGCCACTGGTACGCCGGGCCGCCGGCCGCCGTGATCGCGTCCACCAGCTTGGTCAGCGTCAGGTCGGCGGCCACCACGCCGTCGTCGGTCGCGCCGGAGTTGTCCTGGATCTCCTCCAGCGCCACCAGGTCCGGCGCCGCCAGGTTGTGCAGGATGATCCCGGCCAGCGTGTCGAACTTGGTCTGCGGGTCGGACGGGGCCAGGTTCTCCACGTTGAACGTGGCCACCGCGAGCTCGTCGAACTGGGCGTTGCGGGTCGTCTCCCGGGCCAGCCCGCCGCTGTGCAGCGTCGGGGTCGCCGTCGGCAGGAAGAAGTAGTTGCCGAAGTTGTAGCTCAGCACGCCGAGCACGGTGCCGGCGTAGCTGTCGCCGACGTTCGCCGCGGGCACCGGTACCAGCGCGTCGTCCATGGTCACCCGCTCCGGGTTGAAGTCGCCGGCCTGCGCCACGATGCCGCCGCGGGTGGTCCGCACCCCGGAGCCGGCCGGCACGATCGGGGTCTCGCCGAACCTGAGCTGGGTCGGGCCGACCACCTGCGGGTCGTCGAACCGCACGAGCATGCCCTCCATCGACTCCCAGAAGTCGATGCCCTGGGTGGCCGGGTCGAACGTGGTGCGGTCCTCGACATAGCCGGCCGAGGTGTTGTCGATGACGCTGGCCGGCGGGACGAGGCCGCCCGGCCCGACCAGGGTGGCGGCCGGAAGGTCGTTGCCCTGGGAGTTCACCACGACGGTCGGGCTGGCGATCTCGGTGATCGCCAGGCCGGCGGGGCCCGGCAGGAACTCCTGGACCTTGCCGGCCACCGTCACCGCGTCGCCGACCGAGACCGCCGCGGCGGCGGTGCTGCCGAAGACCGCGATGCCCTCGCTGGTGGCCGGGTCGGCGTCGGCGGCCGGGTCCTGCAGCCAGAACTGGTTGCCGGCCTTCGCGGTCACGATGCCGGTCACGTCGGTGACCTGCATGTCCTTCAACGGCGAGACGTGCCCGGCCCCCTGGATGTCGTGCACCTTCGCCGGGATGCCGGGCGGCGGCGGGGGCGGGCCGCCGCTGCCGGCCGGGTCGGGCGGGCCCGCGGTGAAGTCGGCGGCGTTGCTGTCGGTGTCGGTGGAGCCGCCGCCGGCCCGCAGCGCGGCGGTGGTGTTGGACAGGGTCGGCGCGGGGCCGGTCCCCTCGAAGTCGGTGGCCGTGCTGCCGTAGCCGACGTAGTCGCGCACCCCCGCGGCGGCGTGGCAGGTGGCGCCGCAGACGGTGGTCAGCGCCGTCTGGTTGGTGACCAGGGCCACCTTGCCGGCGGTGGCCGACATGGCGATGCTGCCGGTCGCGTCCGGGTTCGGCAACGGCGTCGTGCCACCCGCGCCGGCCGCCTCCTGGATCAGGTACCGGGCACCGGAGGCGAGGGTGCCGGTCAGGTTGGTCACCTGCCAGGTGCTGCCGGCCGCGGAGGCGTACTGCACGCTCCAGCCGGACAGGCCGACGTCGGCCGCGCCCGCGTTGTAGAGCTGGATGTAGTCGTTGGTGTACGTCGCGCCGGTGTTACCGCCGCCGCCGTACACCTGGCTGATCACCACGTCCGGTGACGCCGCGCCGGCCGGCCCGCCGGTGGTGACCAGCGTGACGGCACCGGCGATCGCCGCGACGCCGACCAGTGCGCCGGCGCGGCGGGACAGAAGCACGTTCACAGATTTCTCCTCGGGGGCTGCGGCGCTGCACGCCGACCGTGGGTTCGTACCACACGCCACCGCGCGGGTGTCCCGGAAGTCGTGGAAACTCCTGCAGGCGATGGCCTCCGGGGGTTTCCACGACCCTGGGTTTGCGTCAGTCCAGCACCTCCCGCAGCAGCTGCGCGTTGCGGAGGTACCACTGCCGGGTCCGGCCGGCCCGGGCCGCCGCACTTCCCCACCAGTACGCGGCGAAGCCGGGGTTCCCGTGCTCCGCGCCCTGCCGGACGACGTCGTACAACCAGTCATGGTTGCGGATCACAGCGTCCACCATCAGCGTCCGGTCCGTTCCCACCAGCCCGTAGGCATCCACGAACAGCCGGAACCGTCCGAGCGCCCGACCACGCCGTGCGTCCCCGATGTCACCGTCCGCCCGCAGCGGCGCCCAGAGCCGGGCGGCAGCCGCGACGTCCCAGAGCCTCGATCCGGGACTGGCCAGGTCGAAGTCGATGAGAGCCACGGCCTGCCGGTCGCGGAAGACCACGTTGTCCAGGTTGGGGTCGTTGTGGCTGACGATGCCGTCGCAGAACGGGGCCGGCGGCGAGGGGGGCCAGCGATGGGGTGCTGGTTCGAAGGTCGAGACCGCCTGGTGGTAACGGCGCAGTAGGCCGGCGACGCTGGTCATCGCCTCGTCGGTGAGTGCCCAGCCCGGGTACGGCGCGGTGATCGCCTGACCCGGGACGTAGGACAGCACCTCGCGGCCTTGCGCGTCGACTCCCAGGAATCGGGGTGCGCCGTCGAAACCGACGGCGGCCAGGTGCCGCAGCAGGGCGTGTGTCGCCGGGCCGGTGGGCCGCAGCGGCCGGCGCACGGTGTCACCGACCCTGAAGACGAGCCCCTGGTTCGCGATGCCACCCAGCAGGGGAACCTCGTCTTGTCGACTCCTACACACGATCTCTCCGGGCGACTCGGATCCACTGGTGCCGGCTGAGATGTCTCATTCCTCGGCAAGCAGGGCACGGGCAAGCGTGCTGTGGGTGACGAGGCTGTTTACCAGACCACTGCGCAGCGCCGCACGGACGGCCGGCGCCTTGACTGTGCCGTACGGGATGGCGATGACCTCCGGCACCGCCCGCAGCTGCGCTCCGCTCACGCCGATCATCCGATCGTTCAGCGAGGTCTGGACCAGGCTGCCGTCGGCCTTCACGAAGACCCCGGAGATGTCGGCGCAGACGCCTTGCCGGCGCAGCAGCTGCCGGTCCTTCTCCTCGGCCGCGTCGTAGAGCGTCGACTGCGCCGATTCCCACCGGCCGATGCCCGCGACGGCCTTGGTGACGGCGCCGAGCAGCGCGAAGGCCCTCGCAACCTCCGGTTGCCTGCGTAGGGCGCGCGCGGTGGCGGCGTCCGGCACGATGAACGGGGCGTGGAAGAAGTAGGCCGGGCCCCGGGACGTCCGGGCGACTTCGCGAACCACGTCGACGGAGCCGTCGTCCCCGTCCGGTCGCGACAGCGCCCCGGTCAGCTGCACCACCGGTGCGGGGGCCAGCTGGGTCAGCGAGGCCGCCATCGCGCTGACCGAACGCGCCCAGGCCAGCCCGAGCACGTCCTCAGCGGTGACGATCTCGCTCAGCAGCTCCGCCGCCGCCTTGCCGAGGTGCTGCCGCAGCGACCCCTGGTCGTCGTCGGGAGTGTCGATGACGATCGAGTGTTTCAGCCCGAACGCGTCCTGCAACCGGCCCGACAGGTCCAGGTCGACGGCGCCGGGGTAGCCGATCTCGATCCGGACGAGACCGCTCGACCTGGCGACGTCCAGCAGCCGGGCCACCTTGAACCGGCTGAGGTTGAACTCCTCCGCAATCTGGATCTTGGACTTGCCGTCCACGTAGTAGCGACGCGCCACCGCTGCGGTGAGGACCAGCTTGGCCGGTCCCGCGACGGGGTTCCGACCCATTCGGCCCACCTCCTGCTCATCTGAGCGGCAGGGCGCCCAGTATTGCACAGGGCATTGACTGCCAGGAGGGGTGGACAGGAGACTCCCTCACACGAGATGCCAGGCGCTCATATGTGCATCCTCGCCAGGCGCCACCGGAGGCGGCCTGGCTCGTACCCGGATCGGCGAGGACGAGGTTCCTCAGATGGCAGCAGTCGGATCGCACCGTGACGGCCGGACCGGAGCCGGACCCGCCCAGGGGTCCTGCCGCCAGTGGCCCGGTCACACCGCGGCACGCCGACGGACGGCGGCTCCCCGGCCTGACCCCGCGCGACGGTGTCCAACCAGGAGGTAGCTCATGACAGACAGGCCTCGGTCATGGCGGCGTCGTTCCTCCCTCGCCGCCCTCGCGATACTCGGCATGGTGGCGGCTGCCTGCAGCGGCGCCGGAGGTGGGGGTGGAGGCGGCAGCAACAAGACGGTCACGATCGCGACGGTCGCGAACCCGCAGATGCAGGACATCGAGAAGCTGAGCAGCGAGTACAAGAAGGATCATCCGGGAGCGAACGTCAAGTTTGTGATCTTGCCGGAGAACGAGCTGCGAGACAAGGTGACGCAGGACATCGCCACGCAGTCCGGCCAGTACGACGTCGTCACCATCGGCACCTACGAGGTGCCGATCTGGGCCAAGAACGGGTGGCTGACCAAGCTGGACGACGACGCGGGCAAGGGCGACTACGACGTCAACGACCTGATCCCGCCGGTCCGCCAGGCGCTGACCTACAACGGCGGCCTGTACGCGGTGCCGTTCTACGGCGAGTCGTCGTTCCTGATGTACCGCAAGGACCTGTTCCAGCAGGCCGGGCTGACGATGCCGGCGCACCCGACCTGGCAGCAGGTGGCCGACTTCGCCGCGAAGCTGAACAACCCGGCGAAGAAGATCGCCGGCATCTGCCTGCGCGGGCTGCCCGGCTGGGGCGAGGTCATGGCGCCGCTGGACACCATGATCCTCACCTTCGGCGGCCGCTGGTACGACGAGCAGTGGAACGCCCACCTCACCGACCCGGCGACCAAGCAGGCGGTCCAGTTCTACGTCGACCTGGTGCGCGCGTACGGCGAGCCGGGCGCGCCGAACGCCGGCTTCTCTGAGTGCCTGACCGCGATGGGCCAGGGCAACGCGGCGATGTGGTACGACGCGACGGTCGGCGCCGGCTCGCTGGAGGACCCGTCCACCAGCAAGGTGGCCGGCAAGATGGGCTACGTGCCGGCGCCGGTGGTGAAGACGCAGAACGCAGGCTGGCTGTGGGCCTGGTCACTGGCCATCCCGAACACGTCCAAGAACAAGGACGCCGCATGGGACTTCGTGTCCTGGGCGACCTCGAAGGGCTACCTGAACCTGGTCGGCCAGAAGCTCGGCTGGGCCAGGGTGCCCCCGGGTAGCCGGCTGTCCACCTACCAGATCCCCGAGTACAAGGAGGCCGCCGCCGCGTTCGCCGACCAGACGCTGGCCTCGATCCAGGCGGTGAACGTCAAGCAGCCGGGGCTCTACCCGCAACCGTGGGTCGGCGTGCAGTACGTCGCCATACCGGAGTTCCAGGACCTCGGCACGAAGGTCGCGCAGGAGATCACCGCGGCGATCGCCGGCCGGCAGTCCGTCGACGACGCGCTGGCCAAGGCGCAGAAGTACGCCGAGCAGACCGCGAAGGACGGCGGCTACAAGAAGTGAGAGACCCGGGGCGCGGGATGACCGCCCGCGCCCCCCTTCCCCGCCTGAGGGAGGACCAGCCATGGCCGTCGAAAGCGAGGTCTGGGTCGGCGCCGCACCCCGTCGCCGGCCGGAGCCGAAACGACTGCCCACCCGGGAACGATGGGTGCGGCGCGGGCCGCTGCTGCCGGCGCTGATCTTCGCGATCGTGCTGACCCAGCTGCCGTTCCTGTTCACCCTCTACTACAGCGTCCGGGAGCGGAACCTGCTGCGGCCAGGCTCCGATCGGTTCGTCGGGCTGAAGAACTACGGGAAGGTCGCCACCGACGATCTGTTCCGCAACGCCGTCTTCAACACGATCAAGCTCACCGTCAGCGCGGTGCTGCTGTCGATGCTGCTCGGCGTCGCCCTCGCCGTAGTGCTGGACAAGAAGTTCCTCGGCCGCGGCATCGTGCGGACCCTGCTCATCACCCCGTTCCTGGTGATGCCCGCGGCGGCGGCGCTGCTGTGGAAGACGTCGATATTCAACCCGGTGTTCGGGCTGCTCAACTGGGTGCTCTCCCTGTTCGGGGTAAGCAATGTGGACTGGGTCAACAGGTTCCCGATGCCGTCCATCGTCATGGTGCTCACCTGGCAGTGGACGCCGTTCATGATGCTCATCGTCCTGGCCGGACTGCAGAGCCAGTCACCGGAGATCCTCGAGGCCGCGAAGGTCGACGGGGCCACCGCCTGGGCGACGTTCCGCCGGATCACGCTGCCGCACCTGCGGCAGTTCATCGAGCTGGCCGTCCTGCTCGGGTCCATCTTCATCGTGCAGACCTTCGACTCGATCTTCATGATCACTCAGGGCGGGCCGGGCCAGGCGACCACCAACCTGCCGTACTTCATCTACCAGAAGGCGTTCCGTGCCTTCGACGTCGGTGAGGCGGCCGCCGCGGGTGTCATCGTCGTCGCGGCGACGATCATCATCGCCACGTTCGCGCTGCGCGTGATCTCCGGCCTGTTCCAAGAGGAGGCGTGAGTAATCATGGCTGTGGCTACCACCCCTCCGATCACCGCCGAGCGCGCCGCCGCCGCCCGCCGCCGCCGGGGCGGGAAGGTCAGCGGCGGCACGGTCGCGATCGGCATCGTGGCCTGGGTCGTCGGCCTGCTGTTCTTCTCCCCCGTCCTGTGGATGTTCCTCACCGGCTTCAAGCAGGAGTCGCAGGCCTCCACTGACCCGCCGACATTCTTCTTCACGCCCACGTTGGACCAGTACCGGGCGATCTTCGACCGGGACTTCGCGCCCTACTTCATCAACTCGGCCACCGCGTCCATCGTGTCGGTGGTCCTGGTGATCATCCTGGCCACGCCGGCGGCGTACGCGCTGTCGATCGCCCGCGTCGCGAAGTGGCGGGACGGGCTGTTCTTCTTCATGTCGACGCGGATGATGCCGGCGGTCGCCTCGATCCTTCCGCTGTACATCATCGCGAAGAACATCAGGATGCTGGACAACATCTGGTTCCTGTCGCTGGTCTACACGGCGATGAACCTGCCCATCGCGGTGTGGATGATCAGGTCGTTCCTTATCGAGTTGCCCAAGGAGGTGCTCGAGGCGGCCCGCGTCGACGGCGCCAAGCTTTTCACCGAGATGCGCCGGGTCATCCTGCCGATGATCGCGCCCGGGCTGGCCGCCACCGCGCTGATCTGCTTCATCTTCGCGTGGAACGAGTTCTTCTTCGCCGTCAGCCTCACGGCCACCAAGGCGGCCACCGTCCCGGTGTTCCTGGTCGGCTTCATCACCAGCGAGGGCCTGTTCTGGGCCCGGCTTTCGGCGGCCTCGACCATGGCCGTCCTTCCCGTCATCATCGCCGGCTGGATCGCCCAGAAGTGGCTGGTCCGCGGACTTTCCCTGGGAGCGGTGAAGTAATGGCTACCGTCACCTACGACGAGGCGTCCCGGTTCTACCCGGGGTCGGACATCCCGGCCGTCGACCGCCTGTCCATCGACGTCGCCGACGCCGAGTTCCTCGTCCTGGTCGGGCCGTCCGGGTCCGGGAAGTCGACGGCCCTGCGGATGCTCGCCGGGCTGGAGGACGTCGACGAGGGCAGGATACGCATCGGTGAGAGGGACGTCACCTCCCTTCCCCCACGGGACCGCGACATCGCGATGGTGTTCCAGTCCTACGCGCTGTACCCGCACATGACCGTGGCTCAGAACATGGGCTTCGCGCTGGAACAGGCGAAGGTACCCAAGGACCAGCGGGCCAAGCGGATCCGGGACGCAGCGAAGATCCTCGACATCGAGCCGTTCCTTGACCGCAAACCCAAGGCCCTGTCCGGAGGGCAGCGGCAACGGGTCGCGATGGGCCGCGCCATCGTTCGCGAGCCGCAGGTGTTCCTCATGGACGAGCCGCTGTCCAACCTCGACGCGAAGCTTCGGGTGTCCACGCGGTCCCAGATCGCCGCCCTGCAGAAGCGCCTCGCGGTCACCACGGTCTACGTCACCCACGACCAGGTCGAGGCGATGACGATGGGGGACCGGGTGGCGGTGCTCAGGGACGGCATGCTCCAGCAGTGCGCCACCCCGCTGGAGCTCTACCAGCGGCCGGCGAACGCCTTCGTCGCCGGGTTCATCGGCTCCCCCGCGATGAACATCCGGGAGTTCCCCGTCGTCGATGGCAAGGCCCGCATCGGCGAGGTGGACCTCCCACTGTCCAGGGAAGAGGTCCAGGCGCTGGCCCGCGACGGTGGCGACAGGGTCCTGCTCGGCTTCCGCCCCGAGTCGGTCGACCTGGTCTCCCGCGGAGAGGGCTTCGCCGTGGAGGTCCGCCTCGTCGAGGAGCTCGGTGCCGACGCCTACCTGCACGGCAAGATCGTGGGCGCCGAGCACGCCGAGGCGGACGTCGCCGACATCGTCACCCGTGTCGACCCCGCCCGGACTCCGGGCATCGGCTCGATCGTGTACCTGCGGGTCCGCCCCGGGAAGGAGCACGCGTTCTCGCCGAAGACCGGTCTTCGACTGGGCTGAGGCCCGGGGAGGCACCATGCCCAGCCCTCTTTCCGGCAGCACCCTCGCCTCGGTCGCGGACCGGCTGCCGACCCCTGGATACGACCGCAGCCAGGTGGGCACCGCGGTGATGCACTTCGGCGTTGGCGGGTTCCACCGGGCCCACCAGGCGATGTACCACGATGCGCTGATGAACCAGGGGAAGGCGCTCGACTGGGGCATCTGCGGCGTCGGCATCATGGCCGCGGACCGGCGCATGAAGGAAGCGCTGGACGCCCAGGACGGCCTCTACACGCTGGTCGTCAAGCACAGCGACGGGACGTACGAGCCGCGCGTGGTCGGGTCGATCGTCGAGTACCTGTTCGCCCCCGACGACCCCGAGGCCGTCATCGAGAAGATGGCGGACGGCTCCACCCGGGTCGTGTCCCTCACGGTCACCGAGGGCGGGTACAACATCGACCACGTCACCGGCGAGTTCAACTCCGCCAACCCCCAGGTGATCGACGACCTCCGGTCCGGCGCACCGCCCCGGACCACCTTCGGTTTCGTCACCGAGGCGCTGCGGCGCCGGATGGAACGGGGGCTCCCGGCGTTCACCGTCATGTCCTGCGACAACCTGCAGGGCAACGGTCACCTCAGCAGGAGGGTGTTCACGGCGTTCGCCCGACTGCGCGATCCGGAGCTCTCCGGGTGGATCGAGCGCGAGGTGAGGTTCCCCAACTCCATGGTCGATCGCATCACCCCGGTCACCACCGACGCCGACCGGGCCCTGGTCGGGGAGCGGTTCGGGATCGAGGACAGGTGGCCGGTCGTCTGCGAGCCGTTCACCCAGTGGGTGCTCGAGGACTCCTTCAGCGCGGGGCGTCCGCCGTACGAGGACGCCGGGGTGCAACTCGTCGGGGACGTCGTCCCGTACGAGCTGATGAAGCTGCGCCTGCTCAACGCCAGCCACCAGGCCCTGTGCTACTTCGGTTACCTGTGCGGGTACCGGCTGGTGCACGAGGCGGCGCAGGACCCGCTGTTCCGGAAGTTCCTGCTGGGTTACATGAACGAGGAGGCGACCCCGACTCTCGCGCCGGTGCCGGGGGTGGACCTCGACGACTACAAGCACACCCTGATCGAGCGCTTCTCCAACCCCGAGGTGCGCGACACGATCGCCCGGCTGTGCGCGGAGAGCTCGGACCGCATCCCGAAGTGGCTGCTGCCGGTCATCCGCGATCAGCTCGCCCGTGGGGGTGAGATCAGGCGATCGGCCGCGGTGGTCGCGAGCTGGGCCCGGTACGCCGAGGGGGTCGACGAGCAGGGCCGCCCCATCGAGGTGGTCGACCGGCTCAGGGACAGCCTGATGCGGATCGCCGGGCGCAACCGCGACGATCCCGCCGCCTTCATCGCCAACCGCGCTGTCTTCGGGGACCTCATCGACGACAAGGGCTTCGTCCGGGCCTACCGCTCGGCCCTGACCTCGCTGCATGAGCGCGGGGCACGGACCACCCTGGAGTCGTTGGTCTGACGTCCGCGCCGGCGACCACGGTGCGGGCGGCGCCGGCGCGGCGGTATGTCACGGCCGGTGCCGGAGCGCAGGATCCAGGTACCGCCGGCGGCGCACGCGGACACCGCCGCCGCATACTGGTCCGCAGCTGCAGGATCGCCACCGCTGCGGATCACCGGGAAGGAGCGACCCATGCGCGCAGCCGTACTGCGTGGCCCCAGGGACGTCGTGCTCGAGGAGCGTCCCCGGCCCGAGCCGGGGCCGGGTGAGGTCCTCGTCCGGGTTCTCTCGGTCGGCGTGTGCGGGTCGGACACCCACTACTACGATCACGGGCGCATCGGCCGTTTCGTCGTCGAGGCCCCCCTCGTTCTGGGTCACGAGGCCTCGGGCGAGGTCGCGGAGCTCGGCCCGGGCGTCACCGGGCTGGTGGTCGGTCAGCGTGTGTCGATCGAACCGGGGGTACCGGACCGCACGTGCCGGCAGTGCCTGGCCGGCCGCTACAACCTCTGCCCGGACATGCGCTTCCTCGCGACCCCACCGGTCGATGGGGCGTTCGCCGAATATCTCGCCGTCCATGCGGCCTTCGCCCACCCGGTGCCGGCCAGCATCGGGGACGACGCCGCGGCCCTGCTCGAGCCGCTCTCGGTCGGCGTCTGGGCGTGCCGCAAGGGCCGGGTCACCGCCGGATCCCGGGTGCTGGTCACCGGCGCGGGGCCGATCGGGCTGGTCTGCGTGCAGACCGCGATCGCCTTCGGGGCGACGGAGGTCGTGGTGTCCGACATCAACCCCAGCCGGCTCGCCCTGGCCCGGGAGCTGGGGGCCACCGCTGCCGTCGACGCACGGGAGTCGAGCGTCGCCGCCCTCGACCGGTCACCCGAGGTTCTCCTGGAGTGCTCGGGTCACCCACCCGCGATCGGCGAGGCGATCCGCGCGCTCGGGCCCGCGGGGCGGGCGGTGCTCGTCGGCATGGGTGGTGACGAGATCCCGTTGCCGCTGTCCGTGGTGCAGGAGCGCGAGCTGGAGCTGACCGGCACGTTCCGGTACGCCAACACGTGGCCCACGGCGATCGCCCTCGTCGCATCCGGCAGGGTCGACCTCGACCGCCTGGTCACGGGCATCTACCGGCTCGACGAGGCGGAGCAGGCGCTGACCGCCGGCAGGCGCGACGATCGGGCGGTGAAGGCCGTCGTACGCCCCGCGACATGATCGGTGTACCGGGCACCGGCGGTCGGCGTCGAGGGAGCGTTCCCGGTGCAGATGTCATTTCCACCGGCCTGCCCGCACGCGGGCGGGGACGGTGGTCAGCCGCACCCGGGTACGGCTAGCACGACGCGGGTGCCCCGCGCGGGTGAGCGGCAAGCTGGGTGACCACCTGGTCGGCGTGCGCCACGTAGCGCGACCCTTCTGGGGGCGCAGGTCGTGGAAACTCCTGTGGGTTATAGCCCCCAGGAGTTTCCACGACCCTGGTGTGAGCTGCTACGGGATGGTCAGCCGGACCACCTGCGGCTCGTGGTCGCTGGCCTGGTCGGGGAACTCCGAGTTCACGTGCACCACGTCGTAGGCGTACCCGCCGGAGACCAGGCCGCCGATCAGGATGTGGTCCAGCACCTCGGAGTTGCCCTGGAAGTCGTAGGTGTACCGCTCGGCCACCGGCAGCGTCCGCGGCAGGTCGGTGAGCGTGCCCGGCCCGACCAGGATGTCCGCCGTCTGGGAGAAGTCGAAGTCGTTGAGGTCGCCCAGCACGACCACCGAGGCCTGCGCGTCGATCGCCTGGACCTGGTTCACGAAGCCGCGCACCAGGGTGGCCTGGGAGTGCCGCTGCGTCTCGCTGCCGAACACCGGCGGCTGGTGGTGCCCGAACAGCGGGTCGTCGCCGCCCTTGGAGTTGAAGTGGTTGGCCACCACGAACACCGTCCGCCCGTGGAACCGGAACTCGCCGGCCAGCGGCTTGCGGCTGGCGTTCCAGGCCGGGTCCGTCGGCGCGATCCGGCCCGGGGACAGCGACAGCGCCGGCACGCCGCCCACGTTCTCCACCGCCACCGCGGCGGTCGCGGTGCCGCCCGGCCGGTCCACGAACGACAGCCCGCGGTCGGTGCGGAACAGGAACACCTGCCGGATGTTGCCGCCCGGCTGGCCACCGTCGGCGTCGTTGACCGGGTCGATCTGCCGCCACTGGTACGCCGGGCCGCCGGCCGCGGTGATCGCATTCACCAGCCTGGTCAGCGTCTGGTCGGCGGCCACCACGCCGTTGTCGGTGGCGCCGCTGTTGTCCTGGATCTCCTCCAGGCCCACCAGGTCGGGCGCGGCGAGGTTGGTCACGATGGTGCCGGCCAGCGTGTCGAACTTGGTCTGCGGGTCGGACGGCGCCAGGTTCTCCACGTTGAACGTGGCCACTGCGAGCTGGCTGGCGGTCGGGGCGGCGGTGGTCTCCCGCGCCAGCCCGCCGCCGGTCAGCGCCGGGGCGGCGGTGACCTGCAGCTTGAAGTTCCCGAAGGAGTAGTCCAGCACACCCACGGTCGCGCCGGTCAGCGTGTCGCCCACCTTCGCGGTGGGTACCGCGGCGAGCGCGTTGTCCAGGATGATCCGCTCCGGGTTGAAGTCACCGGCCTGCGCCACGATGCCACCGCGCGCCGACCGGGTGCCCGAGCCGGGCGGCACCACCGGCAGCTCGCCCTGGGTGGTGGTCGGGCCGACCACCGCGGCGTTGTCGAGCCGGACCCGCATGCCCTCCAGGGACTCCCAGAAGTCGATGCCGTCCACTGTGGCGTTGAAGGTCCCGGACGTCTCCACATCGCCGGTGGCGTCGTCGTCGATCACCGCCGGCGGCGGCACCCGCCCGCCGGTGCCCACCACGGTCGCGGCCGGCAGCGGGTTGCCGTGCGAGACGACGGTGACCGTCGGGCCGGTGATCTCGGTGGTGGTCAGGTTGGTCGCGCCGCTGCCGCCGCCCGGGCGGAACTCGCTCACCGTCCCGCTCACGGTCACCGAGTCGCCGACCGCGACGGTGGGCGCGGTGGCGGTGTACACCGCGATGCCCTCGCTGGTGGACGGCGCCGCGTCCGGGCTGGCGTCCTGCATCCAGAACAGGCTGCCGGTCTTCGCGGTGACGATGCCCGGCACGCCGGTCATTGCCTGGCCGCTCTTCGGCGAGATGTGCGCCGCGCCCTGGATGTCGCGGATCCGGTTGCCGCCGCCGGCCGCCCTGTTGCGCGGGGTGGGTGCGCCGGCGGCGAAGTCGGCCGCGTTGTCGTCGGTGTCGGTGGCGCCGGCCGCGGCGCGCAGGTCCGCGGTGGTGTTCGAGATGGTGGGTGCGGTGCCGGTCCCCTCGTGGTCGTTCGCGCTGCCGTAGCCGACGAAGTCGCGCACCCCGGCGGCGGCGTGGCAGACCGATCCGCAGGACAGCGCTGTTGCGGTCGTGACCAGCGCGACCTTGCCCGAGCTGGCCGACATGTTGGTGCCGCCGGTGGCGTCCGGCGTGGGAAGCGCCGCCCCGCCGGTGCCGCCGGACGCCTCGCGTACCAGGTAGTGCATGCCGGGCGGCAGCGTCCCGGACAGCGCGGTCACCAGCCAGGTCGTGCCGGACGCGGAGGCGTACTGCACGCTCCACCCGGACAGCGTCACGCTGCCGCCGCCGCGGTTGTACAGCTCGATGAAGTCGTTCGCGTACGGGGCCCCGGTGTTGCCGCCGCCGCCGTACACCTGGCTGATCACGATGTCGGGCGACACCGCGCCGACCGGGCTCGGCACGGCGACCGCGGCGCCGGCGACGGCCGCCGCGACGCCGAGCAGGACGGTGGCACGGGAGGGGAGCGCGCGCACGAGATCTCCTCGGATCCGCTGAGTCGTGGGTTACCGGTGTCTACCACATTTCCGGCCGAACACGGATGAAGCGCTGGCGAACCCCGCCCGAACGGCCCATCGACCATCACGCTCATGGGATTCCGCGCCGTGGCGACGCATGCCGTCGGAGCGCGCCTCAGCGTCATATCACGAGCAGATATGATCGTCGTGAATCAACATCAGTGATATCTGCGCCTCGCAGCGCTCTGGGCGCGGCCGGTGTCGGATGCACAGCCATACTGGCAATGCCCAGCAGCGAGAGGAGGTAGGCATGTCAAGCGCCTCCGTGCTCGCGGTACATCCAGGCCCGTATACGATCTTTGACCTCGAGGCGATGCCGGAGGACGGGCAACGGTACGAGCTGATCGACGGAGGGTTGCACGTGACGCCAGCGCCCACGCCGCTGCACCAGATCGCGGCTGGCCGCCTGCGTACCCTGCTGGCCGCCGTGGCTCCGCCGGAGTGGGAGGCGGTGGAGGCCATCGACGTCCAGTGCGGCAGGGATACGGTGCTCCAGCCGGATGTGATCGGGTTGCGCGCCGCTGCGGCCTTTGGACCGGACAGGGTCATCAATGCTGCGGACGTTGCTGTCGTGGTCGAGATCGTGTCGCCGTCCAGCGCACGGATGGACCGGGTGCTCAAGCCTCAGGTCTACGCCGAAGCTGAAGCAGCCGACCGTGACGTGGTACGCCCTGTCCGACGCGGGCGGATATTCCATCCTCGGCTCGGCCATCGGGTCTGAGACGCTCCGGATGACCGAGCCGTTCGCGGTGGAGATCGTCCCCGAGGATCTGGTGCGCCGCCGCGACTGATCCGCGGGCGGAGCGGGCCCCGCTGTGGGCGGCGGGGTAACGTCCGGGTGTGGCGAGCCCGTCGGTGGAGCTGAGGGTCCCGGGGCCGGACGGGGAACGGGCCGTCCGGATCAGCAACCCGGACCGGGTGTACTTCCCGGAGATCGGCCTGACCAAGCTCGGTGTCGCGGAGTACTACCTGTCGGTGGCCGAGGGCATCGTGCGGCAACTGTACGAGCGGCCCTGCATGATGCACCGCTTCCCGGACGGCGTCACCGGCGAGCGCATCTACCAGAAGCGGCTGCCCAAGGGCGCCCCCGACTGGGTGCAGACCGCGCACGTGGCCTTCCCCAGCGGGCGTACCGCGGACGAGCTGTGCGTGACGGAGCCGGCCGCGGTGGTGTGGGCGGTGCAGATGTCCTGCGTGGAGTTCCACCCGTGGCACTCCCGGCGGGACGACACCGAGCGGCCGGACGAGCTGCGCATCGACCTCGACCCGCAGCCGGGCACCGACTACGCCGACGCCCGCGAGGTGGCTCTCACCGTCCGGGAGGTGCTCGCCGACGCCGGTCTGGTCGGCTGGCCGAAGACCTCCGGCAACCGCGGCATGCACGTCTACGTGCGGATCCAGCCGCGGTGGGGCTTCACCGAGGTACGCCGCGCCGCGCTGGCGTTCGCCCGGGAGCTGGAGCGGCGGCTGCCGGACCTGGTGACCAGCAAGTGGTGGAAGGAGGAGCGGGGGCCGCGGGTGTTCGCCGACTACAACCAGAACGCCAGGGACCGCACGATCGCCTCGGGGTACAGCATCCGGGCCTTCCCGACCGGGCCGGTGTCCACGCCGCTGACCTGGGAGGAGGTGCCGGACGCCGAGCCTGCCGACTTCACGGTGCGGACGGTGCCCGGGCGGTTCGCGCGGCTCGGCGACGTGTGGGCCGGCATCGACGACGTGCACCACACGATCGAGCCGCTGCTGGAGTGGGCCGAGCGGGACGAGCGGGACCGCGGCCTGGAGGACGCGCCGTACCCCCCGCATTTCCCGAAGATGTCCGGCGAGCCGATGAGGGTCGCCCCGAGCCGCGCTAAGGCTGTGACCAGGGAAAACGCCGACGACTAGCTGTCGGTACGCCTGAGCATGGCGCTCGCTCTCCTGATATTCCTCGCCGCCGGCCGGCAGCGCACCACGATCCGGACCTACTTCATCGCCATGAAGGTCGCCTACCCGGGCGCCCGGACGCTGCGCGCCTGGACCGGTGCGTGCGAGCCCGCGGCCGGCAGTCGGGGGGACGGCTCCGACCGGGCCGGTTCGTTTTCCCGCTACGGCCGCCGTGCCGCCCCGAGAGGGTGCAGCAGCACGTCGAGTGCCCGGACGGCCGGTTCCCGGTCCCATGGGTCCAGTCGGCGGCGAGCGCTCGCGATCTCCCGCCAGGTGTGCGCCGATGCGGTACCGGTCGCGATGCGGGCGGCCTGTCCGGCGGTCGAGGCGGCCTCGTGCACATCCCCGGCAACGGCGTGGGCGTGGGCGAGGCGAGCGAGGTGCCACCCGCGGTCGCGCTGCATCGACTGCGGCAGCGCGTCGATGCAGGCCCGGATCAACCCGACAGCCTCACCACCTAGGCCCAACGCGGTGTACGCGACCCCGCGCTGCATCAGCAGCCGCGCCGGTGCGTTGAAGTACGTCCACGGCGGCTCATCGTCAGGCCGCTCCGCAGCCCGGGCGGTCAGCATCGCAGCACGGGCCAGCAGCCGATCAGTCGCGGGTCGGTCTCCGAGCACCGCGTGGCAGCGGGCCTGCTGCTGCGCCAGCAACGCCAGCACACCCGGTGACACCTTGGATGCGTGCGCCCACCCGGCCTCAGCCAGCGCCAGCGCGTCGGACGGTTCCCGGCGGGTCGCGGCCAGATGCGACGACATCGACAGCACGGACGTGATCATGGCCGGACTGGTGGCCCAATCCAACGCCCGCCCATACCAGCGGGCGGCGTCGCCCAGGTCGCCCGCGTCGGCGGAGATCCAGCCGAGGAACTGGGCATGCTCGGCGGCAAGGCCACCCAGGGCCGCGCGCACCGTATCTCGGACGGCGTGCCGGTCGAGGTCGCGCAGCAGGTCGAGATCGGCCAGCACGGGCCGGACCATCGGTGCGGCGCCGATGGTGTCCTCCGCGCGGCGTCGGACAGCGAGCATGTCTGCCAGGGCAGACACCGCGGGGGCGTCCACCGACCGCGGTAGCTGGCTCAGGTGCGCCAGCCGGTCGGCTGACTCCTCGGGTAGGTTGACAAACCCCACCCGCTCGAGTGGCAGGTCGAGGGCTGCGGCCAACGCGCACACGGTGTCAGGGTCGGCTGTCCGGTCACGTTCGACGCGGGAGACGGTGGACTGGTCGCAGCCGGCCCGCTCGGCGAGGGCACTCTGTGTCCACCGGCGGGCCGTTCGGGCGGCGTGGATCACCTGCCCGATGCCGCCCCGCCGACCCATGCGACCGAGCGTAACCGCGATCATGCAGGGTCTGCATACCGGATGGTGGCGCCGCCCGCACTGCTAGGAAGGTGGAGTGCATGGAGTCACCGCCGGAGACAGTGCCAGCCCTACCGGGGATGCCGAGCCCGGGGTCGGGGCCACCATCTCCGGCCGGTGACTCCGGACCCCCCGCCCGGTCATGCGCTGGGCAGTCGGGCGGGGCGGAGCACAGGGGAGCGGCGGGTGGCCGCTGCAAGGGGAAGGCGCGGCCACCCTCCGCGATCATCGCACCCGAGGTCGCCGCCCGGATCGTGGCGCGGCGCGCAGCAGGCGAGCCGTTGTCGGTGCTGACCCACGACCTGCACATGACCCCGGGCGAGATCCGAGCCGTACTGGCCGGCCCGTGAGCGACGTGCCCGAGCTGGACGAACGTGTGCGGCGGCTCATCGCCCGCTACGCCCGACCCGACAACCGCGGCTGGCGGATGGACGCCACAGACATCCTGTACCGGCTCCGCGCATGGCACGGCGTCCACATCACCCGCGAGCAGCTCGCCGCGGCGCTTCAGCAGGCCACCCGCGGCGCGTAGCTGGCGCGCCGCGCTACCCGGCGGAACGCCCGACACGTCGGCGCACCGGCGGCAGGCCGGGACGGCTCGTGGTGCGCTCGGCGGCTCAGCCCGCGACGACCTCGGTCTCCCACGCCTCGAAGTGCCCCTCGAGGACGCCGAGCCGGTCCAGCAGCCGGTTCCGCTCCGCGGTCAGCTCGGCGATCCGTGCCGCGCGCTGCCCGGACAACCGCCGGAGCGCCGCCAAGTCCTGGCGCAGACGCCTGTCCCGGCGGGTCGCCGCCTGTCCCACACCCATGATGTCGCCTCTGCTGTCGATGCCGTGGCCCGCCGGTGCTCGACCGGCGGGTCCGCCCCTCCGATCGGCGGCCGGCGGCGGGAGCTGAGGATCGGCGCCCGGCTCACCGGATCGGAGGGTTCAGCCGGTCGGGCAGGTGGCGGCGGGACTGGGGACCGCGGCCGAGATCAGATAGGCGTCCACCGCCCGGGTGATACACGCCGTCTTTGGGTACGCGGTGTGGCCGTCGCCGTCCCAGGTGAGCAGCGCGGCGTGGCCCAGCGCGCTGGTCAGGTGCTGCGCCGAGGTGTACGGCGTGGCCGGGTCGTGCCGGGTGCCCACCACCAGGATCGTGGGCGCGGACGGCGCGGCCACCATCGGCAACGGGTGCCGTGGCGCCTTCCACACCTGGCAGCCGATCAGGCCGAGAGCCAGCGCGGGACCGAACAGCGGGTACTTCCGCCGCCAGTCGGCGATCGTCCGCTTGATCGTCGCGTCGGGCAGCCGCAGGTCGGTGTCCGCGCAGTTGATCGCGAAGTTGGCGTCCATGATGTTGGTGAAGGTGCCGTCCGGGCTGCGCTGGTTGTACGCGTCGTCCAGCTCAAGCACGCCCTTCGCGTCGCCGCGGTCGGCGTCGGCCAGCGCCTGGGCCAGCTTCGGCCAGTCGCCCCGGTCGTACAGCGCCGAGACCGCGGCCAGCAGCACGTTGCCGCCGGTGGCCCGCCTCTTGTCGCCACCGCGGCTGGTCCGGATCGGGTCCGCCTTCGCCCTGGCCAGCAGCCGGGTCATGAAGCCGCGCGGGTCCGTCCCGAGTGGACAGTCGCCGCGGCGGGTGCAGTCCCGGGCGAACTCGGTGAACGCGTCCTCGAACCCGCGGGCCTGCGCCTCGGAGTTGGTCAGGTCGTCCCCGGTCGGGTCCACCGCGCCGTCCAGCACGAACGTGCGGATCCGGTCCGGGTACAGCGTGGCGTAGACCGCGCCGATCAGGGTGCCGTAGGAATACCCGAGGTAGGACAGCTTCTCCTCGCCCAGCGCCTGCCGGAGCATCTCCAGGTCGCGGGCGGTGTCGGTGGTGTTGAACGCGCCGAGCCGGTCGCCGTACTTGGCCCAGCAGGCGTCGGCGACCTCCCGGGTCAGCGCTACCTGGGCGGCGTACTCGGCGTCGGTGCGCGCATCCGGCTCGGCCGCGGTGGACCGGTCCTTCAGCTCGGCCGGCACGCAGGTCACCGGGTCGGACAGCCCCACCCCGCGCGGGTCGAAGCCGACCACGTCGAAGCGGCGCAGCACCTCCTCGGGCAGCTGCAGCGCCAGCCCGATCGCGGCCTCCACACCCGACCCGCCCGGCCCGCCCGGGTTGATCACCAGCGAGCCGATCCGGGCCGACTGGCCGGCCAGTCGGGCGCGCAGCACGAACATCTGCAGCTTCCTGCCGTCCGGCCGGGCATGGTCCACCGGCACCGGCAGCTTGCCGCAGGAGAACGACAGGTCGCGGTCGCCGCCCGGCTGGCCCGCGATCTGCGGCTTGACCAGCTTGGTGCAGTCGGACAGGTCCAGCTTCGCCGCGGCGGCGGGAGCGGTCGAGCTGGCCGAGCCGCCCAGGCCGCCGGTCGCCGACGGCAGCGGGACCGGGGCGGACGGGCCGGAGCAGCCGGCCAGCAGTACGGCAGCCAGCGCCGCTACGGCGAGCCGTTTCATTGCTCGGCACCGCGCCCGCTCCGCGGTTCGACCGTCACCGCCGGCCCGCACCGCCGCCCTGCGACGCTCACTGCCTGTCGCCTCGGGTCTCACTGCAGCACCTCGGCCAGGTCGTAGCGCACCGGCTCCTCGAGCTGCCCGTACGTGCAGGACCGCGGGTCGCGGTCCGGTCGCCAGCGGGAGAAGTGCGCGGTGTGCCGGAAGCGGGTGCCCTCCATGTGGTCGTAGCGCACCTCGACCACCCGCTCCGGTCGCAGCAGCTCCCAGGACAGGTCCTTGCCGGCGTTCCACCGGCTCTGCGCCCCCGGCATCCGCTCCGGCCCGGCGCCACCCTCGCCGGTGCCGGCCGCCGCCCAGCCGGCCCACGGGTGCCCGTCGGTGTTCTCCCGCAGCGGCGCGAGCTCCTCCACCAGCTCGGCGCGCCGGGCCGCGGTGAACGACGCCGCCACCCCGACGTGCTGCAGCTCGCCGGCGTCGTTGTACAGCCCGAGCAGCATCGACCCGAGCAGCGGCCGCTCCGGGGTGCTGGTCTTGTGCCAGCGGAACCCGGCCACCACGCAGTCCGCGGTCCGCTCGTGCTTGATCTTGAGCATCGCCCGCTGGTCCGGCAGGTACGGCAGGTCGGCCGGCTTGGCCACCACCCCGTCCAGCCCGGCGCCCTCGAAGGTGTGGAACCAGCGCTCGGCCAGCCGGCGGTCGGCGGTCGCCGCGGTGAGGTGCACCGGCGGGCCGGCCGCGGCAAGTTCCCGCTCCAGCCGGGCGCGGCGCCGTTCGAACGGCACCTCCATCAGCGACTCGTCGCCGATGGCCAGCAGGTCGAACGCCACCAGCGAGGCCGGCGTCTGCTCGGCAAGCAGCGCGACCCGGCTCGCCGCAGGGTGGATCCGCAGCAGCAGCGCCTCGAAGTCCAGCCGGCCGTCCCGGGCGATGACGATCTCGCCGTCCAGCACGCAGCGCGGCGGCAGGTGCACGCGCACCGCGTCCACCACCTCGGGGAAGTACCGGGTCAGCGGGCGCTCGTTCCGGCTGCCCAGCTCCACCTCGTCACCGTCGCGGAACACGATGCAGCGGAAGCCGTCCCACTTCGGCTCGTACCGGTACCCCTCGGCGGTGGGCAGGCTCTTCACCGACTTGGCCAGCATCGGCCCGACCGGCGGCATCACGGGCAGGTCCACGCCCACCATCCTGGCACTCCGCGGCCGGATCTCAGCCCACGGCGTACCGGCAGAACAGTGCGCCGTCCTCCTCGAGCAGGTGGGTCAGCCGCACCGCGACGGGTGCCGGTAGCGGCGGGCCGGCCACGATCCGACCCGGGCCGGGGCCGGCCAGCAACGGGGACAACGTCAGGCACAGCTCGTCCGTGCAGCCGGCCACCAGCAGGCTGCCGAACAGGTGCGGCCCACCCTCGCACAGGATCCGGGGCAGCCCCCGCCCGGCCAGGGCGGCCAGCGCCGCGGGCAGGTCCACCCCGGCCGCCCCGGCCACGATCACGTCCGCCACCCGCGCCAGCGCCGCCCGCCGGTCCGCCGGGGACGCCTCGTGGGTGATCACCACCGGGCGCACCGGCGCCGCGGTGAACAGCTCCGCGGCCGGGTCCAGGTCCAGCCGGCCGCTGACCACGGCGAGCACCGGCACCTCGGCCCGGCCGTGCTCGCGCCGCCGCGCCCGCCGCTCGGGGCCCGGGCGCAGCGCACCGTACCCCTCGAGGCGGATGGTGCCGGCGCCGACCAGTACCACGTCGGTCAGGTCGCGCAGCAGCGTGAAGACCCGGTTGTCGCCGGGTGTCTGCAGGCCCTCGCTCAGCCCGTGGACCGTCACGGCGCCGTCCGCGCTCGCCACGAAGTTCAGCCGCAGGTGCGGGCGGCCGCCGGTGTCGGGCACCGCGTACCGTGCGGCCACGCCGGCGTCGTCCAGGTCGGCGGAGGGTTCGGGGAGCAGGCTGCGCATCGGGCACTCCAGCGGGCACTCGCGGATGACCATCGCCGATCATTCCCGGCCAGCCCGGGCGGCGGCGTCCTCCGTTGCGCACATTCGCACACCCGCAGATGGCGGAACCGCCGGACCCTTCGGCGCAACCGGGTTGGTCACTTCGAGCCATTTCCCGCGTATCCTCTTCCTTCTTGGCGCTGCCATTGGCAGCGTTACGGTCACGACCAGCACCCCGGAGGGGGGTCACACCGGAAACGGTTTCGGAGTGCCGGTCGGCAGAGCCGGAGGCAGTTCTGAGGGGAGCCTGCAACCGGGACACGGGGGACGCGGTCGGGGGCCTGGCCAACGTGGGTCCGTCAGGCTCCCGGCCTTTACTTTCCTGTCTGGGGGGACGGGGAAGGAACCGGGGTCGGGAGCCTGACGGCTCCCGACCTTTCCGGTTACGCCCTAGGGTTCGGGGTATGACGGTCGAGCCAGGGGTGCACTGCGGCGACCGGAGCCGGACCTGGACCGAGTCACGCGCCCGTGCCGCCCGGATCGCCGGCGGGCTCGCCGCCCTCGGCATCGGCGCCGGGGACCGGGTCGCGCTGGTGCTCCGCAACCAGATCGAGTTCGTCGAGGTGAGCATCGGCACCGGCCTGCTCGGCGCGGTGCCGGTCCCGGTGAACTGGCACTGGAAGGCCGACGAGATCGGCTACCTGCTCGCCGACAGCGGTGCCCGGGTGGTCTTCGCCCACACCGACCTGCTGCCCGTGGTCGAGGCGGCCCGCCCGGACGGGATGCCCGTGGTGGAGGTGCTGCCGACGCCGGATCTGGCGGCGGCGTTCGGGCTGGCCGCCGACGCGGTGCGGCCGACGGGTCGGCACCCCGAGTTAGAGGTCTGGCTGGCCGCGCAGCAGCCCTGGGCGGCGCCGCCGGTGATCGCCCCGATGAGCATGATCTACACCTCCGGCACCACCGGCCGGCCGAAGGGCGTGGTCCGCGAGCGGCAGACCGAGCAGCAGCGCGCGCGGCTGATCGGCGTGGTCTTCGAGGCGTTCGGGCTGAACCCGGCGCTGCGCACCCTGATCCCCGCGCCGCTGTACCACACCGCGCCGAACGTGCACATGGTCGTCTCCGCGGCGACCGGCACCGACCTGACGGTGATGCCGCGGTTCGACCCGGAAGGGCTGCTGCGGCTGGTCGCCGGGCGCTGCATCCAGCACGTGCAGATGGTGCCCACCATGTTCGTCCGGCTGCTGGCCCTGCCGCAGGACGCGCGCCGGCGGTACGACCTGTCCTCGCTGGTCGCCGTCGTGCACGCCGCGGCGCCGTGCCCGCCGCCGCTGAAGCAGCGCATGATCGACTGGCTCGGGCCGATCGTCCGGGAGTACTACGGCAGCTCCGAGACGGGCATCGTGGCCGCCTGCGACGCCGCACAGGCGGCCGCCCGCCCCGGCACCGTCGGCCGCGCCATCTCCGACGCGGAGATCCGCATCCTGGACCCGGCCGACACCGTGCTGCCGCCCGGGCAGGTGGGGCAGGTGTACGTGCGGCCGCCGTCCTGCTGGCCGGACTTCAGCTACCACGGCGGTGCGGAGAAGCGGCGGAGGATGGAGCGGGACGGGTACCTGACCGTGGGCGACGTCGGGTACCTGGACGCCGACGGGTTCCTGTACCTGACCGACCGGGCCATCGACATGGTGATCTCCGGCGGGGTGAACATCTACCCGGCCGAGATCGAGGCGTGCCTGTCCGGGCTGGCGGGGGTGCGGGACGCGGCGGTGTTCGGCATCCCGGACGAGGAGTACGGCGAGTCGCTGGTCGCGCACGTGGACGCCGACCCGGCCGCCGGGCTGTCCGAAGAGGACATCCGCGCCCATGTCCGCGCGCACCTGGCCGGCTACAAGGTGCCGAAGGTGGTGGTGTTCGACTCGGAACTGCCGCGCGAGGACACCGGCAAGCTGTTCAAGCGCCGGCTGCGGGAACGCTACGTCGGCTGAGCGACCCATGGGCCTCGGGTCCTTGGTCGGGCTGTTGGGCCTGAGATCACGCCGCGCGGCTGCGGCCGTCCGGCCCTCCGCGGAGCTGCCGATCCGGGGAGAAGACGCCGAGTCAGTCGCGCGTGGCGCCGTCGGGCCAGACGATCTGTACCGGGACCCCGCGTTCCCGAGCTACGGATACGACGTCGGCTGTGCCGCCGTAGCCGCGTGCTGGCTTGCCGTCCCAGACGGCAATCAGCTCCGAGACGATGTCAATCATTCGGACGCTCGCGGCCATGTGCGCCTCGGAGTCGGACTCCTCCCGGTCGAGGCGATGTATGGCGGTGGCCTGGTTGAGCAGGCTGTCGTATGTGGCGTGATGCTCGGTGGGTAGCCCTTCCCGATAGGTCGAGGCGGGAATTATCGCCTCGATCGAGCCGCCCAGGTCGAGCGTTGCTCTGGCAAAGATTGTGTCGGCACCATCGGCCAGACAGGTTACGCCGACGAGTTGAGGTCCGGCGTAGCCACGGAGGGCTGATCGAATGGTGGAATCGATCAGCGCCGTGGTTGTCTCGTCCAGGCCGCGATGGCCGGTGACGCCCACTCGTGTCACGGCAACAGATCCTCTCAGCTAGAAATGGACTCCGTGAATCTGGTCGTCGAAGTCGCGTACGATGGGTGCGGTATGTGATCCGTGGAAGTGTCGGCGGAAGCGTCGGGCGCGGTCGATAATCCGTCCTGAGCGCACTCGTCGTCCCAGCTCGAGCGCTTGGCCGGCGATTCGGAAAGCCTCGTCCGCGTCGCCGCTCTGCAAATGCGCTTCGGCAAGGTCAAGTTGAAGTAGCCCGCGTTGCTTCGTGTGACCCGACCGCAGAAATCCGGCTGCGTCGTCGGCCGCCGCTTCCCTGGCGACATCGGGCCGCCGCAGACGCGCAGCCGCGCAGCCGACATGAGTCGGTGCCTGGCGACCTTCTCGTGGTCGAATCTGAAAACCCACGGCCATGGAACGGGACCGTCTGAGCCAATGGACCGAACCGCCTGGTCTGCGCGGTCCAGCGCCTGCCATGTCGCCCGCACGTTCTGCGAGTCGGACTGCGCCACAGCTTCTAGGGAGGACAGCCACGCGACCGCGATGGCGGGGCATCCTGGTCCTAGCTGAGCCGCGGCTCGCCGCAAGATCGCGATTCCTTCGACTGCGTTCTCCTCGTACACGGCGAGTGTCGCGAGACTACCGAGCATGTACGCGGACAGGGTGCCGTCACCCGTGGCCCCGGCGGCCTTGATCGCAGTTGCGTAGAATGTGCGGGCGGATCCGAGGTCCAGCTATTTCGCTGATGGTCGTCGCGAGCATCTGCTGTACGGCGGGATCCCGGGCCGCTGCATGCTTGCGCGTCGCCATCCGCAGATGAGCGGTGGTCGCCTCGGACAGGTCTCGCGACGGCGTGTCGCCGTCGAGCAGTCGGTGCGCGGCGGTGATTGTACGGATGACAATTAGTTGCTCTGAGTCTTGCGGCATAACGGAGGTCGCCACGGCGGTCGCGGCGACGCCGAGGAATTCACGGCGATTCACTGGCGGCTCGCTTGTTAGAAGGCTATGGCCGCCAGTTGGCGGATCTGCAAGGCCAACCAGCGCGAAGGGAAGTTGCAGTTCGTGCGCCACGAGGCGCAGCGTTCTTACGTCGCGCACGTCGTTGGAACGTTCAATGCGGGAGATCGTGGACTGGCTGACTTTGCATTGCTCGCTCAGTTGGTGCTGTGTCAGCCCACAAGCGCGCCGGCTGAGCCTGATGACTTCCCCGACCTTGGCTGCCTGTGCCGCGGCGAGGATCGCCTTGGTGGCATCCTCTGCGGGGATACTCGCCATGTCCAACCTGCCCGCTCCTCAGGTGCTCCTCAGCTCAGGGGCGCGAACCCCAGGGTATGCGGCGCCGCCACCCGCCTCGCCTCGGATATGCAGATCCTGCATATCCGTAGTCACGTGCTGACTCGCCGCTGTCGGCGCCCAGTCTAGATCCACGAGGCTCGGCGCCATGCCAATGGACGAGCGCGCTACCCGACGCCAGCGGGCGCCGATGGAGACCGTGAGGATCGCGCCGGAGGTTGCGGCGCGGATCTTGCGGTGCGGCGGTATGGGTGTCCGAGTCGGCGGGCCGTTGCCGCACCGGGGACGACGGGCCGGGAACGCTGCGCCGCCGGTGTGTCTGGAGCGCGCATTCCGTGCCGCACTCGCTCCCAATGCCCAACCACGGAGGGCCGGCCTGGGCCCGCCACCATCCTTTCCAGCCTCGGCTATCCGCAGCGAAAGAACCAGCAGAAAGGAACCCGCGCGTGTCCCGCATGTTCGGCTACGCCGTCCCTGACCGTCACCGCCGGTGCGTCCACCGTGGATCGGTGGCGGCACTGGTTCGCGGATCTGGGCCGCAGTCGAGCAGGTGCCCGGACACGGGGTCGGTGAGCAGCCGCCGCCAGGTGGCGGAAACAGACCACCCACAAATGCTCGACCGGACGGGCACCACCGCTGGACAACGCAAGATGAGATCAGCCGTGGCTGGCCAGCTCCACCACGGCGATCGACTCGGCCGGCAGCTCGATCTCCCCGTCGCGGAAGACGAACCCGGCGGCGCTGGCCAGCAGCACGTTCAGCGGGGTGCCGTCCAGCGGGATGCGGCGTCGGTCGCCGGACAGGTTGCAGGTGACCGCGTACCGGCCGCGGCGCACCACGACGTACCGGTGGCCGGCCAACTCCCCGTAGCGGACCTCCGGGCCCGTCAGCCACGGGTCGGACAGCTCCGGGTGGGCTTTGCGCAGCGCGATCAGCCTGCAGTAGAAGTCGAACATCTCGCGGTGCGAGGCCTCGTCCAGCTCGGACCAGTCCAGCTTCGACCGGACGAAGGTGTCCGGGTCCTGCGGGTCGGGGACGTCGTCGGCGGCCCAGCCGTGCTCGGCGAACTCCTCCCGGCGGCCGGCGCCGACCGCGTCGGACAGCTCCGGCTCGGCGTGGCTGGTGAAGAACTGCCACGGCGTGGCGGCGGCCCACTCCTCGCCCATGAACAGCATCGGGGTGAACGGGCCGGTCAGCAGCAGGGTGGCGCCGATCTTCAGGAGCCCCGGGGACAGGCTGGCGGCCAGCCGGTCGCCGCGGGCACGGTTGCCGATCTGGTCGTGGTTCTGCATGCACACCACGAACCGGTGCCCCGGGATGCGGGTGCGGTCGACCGGGCGGCCGTGCCGACGTCGGCGGAAGCTGGACCAGGTGCCGTCGTGGAAGAACGCCCCGGTGTACACCTTGGCCAGCGCGTCGGTGGCGGCGAAGTCGGCGTAGTAGCCCTGCGTCTCGCCGGTCAGCAGCACGTGCAGGGCGTGGTGCACGTCGTCGTCCCACTGCCCGGTCAGCCCGTACCCACCGCCGTCCCGGGCCGTGATCAGCTTCGGGTCGTTCAGGTCGGACTCGGCCACCAGCGACAGCGGCCGGCCCAGGTGTGTCGCCGCGGCCTCCACCTCGGCGGCCAACTGCTCCAGCAGGTGCACCGCGCTCAGGTCCACCAGCGCGTGCACCGCGTCCAGCCGCAGCCCGTCCACGTGGTAGTCGGTGAGCCACATCAGCGCGTTGTCGATGATGTAGCGGCGCACCTCCGTCGAGTCCGGCCCGTCCAGGTTCACCAGGTCGCCCCAGGTGTTGCGGCCGGTCTTCAGGTACGGGCCGAACCGCGGCAGGTAGTTCCCTGACGGGCCGAGGTGGTTGTAGACCACGTCCAGCACGACCCCGAGACCCCGCCCGTGGCAGGCGTCCACGAATCGCTTGAACCCGTCCGGCCCCCCGTAGGGCTCGTGCACCGCGTACCAGCACACGCCGTCGTACCCCCAGTTGTGGGTGCCGTTGAACGCGTTCACCGGCAGCACCTCGACCAGGTCCACCCCGACCTGCACCAGGTGGTCCAGCCGTTCGATCGCCGCGTCGAACGTCCCCTCCTGAGTGAATGTGCCGATGTGCAGTTCGTAGATCGCGCTGCCGGCGAGCTGCCGCCCGGTCCAGCCGGCGTCCTTCCAGTCGTGGGCGTGCTGGTCGTACAGCCGGCTCGGCCCGTGCACGCCCTCCGGCTGCCACCGCGACCGCGGATCCGGAAGCAGCGTCTCGTCGTCGTCCAGCAGGAACCCGTAGTCCGTCCCGTACCCCGCACCGGGCACCTGCAGGCGCCACCAGCCACCCGCGCCGTCGTGCATCGGCTGGTCGTCGTCCAACCCGGACTGCGCGTGCCCCGTCGAGCGCAGCCGCAGCCGGACCCGGTTTGCAGCCGGAGCCCAGACCGCGAAACTCACCATGAGTGCCCTCCTCGGCGTACGACGGTACGCATGAGACAGTTGCCGGTCATGAGCGGCAAGTCCAAATCCCTTCGAGACATCCTCCGGGTGTCGGGCGGTCCCGTCGACCTCGGCGCGGTGGACCCGGCCTCCACCCCCAGTGCACCCGGTGGGAAGGGCAGGACGGTCGCCGCCACGCTCGAGCACGGCGAGCGGCTCGCGGCGCTGCAGGAGGCGCTGTACGCCGGGGGCACCGCCGGCGACGGCGCCCGCCGGGTGCTGCTGGTCCTGCAGGGCATGGACACCTGCGGCAAGGACGGCACCGTCAAGCACGTCATCGGGATGCTCAACCCGCAGGGCTGCCACATCAAGGCCTTCAAGGCGCCGACGCCCGAGGAGCGCCGGCACCACTTCCTGTGGCGGGTCCGCCGCGAGGTGCCGGCCCCCGGCCACCTCGGCATCTTCAACCGCTCGCACTACGAGGATGTGCTGATCGTCCGGGTGCACAACCTGGTGCCGCCGCAGGAGTGGGGCAAGCGGTACGACGAGATCAACCGCTTCGAGCGCCAACTCGCGGCCGAGGGCGTCACCATCGTCAAGTGTTTCCTGCACATCTCCGAGGAGGAGCAGCGCCGCCGCCTGCGGGCCCGCCTGGAGGACCCCACCAAGCACTGGAAGTTCAACCCGGCGGACCTCGAGGAGCGGAAGCTCTGGCCGGAGTACATGCAGGCGTACCAGATCGCCCTGGAGCGCTGCTCCGCCGAACACGCCCCCTGGCACGTCGTTCCGGCCGACCGCAAGTGGTACCGCAACTGGGCCGTTGCCCAACTTCTGGACGAGACCCTCACCGAGCTGAACCCCGCCTTCCCATCCGTCGACCTCGACATCCCCGCCCTCAAGGCCGAACTGCGGAAGTGACGGGGCAATGCGAGCGCCCATCCGCCCGGTCCCGTGGGATCATCGCGGTATGGCGTTCGAACGGATCTCCGTGGATCACCAGATCATGGGCGGCGTGCCCTGCATCCGCGGCACCCGCATGCCCGTCGCCCGGGTTCTCAAGATGCTCGCGGCCGGCATGACTGTCGAGGAGATCATCGGGGAGTTCCCGCAGCTGTCCGCTGAAGACATCCATGAGGCGTTGCTCTACGCCGCCGCAGCCGTGTATGAGCGGGAGTTGCCGTTGCAAGCGACCGCATGAGGTTCATCGTCGATGAGTGCCTGCCTCGAGCACTCGCTGCGTTGCTGACGGCTGCCGCCACCCGAGCGTTCATGTCATCGATATCGGTCTGACGTCCGCGACCGACCCGCAAATCATGGCGAGCGCACTGGCGGAGGGCCGCACGGTCGTATCCGCAGACACTGACTTCGCGGAGATCCTTGCAGTGGGCGGTTATGCCCAGCCAAGCCTCATACTCTTCCGCGGCGAGGCGGTCACGGCGGAGGATCTCGCCGTCAGCCTGCTCGCCAACCTTGGTCAGGTCACGTACGCGCTCGAGGCCGGCGCGATTGTCGCGATCTTCGATGACCGGGTGAGGGTCCGGCTCCTGCCCGTTGAGCGGAACGACTAGCCACGACCGGGAGGCGCCGGCCGCCCGGTGACGCGGGGGATGCAGCAGGTGGCGCAGAAGTCGTGGCGGGCGGTGAAGGCCAGGCAGCAGGTGTTGCGGCGGTACGGGGTGCCGCCGGGGGTGGGCGCGAGGTCGACCAGGGCGGCCAGGCCGCGGCCGAAGCAGGCGAGCAGCCGGCGGACGGCGGCCACCGGGTCGGGGGCGAGCGCGGGGGCGGCGACCAGTAGCGGGTGCACCACGGACTCGGCGACCGAGCCCCACAGCGGGCGGTGGCCGAGCCTGGTGCAGGCGGCCAGGGTGTCCAGGGCCGGTGCCAGGTGGCCGCCGAGCAGCGTGGCGCCCGCGACGGCGAGCAGGGCGTGCTCGTCGGGCAGGGTGACCGTCCCGGGTGCGCCGGCCAGCGGGTCGCCGGGCAGCACCGCGACCGGCGGGTCGACCAGGGCGACGGAGAGCCGGTTGTCGCCGGGCCCGGGGCGGACCGCGGTGGCATCCGCGGTGGCCAGCGGCACCCGCCGGTTGAGCGCCCAGCCGAGCACGACCGGCGGCACGGCGCGGTGGGTGTAGGTCTTCCACAGCAGCGCCCCGGCCACGTGCCGCTCTGCGCCGCACTCCGCCATGACCGTGCCCAGCACCGCGTCGAGCCCGGTGGGGTCGGTGAGGTCGGCGGCGGGCCGCCACGGTGCCGGCGGCGGGCCGGGCAGCCGCAGGCCGGCCGGGTACGCGCCCGGGTGGGTCTCGGCGAGCAGCCCGGCCAGCGGCGCGAGCACGTCGGTGGTCAGCCCCGCGGTCGCCGCCACCGATCCCCCCGCTCACTTAGGTTTGCCTAACCTAAGGTTACGGAACGTAACTCAGTTGCTCAGTACCAGCGCGACCGGGTACCGCGCGAGCAGCCCGGACAACCGGACCGGCCCCGCCGGGTACGCCTGCCCGGTGAGCGCGTCCGTGGCGGCCCACGGCAGGGTGATGGTGGTGTCGGCCCAGCCGCCGCGGCGTACCTGGCCGACCGGCAGCCGGGTGGCCACCGTGATCGCCCCGCCGCGGTCGAATGCCACCACGTGCCCGGCCGCCGACCCCTCGGCGGGTACCGGCCGGTACCCGGTGAACAGCTCCGGGAGGTCCCGCCGGGACCGCAGCGCGCGCGAGGTGACCAGTAGCTTGGCCGCCCCGGAGGCGTCCACCGGCGGCAGCCAGCCGGCGTCGAGCCGGGCCAGCAGTTGCCGCCGCAGCGCGAAGTCCACCGGCCGCCGGTTGTCCGGGTCGACCAGCGAGTTGTCCCACAGCTCGGTGCCCTGGTACACGTCCGGCACGCCGGGCATGGTCAGCTGCACCAGCTTCTGGCCCAGCGAGTTGCTCCACCCGAACGGCGCGATCCCGGTGGCGAAGCGCGTCACGTCGGCGGACAGCGCCGGGTCGTCGTACACCGCGTCGACCGCTTCGTGCACCGCCCGCTCGAACGCCTGGTTCGGGTCGTGCCAGCTCGTCGAGGTGTCAGCCTCCCGGGCCGCCTTCTCGGCGTAGGCGTGCAACCGTTCGCGCTCGATCGGCCAGGCCCCGGCCACCGTCTGCCACAGCAGGTGCGCGAAGGAGCCGTCCGGGACCGGCGCGGCGGCCATCCAGCGTCGCACCGCGGCGGCCCACTCCTCCGGCATCTCGCAGAGCACCGCCAGCCGGGCGCGGACATCCTCGCTGCGCTTGGTGTCGTGGGTGGACAGCGTGGTCATCGTCTCCGGCCTGTCCACCTGCCGGGCGCGCGCCGTCGCGTGGAACTCCGCCACCGGCACGCCGAAGCTGGCCGGGTCGCCGCCGACCTCGTTCAGCGCGACGAAACGGGTCCACCGGTAGAGCGCGGTGTCCTCCATCCCCTTGGCCATCACCGCGCCGGAGACCTGCTGGAACCGGATCGCCAGCTCGTCCGCCGGGTCGCGCAGCCGGGGGAGCAGCCGGTCCAGCGACGGTCCGAGGTCCGGCCGCCGCAGGCGCGCCCGGTCCGCCGCCGCGTCCAGGTGCCCGGCGCCGGCCGGCAGGTACGAGCGGTACACGCTGAAGCTGGCCAGCAACTCGGCCAGCGCGTCCTGGCAGCCGTCCCCGGCGAGCCGCACCAGCCGGAGCAGCTCGGCCCGCAGCAGCACCGTCGCGACGCCGTGCTTGGCCTCGTGCGCCAACTCGGCCCAGTCCGTCGCGGCGCCGGTCAGCTCGGTGTCCAGGGCGGTGAACGCCGGCTCCGCCGCGGTGTCCACGAACAGGCCGCACACCTGGCGCAGCGCCTCGTACCCGGTGGTGCCGGCGACCGGCCAGTCGGGCAGCGTCTCGCCGTGCTCGAGGATCTTCTCCACCACCAGCCAGGCGTCCGGCGCCGCCGCGCGCAGCCGCCCCAGGTACCCGGCCGGGTCGCGCAGCCCGTCCGGGTGATCCACCCGGATGCCGTCCAGGGCGCCCTGTCCGTACCACCGCAGCACCTCGGCGTGCGTGCCGCGGAACACCGCCGGGTCCTCCACCCGCAGCCCCACCAGGGTGTTCACCGCGAAGAACCGCCGGTAGTTGATCTCGTTGTCGGCCCGCCGCCAGGACACCAGCCGGTAGTGCTGTCGCTCGTGCACCTGCTGCGGCGTGCCCTGCCCGGTGCCGGGCGCGATCGGGAAGCGGTGCTCGAAGTAGCGCAGCTCGCCGTCCTGGATCCGCAGGTCGTCGGTGGCCTGCGGACTGTCGTCGAGCACCGGCACCAGGATCGGCGCGCGCTCCCAGTCGATGTCGAACCAGCCCGCGTACCGCGACCCGCGGCCGAGCCGCAGCACGTCCCACCACGGCGGGTTGGCGGCGGGAACGGCGATGCCGGCGTGGTTCGGCACGATGTCCACCACCAGGCCGAGGTCGTTCCTGCGCAGCGCCGCCACCAGCCCCAGCCGGCCGGGCTCGCCGCCCAGTTCCGCGTTCACCCTGGAGTGGTCGACCACGTCGTACCCGTGCGCGGACCCCGGGGTGGCCTGCAGCAGCGGCGCCGAGTACAGGTGGGACGCCCCGAGCGCGGCCAGGTAGTCGGCCAGGTCCGCGGTGGCGGCCAGGTCGAAGTCCGGCCGGACCTGCACCCGGTAGGTGGCGCGCGGCGTCACCTCATACGACCCTGATCAGCACCAGCAGCGAGCGGGCCGAGACGGTGATCAGGCCGCCGGCGTCCGCGGTGGGCTGCTCCTGCGGCGGGTGGCCGTCCGCGGTGTCCAGCACCACCTGCCACTTCTCGGCGTACTCGGTCGGCGGCACGCCGAACCGGACCGGCCCGTGGTGGCCGTTGAAGCACAGCAGGAACGAGTCGTCGGTGATCCGCTCGCCACGGGAGTCGGTGTCCGGGATCCCGTCGCCGTTGAGGAACATCGCGACGCACCTGCCGAAGCTGACCTCCCAGGCCTCCTCCGACATCTCGGTGCCGTCCGGGCTGAACCAGGCGATGTCCCGGATCCGGGTGCCGGCCACCCGGCGGACCGGCCGGCCGTCGAAGAACCGCCGCCGCCGGAACACCGGATGCGCGCGCCGCAGCGCGGTCACCGCCCTGGTGAACTCCAGCAGGTGCTCGTCCACGTTCTCCCAGTCCACCCAGGTGATCTCGTTGTCCTGGCAGTAGCCGTTGTTGTTGCCGCGCTGGGTCCGCCCCAGCTCGTCGCCGTGCCCGATCATCGGCACGCCCTGGGACAGCAGCAGGGTGGCCAGGAAGTTGCGCCGCTGGTTGGCCCGCAGGGCCAGCACCTCCGGGTCGTCGGTCGGCCCCTCGACCCCGCAGTTCCACGAGCGGTTGTGCGACTCGCCGTCCCGGTTGCCCTCGCCGTTGGCCTCGTTGTGCTTCTCGTTGTACGAGACCAGGTCGGTGAGGGTGAAGCCGTCGTGGCAGGTCACGAAGTTCACCGACGCGACCGGCCGGCGTCCGGTCTGCTCGTACAGGTCAGCCGATCCGGTGATCCGCGCCGCGAACTCGCCCAGCGTCGCCGGCTCGCCCCGCCAGAAGTCGCGCACGGTGTCCCGGTACTTGCCGTTCCACTCCGTCCACAGCGGGGGGAAGTTGCCCACCTGGTAGCCGCCCGGGCCGACGTCCCACGGCTCGGCGATGAGCTTCGCCTGGCTGACGAACGGGTCCTGTTGCACCAGGTCGAAGAACGTGGCCAGCCGGTCCACGTCGTAGAACTCACGGGCCAGCGTGGCCGCCAGGTCGAACCGGAACCCGTCGACGTGCATCTCCAGGATCCAGTACCGCAGCGAGTCCATGATCAGCTGCAGCGAGTGCGGGTGCCGGACGTTCAGGCTGTTCCCGGTGCCGGTGTAGTCCATGTAGTACTCCGGCTGGTCGTCCACCAGCCGGTAGTAGGCGTGGTTGTCGATGCCGCGGAAGGACAGCGTGGGGCCGCGGTGGTTGCCCTCCGCGGTGTGGTTGTACACCACGTCGAGGATGACCTCGATGCCCGCCTCGTGCAGCGCCTTGACCATCGCCTTGAACTCGCCGACCTGCTGCCCGGTCTGGCCGGACGCCGCGTACCCGTTGTGCGGTGCGAAGAAGCCGATGGTGTTGTAGCCCCAGTAGTTGCGCAGCCCCCGCTCGACCAGCGCGTGGTCGTGCACGAACTGGTGCACCGGCAGCAGTTCGACCGCGGTGACCCCCAGCGTGGTCAGGTGCTCGATCGTCGCCGGGTGGGTCAGCCCGGCGTAGGTGCCGCGCAGCTCGGGCGGGATGCCGGCCTGCCGCTTGGTCAGCCCGCGCAGATGCGCCTCGTAGATCACCGTCTCGTTGTAGGCGCGGCGCGGCGGCCGGTCGTCGCCCCAGTCGAAGTACGGGTTGGTCACCACGCACTTGGGCATGTGGGGTGCGGAGTCCTGCTCGGACATGTCGTCGGGGTACTGGAGCTGGTACCCGAACAGCGACTCGTGCCAGTCGAGCTCGCCCTCGACCGCCTTGGTGTACGGGTCGATCAGCAGCTTGTTCGGGTTGCAGTGCAGGCCGGCCTTCGGGTCGTACCGCCCGTGCACCCGGAACCCGTACCGCTGCCCCGGCTGCAACCCGGGCAGGTACCCGTGCCAGACGAACGCGTCCACCTCGGGCAGCCGGACCCGGATCTCAGTGCCCGCCTCGTTGAACAGGCACAGGTCGACCGCTTCGGCCACCTCCGAGAAGACAGAGAAGTTGGTGCCCATGCCGTCGTAGACCGCACCGAGCGGGTATGCCGAACCCGGCCAGACCTGCATGCCGCTCCTCTCGTTTCCCCCGAACCTAGTGCAGCCCCAGGCGTGGCCCTCAAACCCCAAGTGGGCGAGATCACTCGCCGGGTGGACCGGTCACGGGCTCCGACGGCAGGTCCGTGCGGTGCTGGCAGTCGCACCAGGACGGGTCGCGCGAGATGGCGATGCACTCCTCGTGCCGCCGGTCGCGGCATGCCTGGCAGATCACCCTCCGAGTGTGCGCACTACGGCGCGGCGGCGCGACAGGGCGACCGTGCGCCCGTCGGACGCGCCGCCCGCCGTGCCGCCCGTCATGCCGCCCGCCGTGCCGAGGTCACACCTGCGGGATCCCAGCCGCCGCGGGGATCCGCTGTGCCGCCTGCCCACCGAAGATCGGGAACGGCGCCGGCACCAGCAGCTCCACGTTGCGGTCCTGCACCGCGCCGCGCCGGCCGTCCTCGCCGGGGACCGGCCGGGCGCGGGACTGCCAGTCGTTGCCGGCCAGCTCGCGGGAGAGCGCGGCCAGCGCCAGCGTGCTGTCCAGCCGCCCCTGGTTGGACTCCGGGGCCGCCGAGTCCACGACGGTGCCGAAGATGGACAGCGTGCCGTCCCCGTTGTCCACCAGCTCCACGATCCGGGACTGCTCCGGCCAGTCGATGTGCGCCGCGGTGTTGACCTCCCAGAACCCACCGGCCACCGGGCTCCCCGCCGGCCGGCGGTACGGCGTGACCTTGTTTCGGTGAGTGTGCCCGTTCACCCAGAGCACCACGTTGGGGAACCGCAGCAGCAGGTCGCGCACGGTGCCGCCGCCGTACCGGGCGGCGCTGCCGGGCGGAGCGGTCAGGTTGGTCATCGTGCCGATGGTGTGGTGGCTGAACAGCACGAACAGCCGGTCCTCCGCCCCGGTCCGCACCACGTTTCCGGCGGCGTCCAGGTGTCGGCTGCTGCCGGCGGCCAACTGCCGCTCGATCCAGGCCAGCTGCGTGCCGTCCACCGAGCCGTCCGCGCCGCCGTTCGGGTTGACCGTGTCCAGCACCAGGCAGCGCACCCGGCCGCGGTTGAAGGCGTAGTAGGCGTTGCCGGTGCGCAGGTTCCACCCGGTGAACCCGTGCCCGCGCGGCGTGCCGGAGGTGTTGAAGTGCTGCTGGATCGTCTCCAGCCGGGTCACGAACCGGCGCAGCGGGTCCGCGGTGACCTGCCGGCTCGGGCCGCTCATCAGGATCTGCAGGGCCCGCGGGTCCAGCGCCTGCAGCATCAGCGCCAGGTCGATGATGTTCACCTCGGGCCGGATGCCGACGATCTTGGTACTGCCGACGGCGATCGCCTGCAGCAGGTCCAGCGGCGGTAGGTTGCCCTGGATCAGCCCGTCGTGGTTGCCGTAGGCGGTGACCCACGGGATGTCCAGCCCGGCCGCGTGGAACGGCCGGCGCACCGCGTCCAGCAGGCCCGGCACGGTGGGGTACCCGAACACGGACCGCGGCAGGTCGTCGGACTGCCCGGGCGGGGTGCCCTCGGGGTGCCAGTACCGGGTGTCGTACGCGACCTGGTCCATCACCCCCTCGTACCGGGACAGGTCGCCGGAGTCGGGGCGCATCGGCTCGCCGTCCAGCAGGTCGATGTACCAGCGCAGCTCGTTGAACTGCAGGTTGTCGGTGTTGTCCCCGGTGGCCACCGCGAACGACAGCGGCAGCCCGGTCGCCGGCCCGCCGCGGATCTGGTTCACCGCGCGCACCATCGCGTCGGACACCTGCGCGGACATCAGCTCCTGGGAGCGGTAGGACGACTCGAACGGCAGCAGGCTGGCGAACGGGTTGTCCGGGTCGTCGTAGCGGTCCAGGTACTCAACCCGGGCCGGCGACTGGGTGTCCATCACGTGGATGTCGGTGAGCTGGGAGAAGGCCAGCAGTGCCCGGCGGTGCACGTGCCGGCGCTGCGCCGCGGCGGCGCCGGCCAACTCCGCGCGAAGCAGGTGCGGCTCGCCCGGGCCGGCCACGATCGGCCGGTACCCACCGGCGCCCGGCGCGCCGAGCAGCAGGGTGCGCTGCAGCGTGGTGCCGGCCGGATGCGGGATGCCCGGGTACGGGATGCCCCGGTACGCGGTGGCGCCCGCGCGGCGGGCCGGGAAGGCCTCGATGCCGCCGGCGGCGACGGCGGCCGCCCCGAGCACACCGGTCCGCAGCAGGTTACGACGGCTCAGCTCCATTGCAGGCCTCCGAGGGGTGGCGCGGCAATCAGACGCCCGAACGCTAGCGGCCTGCGGCCGATCCTGTCCCCGGCACGTCGCGGATTGTGGATAACTGGCGGCCCTGTGGATGCCGGCGGGATTTCGTCGTACCCACCTCGTACCGTGGACGGCGTGCGAACCAGTAGCGAGATCGTGCCCACCACCGGCCGCTTCGAGGTGGTCAGCGAGTTCCGGCCGTCCGGGGACCAGCCGCAGGCCATCGGCGACCTGGAGCGGCGGATCCGCGCCGGCGAACGCGACGTGGTGCTGCTCGGTGCCACCGGCACCGGCAAGTCGGCCACCACTGCCTGGCTGATCGAGCGGGTGCAGCGCCCGACCCTGCTCATCGAGCCGAACAAGACCCTCGCCGCGCAGATCGCCAACGAGCTGCGCGAGATGCTGCCGGACAACGCGGTGGAGTACTTCGTCAGCTACTACGACTACTACCAGCCGGAGGCGTACGTCCCGCAGACGGACACCTACATCGAGAAGGACTCCTCGATCAACGAGGAGGTGGAGCGGCTGCGGCACTCGGCCACCATGAGCCTGCTCACCCGGCGGGACGTGGTGGTGGTCAGCACCGTGTCCTGCATCTACGGCCTGGGCACCCCGTCGGAGTACGTCGAGCGGGCGGTGCGGCTGCGGCTGGGCGACACCGTCGACCGGGACCGGATCCTGCGCGACCTGGTCGGGGAGCAGTACACCCGGAACGACCTGTCGTTCAGCCGCGGCACGTTCCGGGTGCGCGGGGACACGCTCGAGATCTTCCCGGTGTACGAGGAGCTGGCCGTCCGGGTGGAGATGTTCGGCGACGAGATCGAGCGGCTGTACTACCTGCATCCGCTGACCGGCGAGGTGGTGCGGGAGACCGAGGAGGTCTTCGTCTTCCCGGCCACCCACTACGTGGCCGGCCCGGAGCGGATGGAGCGGGCGATCCGCGGCATCGAGGCGGAGCTGGTCGAGCGGCTGGCCGAGTTCGAGCGGCAGGGCAAGCTGCTGGAGGCCCAGCGGCTGCGCATGCGCACCACTTACGACGTCGAGATGATGCGCCAGATCGGCACCTGCTCCGGCATCGAGAACTACTCGATGCACATCGACGGCCGCACCCACGGCCAGCCGTCGTACACCCTGCTCGACTACTTCCCGGAGGACTTCCTGCTGGTCATCGACGAGTCGCACGTGACGGTGCCGCAGATCGGCGGCATGTACGAGGGCGACGCCTCGCGCAAGCGGATGCTGATCGATCACGGCTTCCGGCTGCCCTCCGCCGCGGACAACCGGCCGCTGCGGTGGGACGAGTTCGTCGAGCGCGTCGAGCAGACGGTGTACCTGTCGGCCACCCCGGGGTCGTACGAGCTGGGCAGGTCCGACGGGGTGGTCGAGCAGATCATCCGGCCGACCGGCCTGGTAGACCCCGAGGTGGTGGTCAGGCCGACGAAGGGCCAGATCGACGACCTGATCCACGAGATCCGGATCCGGGCCGAGAAGGACGAGCGGGTGCTGGTCACCACGCTCACCAAGAAGATGTCCGAGGACCTCACCGACTACCTGCTCGAGATGGGCATCCGGGTGCGGTACCTGCACTCGGAGGTGGACACGCTGCGCCGGATCGAGCTGCTGCGCGAGCTGCGCAAGGGCGACTACGACGTGCTGGTCGGCATCAACCTGCTGCGCGAGGGCCTGGACCTGCCGGAGGTGTCGCTGGTCTCCATCCTGGACGCCGACAAGGAGGGCTTCCTGCGCTCCGGCACCTCGCTGATCCAGACCATCGGCCGGGCCGCCCGCAACGTGTCCGGTCAGGTGCACATGTACGCGGACACGATCACCCCGTCGATGCGCAACGCGATCGAGGAGACGACCCGACGGCGGGCGAAGCAGGTCGCGTACAACACCGCGAACGGCCTGGACCCGCAGCCGTTGCGGAAGAAGATCGCCGACATCCTGGACGACATCTACCGGGAGGCCGACGACACCGAGCTGGTGGGCGGGTCCGGCCGCCAGCAGTCCCGCGGCAAGTCCCCGGTGCCGGGCACGTCCTCGCGGGGCAGGTCGGCAGGCGTTGTCGGCGTGGGTGCGCACGCCAAGGACCTGGCCGGGATGCCGCGCGCGGAGCTGGCCGACCTCATCCAGCAGCTTTCCGCGCAGATGCTCGAGGCGGCGCGCAACCTGCAGTTCGAGCTGGCCGCCCGGCTGCGCGACGAGATCGCCGAGCTGAAGAGGGAGATGCGCGGCATGGACGCCGCCGGCATCCACTGATCCGGGGCCGGCCAATGGGGGTGGGCTGATCCGGGGCCGGCCGATGCGGGGCCGGCCGATCCGGGACCGGCCGATCCGGGGTGGGGCTCGTCCGGGGTGGGCTGATCCGGGTCGGCTGATCGGCACGCATCGACCAGGGCCGACCGTCGCCCACCGTGGTCTGGGAGACTCGGCCGGCCGCCGCGCTGCGGTGACCTGGGCCGGTCAGAACTCCTCGAACAGGTACGGCAGGCTGGGCGGCGGGAACAGCGCGCGCAGCCGCTGCTGCACGGCCGGCCCGAGGTCACCCCAGTCGCGGACGGCGAACTCGGCTGGGTCGTACCCGCCGTACACCAGCGCGGTCAGGCCCTGCACGGTCAGGGTGGCGTCCGCGGTGCCGCCGGAGCCGACCGCCAGCGTGCCACTGTCGGCGGCCAGGGTGTAGACGCCGTCGTTCCACGGGCAGGTCGGGTCGGTGACCCGTACCGTGACCTCGCCGGTGCCGCAGCCGATCCCAGCCAGCCCAGGCACCGACAGCACGCGCGCCATGGGGGTGACGAAGTCGGTGCGCGAGGACACCATGGCCTCCAGGTCGTACAGCCAGTTCTCCACCAGGGTGCCGGGCGGCAGGCTGAGCGTGGCGGTGCGCACCTGGTCGACGTGCCGGGCCAGCCACTGCAGCAGCAGGTACCGGCCGGGGATGGTCAGTGCGAACACGCCGTCCGCGTGCAGGTCGCCGCGCCAGGCGTCGATGCGGTACGTCATCCCGGCCAGCACCGCCCCGTCGTCGCCGCGCGCCAGCGCCACCCACACGTCCTGCTCGCGCAGCCGGCCGGCCGCCGGCTCGCCGCGTAGCGCCATCCCGTGCACCCCCGGCTGGGCGCCGGCCAGCAGCTCGCGGTACGCCGGGTACCCGTCCGCCACAGGCAGCAGCTCCACCGAGCCGCCCAGGTCGGCCCGGAGCAGCGACGCGAGCGTGCGCGGGTCGAGGCTGGCGATGCGGAGCTGCGGCAGGCCGACGTATCCGAGCCGGCCGTAGAACGACTCGCGGAACGGGTACAGGCAGCTCACCGCGTCGCCGGCCTCCGCGCCCTCGGCGAGCAGCCGGTTCACCAGCTCGCGGGCGATGCCCTGCCGGCGGGCGGCCGGGTGCGACGCCACCGCGGCGATCGCCGACATCGGCCGGATCGCGCCGCGGACGTTCTGCGTCATCGGCAGCGCGGTGGCGGTGGCCCGCGGCTCGTCCCCGTCGAAGCCGACCAGCACCCGGCTGCCGGCAAGGTAGCCAACCGCGCGCCGCAGCCGGTCCGTGTCGGCGCCCGGCCCGTGCCGCGGCCGCGGTGAGGGCTCGAACGCGTACGCCCGCAGCGCGAACGCGGTACTCAGCAGCTCGTCCCCCTCGACCGGCCTGATCTCCACGGGTTGACCCTAGCCGCGGGTGATCCAGCCATCGGTGATCCAGCCGCGGGTGAGCCAGCCACCGGTGAGCCAGCCACCGGTGAGCCAGCCACCAGCCGCCGGTGATCCCCGGCAGCTGGTGATCCAGCCGGTGGTCCGGCCGCGCGCGATCACTGCAGGCAGAACTCGTTGCCCTCCGGGTCCTGCATCACGATCCAGTGGCCGGTGGCCTCCTCCACCTCGCGCAGCCGGGTGGCACCGAGCGCGGTCAGCCTCTCCTCCGCTGCGGTCACCCGGGCGCGGCGCTCCGCGTCGGGAGTGCCCCGGCCGCCGCCGACGTTCACATCCAGGTGCACCCGGTTCTTCACCGTCTTCGGCTCGGGCACCCGCTGGAACAGCAACCGGGGGCCGATGCCGGCGGGATCGACGGCCGCGGCGAGGTCGTCCCACCGCTCCTCGGGGATGCCCTCCTGGCGGGCCCAATCCTCCCAGCTCCCGAAGCCTTCCGGCGGCGGCTCGAGCTGGTATCCCAGCGCGGCCACCCAGAATTCGGCCAGCTTGCCCGGCCCGGCGCAGTCGAACGTCACCTGGAACCCGGTCGCCATCTCTATCCCTCCTCGAGCGTCGACCCGGACGCTAGACCACGGCACCGACACGACGGTGACATCCGCTACCCGGGGTGTCGCCGGGTAGCGGACGTGGGGGATACTGGATGGGTTCGTGGAGGGGAGTATCCCTTCGCGGCGGGGTCGTCATCACGGCATCTGCCCGGCCCCGTCGGTCCGGTGTCCGCCGGGCGGGAGAGACCTCCGGTGTCCTGACGTTGCTGTCTGCGCCGGAGGAGGATTGTGGAAGTCGCCACCTGGGTCTGGGCCCTGACCATGGTCGGGATGCTCGCCGTGCTCGCCGCCGACCTGTTCGTGGTCGACCGCAGGCCGCACGAGGTCGGGGTCGGGGAAGCGGCCCGCTGGGTGGCCTTCTACATCGCGCTGGCGGTCGGCTTCGGGATCGGGATCGGACACTTCGCCGGCGGCCGGTACGCGAAGGAGTTCTTCGCCGGGTACATCACCGAGTACAGCCTGTCGGTGGACAACCTGTTCGTCTTCGTGATCATCATGGGGGCGTTCGCGGTGCCCCGGATCCACCAGCACAAGGTGCTGCTGTTCGGCATCCTCACCGCGCTGATCCTGCGCGGGCTGTTCATCGCAGCCGGCGCCGCGGCGATCTCCGCCTTCGAATGGGTCTTCTACTTCTTCGGTGCCTTCCTGGTGTACACCGCGTACAAGCTGGCCACCGGCCACCAGGACGACGGGGACTACCGGGAGAACGGCGTGCTGCGGCTGGCCCGCCGGGTGCTGCCGATGACCGGGCGGTACCACGGGGCGAAGACCGTGGTGCGGGTGGGCGGCAAGCGGTACGTCACGCCGATGCTGGTGGTGATGATCGCGATCGGGACCACCGACGTGCTGTTCGCACTGGACTCGATCCCGGCGATCTTCGGGCTGACCAAGGAGCCGTACCTGGTCTTCACCGCCAACGTGTTCGCACTGATGGGGCTGCGGCAGCTCTACTTCCTGATCGGGGGCCTGCTCAGCCGGCTGGTGTACCTGAGCAAGGGCCTGGCGATCGTCCTCGGCTTCATCGGGGTCAAGCTGATCTTCGAGGCGATGGCCGCCAGCGGGGTGGACTGGGCGCCGCACATCGGCATCGAGCTGTCCCTGAGCGTGATAGTGGGTGTGCTCGCGGTGACCACACTGGCCAGCCTCGTCAAGGTCCGCCGGAATCCGGAGGCCGCCCGCCCCGCCCCGCTCAACACCCGCTGACCTCCCCGGCCGGCTGACCTCAATACGCGCTGACCTCGGCGTCCGCACGGGCGCGGGTGGCGGCAACCAGGTCGGCGTTGCGCTGGTCGGAGCCGGTGGCCCAGGCCTGGGCGTCCGCCGCGGACTCGCCCAGGTCGGTGCGCCGCCGGATCAGCCGGCCCAGCCGCACCTCCTCCGGGACGGTGACGTACCAGACCGCGTCAAGGCACGGGCGGACCAGGTGCCACGGCGGGTCGTCCAGCAGCAGGTAGTTACCTTCCGTGACCACCACCCGCACCTCGGGGCCGACCGGGATCTCGGCCGCGTACGACTCCTCGACCTCGCGGTGGAAGCGCGGCGCGTACACCGGGTGATCCAGCTCGGCGGCCACCCGGCGCAGCAGCGCCACGTACCCGTACCCGTCGAAGGTGTCCGGGGCGCCCTTGCGGTCCCGCCTGCCGAGCGCGGTCAGCACGGCGTTGGCCAGGTGGAAGCCGTCCATCGGCAGGTACGCCGCGGGCAGGCCGGCGTCGTCCAGCTCGCCCACCAGCCACCCGGCCAGCGTGCTCTTGCCGGCGCCGGGCGGCCCGGTCAGCCCGACCAGCACCCGCGGTCGTCCGGCCGCGAGCCGCCCGACTTCGGCCAGCATCCCGGCCCGGTCCAGCACTACACCGCACCCGAGACCGGCCGGCCGTCCATGAACACCGCCCGCACCCGCTTGTCCAGGGTGGCCAGCTCCCGCGGGTCACCCTCGACCAGCACCAGGTCGGCCCGCTTGCCCGGCTCCACCGAGCCGAGCTGGTCGGCCAGCCCGAGCAGCTCGGCCGCGGACAGCGTGGTCGCGTGCAGCACCTGCTCCGGGGTCATCCCGTGGTCGGCCAGCAGCGGCAGCTCGGCCAGGTTCTCCCCGTGCGGGGTCACCCCGGAGTCGGTGCCCATCGCGACGCGCACCCCCGCCGCGATCGCCCGGCGCACCGAGTCGTCGTGCTCCTCCATCACCATCCGGGCCTTGGCCAGCACGTTCGCGGCGATCGGCAGGCCGGCGTTCGCGGCCCGCTCGACCCCGCGCGGTGCGACCAGGGTCGGCACCAGCCAGGTGCCCGCATCGAGCATCATCCCGATCGCCTCGTCGTCCAGGTAGATGCCGTGCTCGATGGACCGGATGCCGGCCCGCACCGCCGCCTTGATGCCGTCGGCGGCCTGCGCGTGCGCCATCACGAAGATCCCGGCCGCGGTGGCCTCCTCGACCAGCACGGCCAGCTCGGAGTCCCGGAAGTGCCCGTGCCGCGGGTCGTCCCGCGGCGACAGCACCCCGCCGGAGGTGGCCACCTTGAGCACGTCGGCGCCGGCCCGGATCAGCTCGCGGACCTTCTGCCGCATCTGGTCCGGGCCGTCGACGATCCCGCTCGGCCGGCCGGGGTGGGGGCCGAAGAACGGCAGGGCGCAGCCCGAGGGCAGCCACGCGTCGGCGTGCCCGCCGGTCTGGCTGAGCATGGAGACGGCGATCTGCATCCGCGGCCCGCGGACCAGGCCGTTCGCCTGGGCGGTCTGGATGCCCAGATCCGCGCCGGCCGCGTCGCGTACCGAGGTGATGCCGACCGCAAGCGTCTTCTCCAGGTTCCGGGCGGCCTCGAAGAACTGCAGCGAGAACGGCCGGAAGGCGAGGTCCAGCGCACTGATGCTGCTGATGGTCACGTGCACGTGGCAGTCGAACATTCCGGGCAGCACGGTCAGCCCGGCGCAGTCCACCACCCCGTCGCCGTCCAGGCCGGCGCCGACCTCGACGATCCGGCCGTCCTCGACCACCACGTCGGCCCGGGCCGGTGCGGCACCCGTGCCGTCGAACACCTCGCCACCGGTGAACACTGTGCGGGTCACGCCCGCACGGTATGCCGTTCCGGTACGGCCCGTGGACGGTTTGCCCAGCTCTCTGACCGGGAACTGTCAAGATCGCAGGGGCTGAATCGGCAGCCTCCAAGTACTTAGAGACGCTAAGGTTCCGATACATGAAGCCTGCCGACCTGGCCTTGCTCCGCGTGCCCGGCGCGCCGACCCTCGCCCCGAATGGACGCTCCGCCGTGGTCGCGGTCACCCGCCTCGACCTCGACGCCGACGACTACCGCAGCCAGCTGTGGCTGGTGCCCACCGATGGGCGCGACGCGGCCCGGCCGCTCACCTTCGGTTGGCGGGACACCACGCCGCGGTACTCCCCGGAGGGCCGGTGGCTGGCGTTCCTGCGCGCGGCCAAGGACGGCAAGCCGCAGCTCGCGGTGCTGCCCGTCGAGGGCGGCGAGCTGCGCGTGATCACCGACCACCCGCTCGGCGTGGCCCAGCCGGTGTGGAGCCCGGACTCGACCCGCATCGCCTACGTGGTCCGGGTGCCGGAGCAGGGCCGGTACGGCACCGCCGAAGGGGTGAGCCCGGACAAGGAGGCGCCGCGCCGGATCAACACCCTGCAGTACCGGCTGGACAACCTCGGCTTCACCCTGGACCGCTGGCAGCACGTGTTCGTGGTGGACCCGTTCGCCGAGGAGCCGGTGCCCGAGCAGGTGACCAGCGGTGACTACGACAACGAGCACCCGGCGTGGACCCCGGACGGCAGGCGGATCGTGTTCAGCTCACGCCGGCACGCCGGGCGGGACCGCGACCTGGTCAGCGACGTGTACAGCATCGCCACGGACGGCTCCGACCTGCGCCGGCTCACCGACACCACCCGGTACGTGTCGTACCCGGCCGTGTCTCCGGACGGCCGCACCGTGTACTTCGTCGGCGGGGATCTGGGCGGTACCGGCCGCGACTTCGCCGGCCGAAACCTCGGGCTGTTCTCGGTGCCGTCGGACGGGTCCACGCCGCCGCGCCGGCTCACCGACGCCGAGACCGTGCACCTGGCCGACGTCATCACGCCGCCGGTGGTCACCAACGACGGTGTGCTGGTCGAGGTGGAGAACCGGGGCGCGGTCGAGCTGCGGCAGGTCTGCGCGGACGGCCCGGATCGGGTGCTCGTCGCCGGGCCGCGCCAGGTGGCCGGGCACGCCCGGGCGGGCGGCGTGCTGGTGGCGACGGTGGTCGACCCGCTGTCGGCCGGCGAACTGGTGGTCCGGGACGGGGACGGCGAGCGGGTGCTCACCACGTTCGGGTCCGAGTTCGCCACGAATGTCGACACCAGGCCGATGGAGGAGATCACCGGCACCGCGCCCGACGGGTACCCGGTGCACGGTTGGGTGGTACGGCCGTCCGGCCAGGGGCCGCACCCGGTGTTGCTGATGATCCACGGCGGGCCGTTCGCGCAGTACGGCTGGCGGTTGTTCGACGAGGCACAGGTGTACGCCGGTGCCGGGTACGCGGTGGTGATGGGCAACCCGCGAGGCTCGTCCGGGTACGGCCAGACGCACGGGCGGTACATCGTCGGCGACGTGGCGGAGCGATCCGCCGCGGACCTGCTGGCCCTGCTGGACGAGGCGCTGACCGCCGACGACCTGGACGGCGACCGGATCGGGGTGCTGGGCGGGTCGCACGGCGGGTACATGACCGCCTGGCTGGCCGCCCGCACCGACCGGTTCCGGGCCGCGATCCCGGAGCGGGGGGTCTACGCCGTGGACAGCTTCGTCGGCTCCAGCGACATCGGCTGGTGCTTCGCCGAGGAGTTGTACGGCGCCGATCCCGCGGCCCAGGCCCGGCAGAGCCCGCTGAGCTACGCCGACAGGATCGACATCCCGGTGCTGATCATCCACGCCGAGCACGACTGGCGGTGCCCGGTGGAGCAGGCGCAGCGGCTGTACGTGGCGCTGACGATGCGCGGCGTGCCGGTGGAGCTGCTGCTGTTCCCGGCTGAGAGCCACGAGCTGTCCCGCTCCGGGCTGCCCAGCCACCGGGTCGCACGGTTCGGTGCGATCCTCGACTGGTGGGCCCGTCACCTGCAGTGAGGGGCGCGGCGGTGTTGATCGAACGGAGGGTGCGGGGCGGAATCGTCGACGGGTCGATCACGGTGCTGTTCCGGCAGTGGCGGCGCCCGCAGGTGGTGGCCGGCCGGCGCTACCGGACGACGGCCGGCATCCTGGACATGCACGCCGTGGACCTGATCACCCCGGCGGACATCTCCGACGCCGACGCGCGGGCGGCCGGGTACCCGCAAGCGGGGGAGGTGCTGGCCGACCTGCGCGGGCCGGCCGACGTGCCGCTGTACCGGCTGCGCTTCAAGCGGGTGGACGGGCCGGACCCGCGGGACGTGCTGGCCTACACCGATGAGCTGACCGACGCCGACGTCGCCGAGCTGGACCGCCGGCTGGACCGGATGGACCGGCACAGCACGCACGGCGCGTGGACCCGGGCGGTGCTGGCCGCGATCGCCGCTCGGCCGGGGGTGCGGGCGGCCGAACTGGCGGCCGGGTTCGGCCGGGAGGTGTTCGCGTTCAAGAACGACGTGCGGAAGCTCAAGGCGCTGGGGCTGACCCTCAGCCTGGAGGTCGGCTACAAGCTGGCGCCCCGGGGCGAGGAGTACCTGCGCCGGGTCGGGCGCGGCCGGCTCGGGACCTCGGAGGACGGCAACGGCCCGCACGCGGACGACGGTCGCGGTTCGGCGTCGGCCGACGGTCGCAGTCCGCCCTCGGACGACGGTCGGGGTCCGGCGTCGGAGGACGGGCAGCGGTGAGGTCAGGGAACCGTCCCGCGCGGTGCCACCCAGGCCGTCGGCTGCCCGGTCACGGACGCGATCAGGTCGTAGTCGGCGTCGTAGTGCAGCACCGTGGCACCGCCGACCTCGGCGCACGCCGCAATGAGCAGGTCCGGGATCGACGCGCCGCGATGCCGCGACGTCTTCGCCAGCTCCGCCTGCACCTCCACCGCCCGGGCGGTCACCTCAGGGGTGATGGGCAGCGAGCTCAGGGTGGCCTGATACCGGCGCAGCCGCTCATAGTCGGCGGGGGACCGCGCGCTGAAGAGAACCTCCAGGTCGGTGATGTCACACGTGGCGGCGCCTCCCGCGTCGAACAGCGGTGTGATCAGCTTCGCGACCGCCTCGTCGCGGGGTGCCCGCGCCAGCACGCTCTTGTCGCAGAGGTAGAGCCAGCGCCTTCTCATCTCCAGGCCTTGCCCATGATCTCCGGATCGCTGAGATCGGGGCTGCCCTCGGTGGTCCAGAACTCAGCAGCCTCCAGCCGGGCGCGGCGCGCGGCCACCTCGCGCAGCGCAGCGTTGATCGTGTCCTTCTTGGTCGCCGTACCAAGCTCCTCCATCGCGGCCTTGAGCGCGTCCTCGTCCACGTCCACCAGGGTTTTCGCCATCGTCGTCACGTCCCGAACGGTATAGATCGTAGGCCGCATCTGGATATACGCCGAGGTTATCACCAACCGTGTACGCCAGGGTGATCAAGACCACGGGGCGGTGGGTGTAGGACTGTTGCCGGATCGACCGCGTCGAAGGGAGTGTCGTGTGCCACAGCGATGACAGCCGGCCGCCGGGACCGCCGGAGCCGGGGGAGGTGGCCGAGCACGGCCCGGTGGAGCTGACCTCCGCGGACGGCACCGTGTTCTCGGCGTACCGGGCGGAGCCGGCCGAGCCGAACGGCCGGAACATGGTCGTCCTGCCGGATGTCCGCGGGCTGCACCCGTTCTACCTGGCGCTGGCGGAGCGGTTCGCCGAGGCAGGGTTCCGCACGGTGGCGATCGACTACTTCGGGCGGACCGCGGGCACCGGCACCCGGGACGACGGCTTCGACTGGCAGCAGCACGTCCCGCAGGTCAGGCCGGGCAACGTGGCCGCCGACGTGGCGGCGGCGAAGGCGTTGATGGACGGGGCCGGGTCCGCCGCGCCGGCGTTCAGCGTGGGGTTCTGCTTCGGTGGCAGCCACTCCTGGCGGCTGGCCGCGACGGACCTCGGGCTGGCCGGCTCGATCGGGTTCTACGGCAAGCCGGCGATGATCGAGGACGTGCTGCCGGACCTGAACCGCCCGCTGCTGATGCTCATCGCGGGCGCCGACCAGGCCACCCCGCAGGAGGAGTTCCAGGCGCTGGACCGGCGGCTGACCGAGCTGGGCAAGGAGCATGAGATGCACGTGTACGAGGGCGCGCCGCACTCGTTCTTCGACCGCTCCTTCGCGCAGTGGCAGGAGGCCTGCGCGGACGCGTGGCGGCGGATCCTCGACTTCACCGCGCGGTACGGCTGAACCGCGCGGCCGGGCGCGGGGTGGTTCAGGAGGCGATCAGCCAGACCGCCACGCCGGCGAGCGCCAGCGCCAGCAGCACCAGCGCGACCAGGATGCGCGGGTCGCCGCGTCGCCGGGCAGCGGGCTCCGGACCTGCCGCGAACCGGCGGAACATCTGTGTGCTGGCAATCGGGTCGATGTCGTCCTCGGGCATGGCGCCGAGCGTATCCAACCCCGCCGCGGCGACCCGCGCGGCATGCCGCCGGCGCCCGATGTGCGAAGCTGGGATCGGGAGGATCATGACGAACCGGGGGAGTGGCGTGACCGACGAGCGGGGAGTGTCCGGGGCGCCGTGGGTCGCGGTTCCCGCGGCCGTCGCGGGTGCACTGGTGGTCGGCGACGCGTTGACCTGGGCGCCGGGCGGCCGGCTCTACCGCGCGGTCGATGGCGTCACCCCGGTGCACTTCGCCCGCGGGTACACCCTGCTGTTCGGCCTGATGCTGCTGGTGGCGGCGCGCGGCCTCGGCCTGCGGCGGGTACCGCACCCGGCCAAGGTGCGGGCCGCGCTGCGGCTCGGCGCGCTGGTGTTCGGGCTCGCGGTGGCCGCCGAACTTGCCGCCGCGGCGGTCCGCCGCCTCGGCGGCCAGTCGCACGTCTCCGCCGCGGTGGGCACGTTCCTGCTGCTCGGCGCGCTGGTGGCGCTGTCGGTGGTGTTCTCCCCGGCCCCGGCGCCGCCGCCGGGCACCGAGGCGGAACGGCGGGCGGTGGCCGCGCTGGTCCAGCACCCGGACACCGATTCGCTGGCCCCGTTCGCGCTGCGGCGGGACAAGGCGTACGTGGTCAGCCCGGACGGCCGGGCCGCGATCGGGTACCGCGTGCTGGCCGGCACCGCGGTGGCCGGCGGGGACCCGGTGGGCGCGCGGGTCTCGGCCGGCTCGGCGATCGAGGCGTTCGTGGCGCACTGCGAGCGGTCCGGCTGGCGGGTCGCGGTGCTCGGCGCCAGCGACGCGGCGGTGGAGCTGTGGCGGTCGCACGGGCTGCGCCCGATCGGGATCGGCGACGAGGCGGTGCTCGACGTGGCCCGGTTCGAGCTCGCCACCCGGCGGATGCGCAACGTCCGGCAGGCGGTCAACCGCACCCACAACTTCGGGGTGACCACGCAGGCGTACCCGGCGGCCGAGCTGCCGGACGAGGTCCGGGCCGAGCTGCGGACTGTCGTCCGGGCGTGGCTGGGCCGGGTGGGCGAGCGCGGGTTCTCGATGAACCTGGACGACCTGGTGGACAGTCGCCGCCCGGAGTGCGTGATGGTGGTGGCCCGGGACCGGGACGGCCGCCCGGTGGGCTTCCAGCGGTACGCCCTCTGCGCCGACGGGCGGACGCTCACCCTGGACGCCATGCCGCGGCTGCACGGGGCTCCCAACGGCGTCAACGAGCGGCTGATCGTGGACACTGTGGGCTACGCCCGCGAGCAGGGCGTGACCACGCTGTCGCTCAACTTCGCCGCGTTCCGCCGGCTGCTGGAGACCCGCGCGCGCACACCGCGGGAGCTGCTCGGCTACCGCGTGATGCGGCTGCTCGACCCGCTGATCAGGCTGGAGCCGCTGTACCGGTTCAACGCCAAGTTCCGCCCGGACTGGCAACCGCGCAGCGTGCTGGTCGGATCCCGGCTCGGGCTCGGCTGGGTGATGCTTGCCGCGGTGGGGATGGAGTTCGCGCTGCCGTACGACCGGGCGCACTCGGTACGGCTCCGGCCGCGGCCGGAGTCCGACGCGGGCCCGGTGCGCGGCGCGTGCGCCGAGGAGTCCTGAGCGGGGCACCGCTGGTGCCGGAGCGCCCGCCCCTTGCGATCAGTGCCGGTCAGCGCGCTGGACGCGGATCCCGGTGACGCGGGCGATCGTGTCGAAGTCGGCGTCCAGGTGCAGCACGGTCAGATCCCACGCTTGCGCTGTGGCGGCGACGAGGAGATCGACGACGGAGGGCCCCTTGTGCTGGCCGAGGTCCACCAGGTCGTCCTGGGTGCGTTCGACGAATCGCCACGCGCTCTCCGGCATCGGGTGCCACACGAACAGCGAACGCAGGGCGGTCCGGAGCTGGTCCCTGTCCGCCTTGCTCCCGGCCGCCCGGACGAGCTCCGCCTCGACCACCGGGCAGACGCCGACGAGTCCGGCCTGCACCCTGTCCTGCCAGTGGGGGACCACGTCGCGGCCGCGCCGCAGCCGCACCACCATGGAGGTGTCGGCCAGATAGGCCACGGCGTCAGGTCTCCCGCCGCGAGTGGTCGTCCGCCTCGTCCTGCTCGATCAGGTCGAGGTCGAGCCGGCCGAGCAGCTCACGGAAGGAGTCCAACGCCTGCGCCCGCCGGTCCGCGTCGATGGCCGACGCCAGTTCCAGGGCGGCGTTGACCGTGTCCCGCTTCGTGCCGGTACCCAGCGATCGCTGCGCGCGGGTCAGCATCTCGTCGTCGATGTCGATAACCGTTCGGGTCATACATACAGGCTACCAGCGAGATATCAATACATCATCAGCAAGGTGCGCGGCGGAGCTCGGAACGCGAGATCGGCCCGAGGTCACCTCGCTGGGTCGCGCCGCGACGGAGGTTGCCGGGGCCGGCCGGCTACTACGGGGCGGTGCTCCACTACGACGCCGACTACGAGCTGATCGGCAAGGTAACCGGCCCGCCGTGCGAGTGGGTGGTGCCCCGCGGCACGGCAGATTGAGCTACCAGCCCCGGGTGCGCCACGCCGGGATGGAAGGCCGCTCGGCGCCCAGGGTGGTGTCCGCCCCGTGACCGGGGTACACCCAGGTCTCATCCGGCAGCGCGCCGAAGACCCGCTCCTCCAGGTCGTCCATGAGCTGGGCGAACCTGGCCGGGTCCTGCTGGGTGTTGCCCGGTCCGCCCGGGAACAGCGAGTCGCCGGTGAACAGGTGCGGGTGGCCGGCCGGGTCGTCGTACAGCAGCGCGACCGACCCCGGAGTGTGGCCGCGCAGGTGGATCACCCGGAGCGTGCAGCGGCCGACCTGGACCTGGTCGCCGTGCTCGACCAGCTCGTCGGTCGGCACCGGCAGCGGGCCGGCGTCCAGCGGGTGGGCCACCGTCCTGGCGCCGGTGCGGGCCACCACGTCGGCCAGTGCCTGCCAGTGGTCGGGGTGCCGGTGGGTGGTGATGACCCGGGCCAACGGCAGCTCGTCGCCGACCAGCTCGATCAGCCTCCGCGCCTCGTTGGCCGCGTCGATCAGCACGCCCTCGCCGGTGGTCTCGCAGCGCAGCAGGTAGGCGTTGTTGTCCAACGGGCCGACCGCGATCTTGCTGATGTTCAGCTCGGGCAGCTCCCGCTCCTGGGCCGGACCGCCGACCTTCACGTCTCCGGTGTACGTCACCCGCCAATCGTGCCCGATCGCGGCCGGAACGTCGCGGACACCACGGTCGTTGTCGGGGCAGCCCGGGCTGGCAGCCGGGTCCGGCAGCCAGTGAGGGGGGTCGCCGTGATGAGCGACAGCGGATACCTGACCGACCCGGTGGAGCCGCGCGAGCCACCGCCGGACGACGCGCACCACGCGTTCGTGGATTGGGAGCACGAGGAGCTCAGCCTGGACAAGCCGATCGTGATGTTCCCGATGCGGGAACGGCCGCTGCCGCCGCTGCGCGCGGCGGAGACCGGCCAGGCCGACTGAGGCTGGATGCGTCGGTCGGCGGCCGGAGACACTTTTGTCAGGGCCCTCTCCTACAGTGGGTCCGACCGGCCCACCCTCGACCGAGAGAAGCCCGTGGCTGACCGTCTGATCGTGCGCGGCGCACGCGAACACAACCTCAGAGATGTTCATCTGGACATGCCTCGCAACAGCCTGATCGTGTTCACCGGGCTGTCCGGGTCGGGCAAGTCCAGCCTCGCGTTCGACACGATCTTCGCCGAGGGCCAGCGTCGCTACGTGGAGTCGCTGTCCGCCTACGCACGGCAGTTCCTCGGCCAGATGGACAAGCCGGACGTTGACTTCATCGAGGGCCTGTCGCCGGCGGTGTCCATCGACCAGAAGTCGACCAGCCGCAACCCGCGGTCCACCGTCGGCACCATCACCGAGGTGTACGACTACCTGCGGCTGCTGTACGCGCGGATCGGCAAGCCGCACTGCCCGGTCTGCGGCGAGCTGATCTCCCGGCAGACCCCGCAGCAGATCGTGGACCGGGTGCTCGACCTGCCCGACGGCACCCGTTTCCAGGTACTGGCACCCGTGGTCCGCCAGCGCAAGGGAGAGTACGTCGACCTGTTCGCCGAGCTGCAGACAAAGGGCTACTCGCGGGTCCGGGTGGACGGCGTGGTGCACAGCCTGACCGAGCCGCCGAAGCTGAAGAAGCAGGAGAAGCACAGCATCGAGGTGGTGGTGGACCGGCTGGCGGTGAAGGCGTCCGCCAAGCGCCGGCTGACCGACTCGGTGGAGACCGCGCTGGGGCTGGCCGGAGGTTTGGGCCTGGCCGGCGGGGTGATCGTGCTCGATTTCGTGGACCTGCCCGAGGACGATCCGCACCGCGAGCGCCGGTTCTCGGAGAACTTCGCCTGCCCGAACGACCACCCGCTGTCGATCGAGGCGTTGGAGCCGCGCACGTTCTCGTTCAACTCCCCGTTCGGCGCCTGCCCGGACTGCACCGGCCTGGGCACCCGCAAGGAGGTGGACCCCGAGTTGGTGGTGCCCGACCAGGAGCGCAGCCTGGAGGAGGGCGCCATCGCACCGTGGTCGGTCGGCCACACCACGGAGTACTTCGGCCGGCTGCTCAGCGCGCTCGCCGACACCGTGGGGTTCCGGATGAACACCCCGTGGGAGCGGCTGCCGGCGGTGGCGCAGAAGGCGGTGCTGTACGGGCACGACACCCAGGTGCACGTGCGTTACCACAACCGGTACGGCCGCGAGCGGTCCTACTACGCCAGCTACGAGGGCGTGGTGCCGTGGATCGAGCGGCGGCACTCGGAGACCGACAGCGACTACAGCCGGGAGAAGTACGAGGGCTACATGCGCGAGGTGCCGTGCCCGGCGTGCGGCGGCTCCCGGCTCAAGCCGGAGGTGCTGGCGGTCACCATCGGGCACCCCGAGGAGGGCGACCGGTCGATCGCCGACCTGGCCGCGCTGTCCATCGGCGAGGCGGCGCAGTTCCTGGCCGGCCTGACGCTGTCCGACCGGGACCGGATGATCGCAGAGCGGGTGCTCAAGGAGGTGCACGCCCGGCTCGGCTTCCTGGTCGACGTGGGGTTGGACTACCTCTCGCTGGACCGGCCGGCCGCCACCCTGGCCGGCGGCGAGGCGCAGCGCATCAGGCTGGCCACCCAGATCGGCTCGGGCCTGGTCGGCGTGCTCTACGTGCTGGACGAGCCGAGCATCGGCCTGCACCAGCGCGACAACCACCGGCTGATCGAGACCCTGCTCCGGCTGCGCGACCTGGGCAACACGCTGATCGTGGTCGAGCACGACGAGGACACCATCCGGACCGCCGACTGGGTGGTGGACATCGGCCCGGGCGCCGGCGAGCACGGCGGCCGGATCGTGCACAGCGGCACGGTGGACGGGCTGCTGGCCAGCGCCGAGTCGCTCACCGGGGCGTACCTGTCCGGCCGGCGCGCCATCGCGTTGCCGCAGCGGCGGCGACCGCAGGCCAAGGGCCGGGCGCTGGTGGTCGAGGGCGCCCGGGAGCACAACCTGCGCGGCATCGACGTGTCGTTCCCGCTGGGCTGCTTCGTGACCGTGACCGGCGTGTCCGGGTCCGGCAAGTCCACCCTGGTGAACGACATCCTCTACACGGCGCTGGCCAACCAGATCAACGGCGCCAAGCTGGTGCCCGGCCGGCACCGGCGGGTCCGCGGGCTGAGCGACGTGGACAAGGTGGTGGGTGTCGACCAGTCGGCGATCGGCCGCACCCCACGGTCCAACCCGGCCACCTACACCGGCGTGTTCGACCACATCCGCAGGCTCTTCGCCAGCACCACCGAGGCGAAGATCCGGGGGTACCAGCCGGGCCGGTTCTCCTTCAACGTCAAGGGCGGCCGCTGCGAGGCCTGCGCCGGCGACGGCACCATCAAGATCGAGATGAACTTCCTGCCGGACGTCTACGTGCCGTGCGAGGTCTGCAAGGGAGCCCGGTACAACCGGGAGACCCTGGAGGTGCACTACAAGGGCAAGACAGTCGCCGAGGTGCTGGACATGCCGATCGAGGAGGCGGCCGGCTTCTTCGAGGCCATCCCGGCCATCCACCGGCACCTGGCCACCCTCGTCGACGTCGGCCTCGGGTACGTGCGGCTCGGCCAGCCGGCGCCCACCCTCTCCGGCGGCGAGGCGCAACGGGTCAAGCTGGCCAGCGAGCTGCAGAAGCGGTCCACCGGCCGGACCGTGTACGTGCTGGACGAGCCGACCACCGGCCTGCACTTCGAGGACGTGCGCAAGCTGCTCGGGGTGCTGCACAGCCTGGTGGACAGGGGCAACACGGTGATCGTGATCGAGCACAACCTGGACGTGATCAAAACCGCGGACTGGCTCATCGACATGGGTCCCGAGGGTGGCTCGGGCGGCGGCATCGTGGTCGCCGAGGGCACCCCGGAGTCGGTGGCCGGCGTCGAGGCCAGCCACACCGGAAGGTTCCTGCGGAAGGTGCTCGGCCCGCTGCCGGCGCCGGCGAGGAAGCCGAGGCGCGTCGTGGCGGGCTGAGCGGCCACCTATCGGTACGGCCCAGCACCCGGCACGATGGAGGTGGTGTGCGCCGGAGAACGGGGCCGAGCGCAGCAGGGAGGCCACATGAGCCAGTACGACCTGGTGGTGCTGGGGTCCGGCCCGAGCGGGCAGAAGGCGGCCATCGCCGGGGCGAAGCTGGGCCGCCGGGTCGCCATGGTGGAGCGGCGGCACATGATCGGTGGGGTGTGCATCCAGACCGGCACCATCCCGTCCAAGACGCTGCGAGAGTCGGTGCTCTACCTGACCGGGCTGAGCCAGCACGAGTTCTACGGGCAGGGGTACCGGCTCAAGGACAACATCACGTTCGAGGACCTCACCTCGCGCACCACCCACGTGGTCGGCCGCGAGGTGGACGTGATCCGCAGCCAGCTCTCCCGCAACCGGGTCGCCCTGCTGCAGGGCAGCGCCCGGTTCAACGGCCCGCACGAGATCGCCATCGAGGGCGACGACGACAACGAGACGCACGTCACCGGGGAGAAGGTGATCATCGCGGTGGGCACCCGGCCGGCCCGGCCGCCCAGCGTGGATTTCGACGGGCGCACCATCGTGGACTCCGACCAGGTGCTCGACCTGGACCGGATCCCGGCCACCATGGTCGTGGTCGGCGGCGGCGTGATCGGCATCGAGTACGCCTCGATGTTCGCCGCGCTCGGCACCAAGGTCACGGTGGTCGAGCGGCGGGAGCGGATGCTCGAGTTCTGCGACCTGGAGGTGATCGAGGCGCTGAAGTACCACCTGCGCGACCTGGCCGTGACGTTCCGGTTCCGGGAGTCGGTGGCCCGGGTGGAGCGGCACGGCGCCGGCACCCTGACCTACCTGGAGTCCGGCAAGAAGATCCCCGCGGACGTGGTGCTCTACTCGGCCGGCCGGCAGGGGGTGACCGAGAACCTGGCGCTGGAAAAGGCCGGGCTGTCCGCCGACGCCCGCGGCCGGATCGAGGTGGACGACCACTACCGGACCGCGGTGGCGCACATCTACGCGGTCGGCGACGTGATCGGCTTCCCTGCGCTGGCAGCCACCTCGATGGAGCAGGGCCGCCGCGCGGCGTACCACGCCTTCGGCGAGCCGGTGCGCGGCGAGATGGGCACGCTGCAGCCGATCGGGATCTACACCATTCCGGAGATCAGCTACGTGGGGAAGACCGAGGACGAGCTCACCGAGGCCTCGGTGCCGTTCGAGGTGGGCGTCGCGCGGTACCGCGAGCTGGCCCGGGGCCAGATCCTCGGCGACTCCTACGGCATGCTCAAGCTGCTGGTGCACGCCGAGGACCGCACCCTGCTCGGGGTACATGTGTTCGGCACCGGCGCCACCGAGTTGGTGCACATCGGGCAGACCGTGATGGGCTGCGGCGGCACCGTGGACTACCTGGTGGACGCGGTGTTCAACTACCCGACGCTGGCCGAGTCGTACAAGGTGGCCGCGCTGGACGCGATGAACAAGATGCGCGCGGTGGCCCAGCTCGCGCTGTGACCGGCGCATTACTCGGTTGCCCAGGGCCTGACCGCCGAGGTCCCATCACGGGGTGTCCCTCGCTCCCTACCGTCGTGTCCTCGCCCTGCCCGGAGTCCGGGCGCTGACACTGCTCATGCTGCTGGCCCGCGTCCCGGTGGCGGCCGGCGGCATCGTGCTGACCCTGTACGTGGTGCTCGGGCTGCACCGCGGGTACGGCGCGGCCGGCCTGGTGGCCGCCGCCAGCACGATCGGACTGGCGATCGGCTCGCCACTGATGGGCCGGATCGCAGACCGCCGGGGGCTGCGCGCCATGCTCGCGCTGTCCGTCGCAGCCGAGGCCGCGTTCTGGTTCAGCCTGCCGCTGCTGCCGTACCCCGCGCTGCTCGCCTCAGCGCTGGTCAGCGGGGTGTTCGCGCTGCCGGTGTTCGGGGTGGCCCGGCAGGCCCTGACCGCGCTGGTGCCGGAGGACCAGCGGCGCACCGCGTTCTCGCTGGACTCCATCTCGGTGGAGGGGTCGTTCGCCCTCGGGCCGGCGGTGGGCGTGCTGGTCGTCACGGCGGCGTCGCCAACCGTGGCGGTGCTGGGCACCGGCGCGGCCACGGTAGCGGCCGCGCTGGCGCTGTACGCGATGAACCCGCCCACCCGCAGTGAGGCCGAGCTGCGTGAGCCGGGCGAGGTGCCGCCGCGGCGGAGCTGGCTGACCCCGGCGCTGCTCGGCGTGCTCGTCGCGGCCAGTGGGGCGACCCTGGTGCTGTCCGGCACCGACGTCGCGCTGGTGGCCAGCCTGCGCGAGGCGGGCGAGCTGCAGCTGACCGGCGTGGTGTTCGGCGCCTGGTGCGTCGCCTCGGCGGTGGGCGGGTTCGTGCACGGCGCGGTCCGGCGCTCGCTGCCGCCGGTGGTGCTGATGGGCCTGCTCGGCGCGCTCACCATCCCGATCGGGCTGGCTCACCAGTGGTGGGTGCTCGCGCTGGCGCTGCTGCCGGCCGGCGCCCTGTGCGCGCCCACGGTGGCGGCCACCGGGGAGGCGGTCAGCCGGCTGGCCCCGGCGGCGGTCCGCGGCGAGGCGATGGGCCTGCAGGGCTCCGCGCTCACCGTCGGGTCCGCGCTGGGGGCACCGCTGGCCGGCACGGTCATCGACCACTCCTCTCCGGCCTGGGGGTTCGCGGTGGCCGGCTGCTGCGGCGTGCTGGTCGCGGTGACCGGCGGGCTGGCACTGCTGCGCTCGTCGCGGCCACCCAGCCCGGAGCGCGTCCCCTCTGACGCGGTCGCCGGCGGCCCCTGACCCGCTCGAGCAACGCGAAGCGACATGGCACATCTCGCGTCGGGTGACCACGAGATGTGCCATGTCGGACACCTGCGGGGCGAGTCAGGCGTCGGGGCGGGCGGCTCAGGCGGGCGGGTCAGGAGGGCGGTCAGGCGGGCCGGTCAGGCGGCGCCAGCGGCGCGGGGCGAGCGGGGCGGGGCCGGCGGGTCACGGGGCCGGCGGGTCACGGGGCCGGCGGGTCAATCGGAACCCGCGTGTCCGGCGGGGCCGGCGTGTCAGGCGGGGCGGTCAGGCGGGCTGGATCGGCTCGTCGGCGGCGGTGCGGTGCGGCACCGGGCGGGTGTCCGGCGTGGCCGGGATGGTGCCCATCCGCCCGGCCTGGAAGTCCTCGACCGCCTGGATGATCTCCGCCCTGGTGTTCATCACGAACGGGCCGTACCGGGCGACCGGCTCGCGGATCGGCAGTCCGCCGAGGACCAGGATCTCCCATCCGGCCGAGGCGGCGACCGGCTGGCTGTCGGCGGCCTGCACCGACAGCGCCTCACCGGCACCGAGCACCGCGAGCTGGCCCTCGTCCAGCGGCCGCCCCTGCGGGCCGACCCGGCCGCGGCCGGCCAGCACGTACACCAGCGCGTTGAAGTCGGCCGGCCACGGCAGCTCCAGCCGGGCGCCGGGGCTGACGGTCGCGTGCAGGTAGGTGATCGGGGTGTACGTCCGCCCCGGGCCCTGGTGCCCGGCCAACGAGCCGGCGATGATCCGCACCAGTGAGCCGCCGTCCGCGCTGGACAGCAGGGTCACGTCCCGCGCCTGGATGTCCTGGTACCGCGGCGGCACCCACTTCTGCGCCCGCGGCAGGTTCACCCACAGTTGCAGCCCGTGGAACAGCCCGCCCTTCGCGACCAGCTCCGGGGTCGGCTGCTCGATGTGCTGGATGCCCGCGCCGGCGGTCATCCACTGGGTTGCCCCGTCCGCGATCAGCCCGCCGCCACCGGTGGTGTCCTGGTGCGCGAACGCGCCGTCGATGATGTACGTGACCGTCTCGAAGCCGCGGTGCGGGTGCCACGAGGTGCCCTTGGCCTCGCCCGGCGCGTACTCCACCGCGCCCAGATGGTCCAGCAGCACGAACGGGTCGGCGAGCGACAGATCGACGCCCGGGAACGGCCGCCGCACCGCGAACCCCTCGCCCTCCAGGAACCGCTGCGCACTGATCGTCCGGACCACGGGCCGCCACGCGGTCTCCCGTGCGTGCAGGTCGGGCAGCCGCGGCAGCGTCAGCGTGTCGGCGGTGACGGCAGGCATGGTCTCCTCCTCGGTGTTACTTCAGGATGGCCTGGATCTCGAGCTGGATGTCGACCTTGTCGCCGAGGAGCACCTTCTCGCCCTGCAGCGGCACGTTGAACTCGACGCCGAAGTCCTTGCGGCTGATCTGGGTCGCCGCGGTGAAGCCGGCCCTGGTGCCGCCCCACGGGTCGGTGCCGGAGCCGTTGAACTCGACCTCGAGCGTCACCGGCCGGGTGACGTCCCTGACGGTCAGCTCGCCGTCCAGCAGGTGTCGCCCGTCCTCGGCGCGGACCCCGGTCGAGGTGAACCTCATGCTCGGAAACCGCTCCACGTCGAAGATCTCGGCGGAGCGCAGGTGGGCGTCGCGGTCGGCGTTGCGGGTGTCCACCGACGCCATCTGGATCGAGGCCTTCGCGCTGGACAGGCCCAGGTCGTCGGTGATCGACAGCTCGCCGGAGAAGTCGGTGAAGCTGCCCCGCACCTTCGACATCAGGTGCCGGACGGTGAACGTCACCTCCGAGTGCGCCGGGTCGATCGTGTACCCGCCGGCGCTCAGCTCGGGAAGCTGGGCCAGGGTGGGAGCGGTCATCGGTAGTACCTCCGTAGTAGGTTGAACCTTCAACTAGATGACGAACGTAGGGGTAAACTAGTTGTATGGTCAACTATTCCGACCCGCTACGCTTATGTGACATGGGCGACACGCGGTGGCTGGACCCCGACCAGCAGCGGGACTGGCGCACATTCGTCAACGGCGTTGCCCGGCTCACCGACAAGCTGGACCGGGTGCTGCGCGACAAGCACGGCCTGTCCATGCCCGAGTACGAGATCCTGGTGCGGTTGTCCGA